>Ga0209596_1000698_pt1 | contig 31036 bp, 21 predicted proteins | sample M_130807_MF_Meta_FD_187314 | JGI IMG/M metagenome (GOLD analysis project Ga0209596, IMG submission 187314) | Freshwater microbial communities from Lake Montjoie, Canada to study carbon cycling - M_130807_MF_MetaG (SPAdes) (version 2) | ecosystem: Environmental > Aquatic > Freshwater > Lake... | reverse complement strand
AAATATAAAACTAAATATTTGGAATTAAAAAATCAATTAGGTAAATAATATAATTTAATTATCTATTTATATATAATTATGACAACTCTGAAATATATTTGTATACCTAATCTAGAAGGAACATTTGATAGTCAATCAATGTGCGAGAGAAATATACAAAACACTTTACTCTTAGCATCTCAAGACGGTATAAATGACATTTCAAAAAGACTGCAAACACATATATATTATCAAAACGGTCAAGATAAAATACACTCTATAACGTGGGATATAGCCAAAAGTGAGATTAGTAATGGACGTAAGACTAGTCATTGGATATGGTATGTGTTCCCTGTTTTTTACCCAATCCGGGAAAAAAACCAGATATCGAAACTCATTTTGGAAGACTTAGAGGAGGTGAGAGCTTATATTAAAGTGGACATTTTGAGAAACCGCCTGATTAAGATCACTCAAATTGCCCAGATACAGCTTAGTAAGGGCATCCCTGCAAAAACGCTGTTTGGCGATGCTAATGATGCTTCAAAATTCTGGGAATGCATCACTGTTTTTTTCCTAGCAAGTATCAACTGGAAATTACCAGTTCCTTCAAAACAAGAGGTGGAAAAGCTTAATAAAGTATGTGGTGCAGCTCTACGTGCATTGCATCCTCACGCCACAGGACAAGATATGTTGCATAAAGCTATTGTAAATGAAGTTATTAGACAAGATAGCACAATACACGAGTCGCTTACAAAGGATACATATCATCAAAAATATATAAAATATAAATAAAGTTATTGACACAGATAAAACAATAGAACATTTAATTCTTAAAGAATTATAAATATTACACCTTTTTCAGTAAAAAAAATAATAAATTTCAATTTTTATTATATCATATTTTTAAGTTTAATTATATTATATAATAATGACTAAATTAAAATGTGTATAATTCACAAGATTTTACTACACCGTTAGATAATTAAATCAACGTATATTAAGCTATCTGTTCAAAAATATGTACTAATTTTAATATATCTATACATCTAATATTATTACATGATAAAAGCAACAGTGAAAAATAAATTTTTAATTTATATAATATAATAATACTTAATTATGAACACTTGTAGAAAAACCCACACCGCACTATGAGTATAAATATATGAAATATAAAATAAAATATTTAATAATTTATATAATATATAATATTAAAATTTTAAATTCTATAAATATTATATGGATAATAATTTAACAATTTTATCATGGAATATTTGCTGGGGATGTATGAAAGCAGATCGTACAAGTGCCGGAGATACAACCGCGAGGTTTTTAGCACAAGAATGCGAACGAAAACAAGAATGTTTACAAAATGTTGTTGATTTAATTAATCAAGATAAATATGATATTATTGGATTACAAGAAGCAGCAAAATATGCGGATATTATAAATAGTAGTCATCGTTTACAAAGAATGGGATGTATTCATCATGCTTTACATATTAACAAAGGTGGCATTATTGTACATATTGATTTAACTACATTTTATAATACAGAAAATTTTAAAGTTATGGCTGTTAAAGTGGGTAATATTGATGAATCCAACCGAGATGGGAGACCATATCATATAATTTTTTTAGAACATATTAATACCTCTAATAAATATATTATAATTAATTTACATAATGCTCACCACGTTTTAAAAGAATATTTACAACAAAGATTAAGTAATAATATAAATGACTTATTTATTGTCAATCTGGATAATACAAATAAAGATTTTATGAATATTGAAAACATGGACGTACGCAATGGGTCACAACTGTTTAAAAATAATACATTTAAAACTATTGTATTAGGTGATTTTAATGATCATGGTTTTGGAGATTATTGGCAAGGATTACAGCCATTTAGCGATACACCATATCAAAATTTAAGTTCAATAGTTGTATCATCGAAAGGAATAAAACCACCAATAACATGTTGTACAGGTCTCAGCAGTGTGCGCACAACAGGTGATAGTGATAGATATTTTGGTGATTATATTTTAATTGATGATAGCTTGAATTATAGTACACCTAATAAAATTGTTGATTATTTTACACAACATAGTGCTACAAAATTGTCTTCAGATCATAAACCTGTTTATGCTATAATTGAAATACCCGCAGTTCCAGTTGAAGTTCCACCTGCAGCTGCAGTTCCAGTTCCAGCGGCAGTTCCAGTTCCACCCCCAGTTCCAGCTGCAGCTGCAGTTCCAGTTTCACCCCCAGTTCCAGCCCCAGCTGCAGCTGCAGTTTCACCCCCAGTTCCAGCTGCAGACACTGTTGCAAGTCGAGAAACAATGGCGCTTTTTTCTGTAAAAAAACCACACACATTAAGATTATTAAATGATTTACATAATCCTAATGATCCCTCTTATATCAACCACATACGTTTACGTGGTTTAACTATTGATGAAAAGTCTACATTAACTTACCCGCTACAAGAGATTACATTTCAAACTCCTGAAATATTTATGTATGTAGTTGATAAATATAATCCAAATATAATTGGATATATTAATCAAAAATATTTAAAAAAAATAGCAAATAATCAATATACAGTTACAATACCAAGAACACTAAGATTATTAGCAAATAATCAAGATCCACAAGTTGACACAATTAATGGTAATTATCATCGCGGTGCAACTGTTACTCCGGGAAATATTTTAATATTACCAAATGGTGAAATAACTGACAAAAATTTTGTTTTAATTTGTGATTTGTACGATCATAATAAAGTTGGTTATATAAATAAAGATGATTTAGTTCCAATAGTTGATACATATCAACGGAAATATATAAAATATAAATATAAATATTTACAATATAAAAAAATATTACAATAATTATTATATCATATAATTAAGTTTAATTATATTATATAATATAATGACTAAATCAAAACATGTGTATAATTCACAAGATTCTACTACACAGTTAGATACAAGTATTGAATCAACTTATGTTAAGTTATCACCAATTGAACATATATTAAAAAAACCAGGGATGTATATTGGAGATATTGATTCTCGTAATGAAAAACAATTTATTTATAATAAAAGTATTATTCATAAAGAAATAACATGGTCTCCTGGGTTGTATAAAATTGTTGATGAGTTAATTGTTAATGCTTACGACCAATCTATTAGAGATAAAACATTAAATATAATATCAGTCGTTTTAGATAATAAATCATTCAGTATATTTAATGACGGTATTGGTATTGATGTTGTATTACATCCTACACATAAAATATATATACCTGAATTAATATTTGCTAATTTATTAACATCAACAAATTATAATGATACTAAAGATAGAATAACTGGCGGAACTCATGGATTAGGAGCAAAATTATCTGCTATTTTTTCAAAAAAATTTATTATTGAAGTATGGGATTCTACAAGAAAACTATATTATATTCAAACATATGAAAATAATTTAAGCAAAATATCAAAACCAATTATTAAAAAATATAAATTTGCAGATATAACAATAAACTCAAATATAATTATAAATAAAGGGGGAATTAAAATAACAATAGAACCTGATTTTAATAAATTTAAAACAGATAGTTTTTCAGATGATATGATAAAATTATTATCACGTCGTATAATAGATTTAATTGGCTTAACCCGTGATAATATTAAAATATATTTAAATGATAAATATATAAAAAGGGAAAATAATTTTGAATCATATTTACAATTATATCCATCAGAACATTCATGGATTATATCACATTGTGTTAAAAATCCATTATGGTCTTTTGCTATAAGATTTAATGATAATGATATTCCTCATATTTCATTTGTAAATGGTATATTTACTAATAAAGGTGGAAAACATGTGGAATATATTATTGATTTATTATTAGATAAATTTCAAAAAATTATTGGTTTTAATTTTACTAAAAAATTATTAAATGATTATATAACTATATGTCTTAAATCATCTATTGTAAATCCAACATTTAATTCACAAACAAAAGAAGAATTAAATACACCAATTACTAAATTTGGAGTTCTAAATAATGTTTCTATGAAATGTATAATCCCTGATAGTTTTTGGAATAATATAAAAAATTCACCATTATTAGAACAACTAAAACAAGCATTAACACTAACTAATCAAAAATTATTATCAAAAACAGATGGTTCTAAAAAATCTAAAATTAAAAATCTCCCTAAATTAGAAGATGCTAATTTAGCAGGAACTAAAAAATCACATGAATGTACATTAATTTTAACAGAAGGTGATTCTGCTAAAGCAACTGCTATTTCGGGTATTTCAGCTATTCCTAATGGACGTAATTATTATGGTGTTTATCCATTACGTGGTAAATTATTAAATGTTCGCGAGGCATCTGTATCTCAAATTAATAATAATCAAGAAATATCTGATATTAAAAAAATATTAGGATTGAAAACAGGTATAACTTTAGATAAACAATCTATATTAAATAATGATATCCGTTATGGTTCAGTGATGATAATGACTGATGCTGATGAAGATGGTTCTCATATAAAAGGACTTATTATTAATTTTTTTGATTATTTTTATCCATCATTACTTAATATTAATGGATTTATAAAAATTCTAGTTACGCCATTAATTAAAGTTACTAAAAACCAAACTATTATACAATTTGCTAATGTTAGAGAATATAAATTATGGAAAGATAAAACTACAGATAATATTAATTGGAAAATTAAATATTATAAAGGATTAGGAACATCTACCGCTAAAGAGGCTGGTGATTATTTTAAAAATATAAAAACAAATACAATTGATTTAATTAATTCAAAAGATGGAAATAAAGATATATTATTAGCCTTTTCTAAAGATAAAATTAATGATAGGAAATTATGGTTATCTAATTATAATCCAGATATTACACTACAATTAGAAAATAAATCAATTAGTATTAACCAATTTATACATCAAGAATTAATACACTTTTCTAATTATGATAATATTCGTTCTATACCTTCTATTATGGATGGATTTAAACCATCGCAGCGTAAAGTTATATATGCATGTTTGAAAAAAAATGTAATAAATGAAGCAAAAGTTGCTCAATTAGCTGCGGGTGTTGCAGAAGTATCTGCATATCATCACGGTGAACAATCATTAGTATCTACCATTATAAATATGGCACATAATTTTATTGGTTCAAATAATATTAATTTATTATCACCACAGGGACAATTTGGAACAAGGTTAATGGGTGGTAAGGATCATTCATCCGCAAGATATATTTATACATTTTTAGAATCATATGTCAAAAAAATATTTATTAAAACTGATAATGAATTATTAGAATATTTAGATGATGATGGATATCAAATTGAACCAAAATATTATATTCCAATAGTTCCATTAATATTAATAAATGGTTGTGAAGGTATTGGCACGGGATTTAGCACCTTTATTCCTAATTTTAATCCAATAGAAATAATTAAATGGTTAGAAAATAAATTACAAAATAAAGAAAATAAAGATAAATTAATACCATATTACAAAGGATTTACAGGTTCTATAATACAGTATAATGAAACTACATGGTTAAGCTGTGGAGTATTTATAATAAACTATAGTAAATTAGAATTAGTTATAACAGAATTACCTATTAAATTATGGACAAATGATTACAAAGAATGGTTAGAAGAATTTATTTATAATTCTAAAACATGTTTATTCAAATCCTATAATAATTTATCATCAGATGTTGGAATTCATTTTGTATTAAAATTTACACAAGATAAACTTGATGAAATTAAACATGCAGAAAACACAAGTGATAGCGATGGATTAAATGTATTATATAAGTATTTACATTTATATAAAACCATTAAACAATCTAATATGAATTTATATACTGATAAATATTTAATTAAAACATATACTACAGCTGAAGAAATATTAGAAGAATTTTATTTATGGAGATTAGGCTTTTATACTAAACGTAAAAAATTATTATTAAATAAATATACTGATGAAATTAAATTTATTAATCATCAAATTAAATTTATTGAACTAGTTATTAAAAATAAAGGAAATATTTTTAATATGGAAACAGAACAAATTAATAAATATTTAAAATCACAAAATATTGATACTATTGATAATTCATATGATTATTTAATTAATATGACATTCAAACAACTAACAAAAGCAAATTTAGATAAATTATATGAAAAAGTATCCGAATTAAAATTATTATATAAAAATACTAATAGTAAAACAGATAAAGAAATGTGGTTATCAGATTTGCTTGAATTAAATAACATATTACAATAAACAATTATACAGTTATTTAGCAAATGATTTTAGTATATATTTAGAAAAATTGAAGATAAAATTAATAAAAATCATAGTTATCAAAATAATAAATATGACTACTGTAGTAAATTATGAAAATTATGAATTCTTATTAACTATTTATAAAAAAGACCCCCAAATGAAAGAATATATAGATTATGTTATTACAAACCATAGTAACAAATTAAATAGTATTAATGATAAAAATCCAATTTTCACTTCTGATTCATATAAATATTCACAAGGTAATATGACAAGGGATACTGATTTTGTAAATGGGAAAAAAGAAACTCTTATCGCAATGTATGCATCAGTAGAACCTAGAAAAGGCGCAAGAGATTCTCATGTAATTGCTGCAGGAATTCAACATTTAGCTAAACAATTTGCATCTATTACAGTTACTATTAATGATTTATATGAAGCAATTATATTTTTAGCTCAACATTTCTCGACACCTTCTCATGATGGTCGTTATCATTTTAATCCTTGGCCGTGGATTAAAGTAATTTATTGTCATTCTGGCAAAATTCCATTAAAGATAGACGGCCTTTTAGAAGGAACTATTTTACCAGTTGGAATACCAATTGCAACAATTGAAAGCACAGATAATGATTGTGCACAACTTGTAACTCATTTTGAACCATTAATTTTACAATGTATATGGTATCCAACAACATGTGCAACTAATGCATTAGAATATAGTAAAGTAATTAAATCAGCTCTTAATAAAACAACAACAAAAGAAGTATTAAATAGTTGGCTACCATTTGCTCTTCAATGTTTTGCATTAAGAGGGACTACATGCATGGAAGCTGCCAAAATTGGGTGCGGTGCAATCTTATATGTTACAATGGGTAGTGATACAATTCCAGCTATAACTTATACATTAAATACAATTGGTAATAATCAAATGCCTGCATATTCAGTTGCTGCAATTGAACATAATCAAGCAATGATGCAAGGACGCGAGGGTGAGTTTGACCAAGTGAAACGAGTATTAAAAATATATCCAGATGGTATAATATCATATGTAGCAGATACTTATGATATGAAAAATTTTGTTAATCAAGTAACATCAGGCGAACTTAAAGAAATAATTATGAAACGAGATGGCACTTTTGTAATTAGACCTGATTCATCTTTATTAAATTCAGATGGGACTGAAATGTCTCCAGCTGAAACTATTCAAGAAATTTTTAAAATTATTGAAACAAATTTAAGTGATTTAATTAAAGAAAATGTAAAAGGTTTTAAATTATTACCACCACAATATAAAATAATTTATGGTGATGGATTAAACATTCAAAAAATTAAAAAAATTTTAGAATTAATGATTACTAATAAATGGTGTGCTTCAAATATTATTTTTGGTGTAGGTGGAAACTTAGCTCAAAGAATTGACCGAGATACTGAACGTTTTGCAATGAAGTCATCTGAACAAACATTTTTAGTTGAGACAGAAGATGGAAATACTTCAATTCAAGTAAGAGATGTGTGTAAAGAAACTCCTAGTAAAGAGTCCAAGAAAGGTCGTTTTCATATTGCATTAAATGATAGTAATATACCACAATGTTTTAAATTAGGCGACCCTATTGTTTCTGATAAACCTAATTTATTAGAAACATTTTATTATAATGGTAAAATAGTTAAAAGTCCTGACAATATTGATGTGATTCGTAAACGTATCATTGATTGGAGAACTACATATGATTTTTAAATAAAAATTGAAATATTAAATAAATAATATTATATCTTAATTTATTAAGATGAATTACACATTTGGCCCAGCTGCAGGAACACTTGTATTTAATGAATATAAATTAGTTTTTGATTGGACATACGATTCATTATATTTTTATACGGGTAAGTCCAAAGATACCGAGGAAAATAAATGGATAACAATTGAATTAGGTAATGTTAATATGTTAGAAATTGTTAATAAAGAATATTTTGAAATTTTTATGCAAATGTGTAAAAAAATATATAATGAATCTATCATACATCCTTATGAAAGTGTTAGAAGAAATAGAATTTTGCTAAATGATTTGATTGATTATAAAATCAAATAAATATTACAAATTGTGATGAATGTTAATTTGTATATAAAAATAAGTTTAATTTTAATTTATATAATAATATGATAATAATTTCAGTAGTTCTTATTATAAAAAATAGAGAGAAATATATACATTATTTAAATGATATTTTTACGACAATTGAAGAAATATATGTTAATAAATATATGTTTGAATATTTTATTTATGAAAATGATTCAACAGATGATACAAAAAATGCAATTAAACACTTTTATAAAAGTAAAAATAGAAATGGTAAATACTTTTTGGAAAATATAAATAATAATAAAACATTTTATGGAGGAATTGATATAAAAAGAGGTAAGTATATGAGTTTTCTTAGAAATAGATTAAAGTCTTTACATGGAAATCTACAATCTAATTACACATTAATAATAGATGAAGGTATTGTATTTACTTATAACACTATAAAAAAAATGATAAATACATTTAGTGAATATACATATACAATAGGTCCATCTGAAACAAATATAAAAATAATTGAACTACCTACAATTTCTACAATTAAATTAAAACACCCGTCAAATCCTCAATGCCAATCTTGGTCTGACACATTTGATTTTACTATAAATGGAAAAATATTAGAAATAACACGGACTGATGCAAATAGTGGCTGGGGGCAAAATTTAGAAATAAAACTATCCCCAGTATCTATGGTAGCACTTAATTTATATGATTTATGCTATACAAATTTTAAAAATTCGGATTTTATTAACTATCATTATTATGATTCTCTTGCATTTATAAGTAATAAAAATATTGATTATAAATTAACAGATAACAAATGTCTATTTGAAAATTGCAAATCGTGTAGTGAATATAGAGATGCTTACACACATTTAGATAAATCTTTATTATGTTCTAATAATAACATATTTAATGTTATTTCATCATTTGGTGGATTTTTTTTAATAAAAACAGACATTTACAATAAAATAAAATGGGGAAATACAATTTGTGAACACCATTCTTTTTGTGAAGAAATTAAAAATTTTGGAGATATTTTAATAGATCCAAGATTAATGGTTATTACTTGTTGTGATCACAATGATGATTATAAACAAATCCAACAACGGTGGCTGAAATAAACTTTTATTTTGTTAATTAAAATTATTTATAAAATCACATAAATATTGAATTTATAATTAATTATAATCAATGAATATTATTTTATAAAAACATGGTCGGTGATTGGGCAACTCTAATATATAGTGACATATTTGGTCCTATTATTGTTGATTATTTAATGGATGGGTATACTTCTAAACATCTCATATTATTTGCTGATACATGTAAAACTTTAAGAAAATATAAATTTTTGTATAGAATGAAAATAAATAAACATTTTTCAAATTTATATTATTATGATCCGGTATTTCGGCAACAAGTAATAGATCATATGGCTAAAATAGAAAAAAACTATATGATTAATACTAAAGAATTATTAACACTCGATTTATATAGAAATTTAGATATACGAATAGTTGCTAATGAATTTGATAATATATATTCTGTAAATTTATCATTTTCAAATATAACAAATCCATCAGCATTAAAAAATGTAAAAAGTGTTAATTTATCATATTGTAAAGCACTTGAAGATGTGAGCGAATTATGTAATGTAGAAACTTTAGATCTTGAATGCAGTTATAATTGTGTTGGTATAAATAAATTAATAAATGTATGTAACCTAAATATAAGTTATTGTAAAAATTTTACATGTGATGATTTACAATATTTAACAAATGTAGAAACACTTACAATAACAGGTTGCAAACAAATAACCACAATTACAGTTTTACCTCCTAAACTTGTGCGTTTATATTTCTCACAAAATAATATAAATAATATAAATAATATTGTAAAAGAGGCACAATTAATATCAATAAACTTATCACATAGTAATATTACAGATATTAATAATTTACATAATGTAAAATATTTAGATCTAATACTATGCCCCAAACTAATAAACATAAGTTTTCTTACAAATATTGTTAGTTTAAATTTATATTTGTGTAATAATATTGCAGATTTTAAATATATTAAAGATATGTTAAAATTACGTAGATTAAATGTAGGTTGTTGTAGACAAATAACAAATACAGACCTACCATATTTTGCACATGTTAGACATTTAGATTTAGATGGGTGCTATAATATTACAGATGTTAGTGTTTTATGTAATTTGTATTATGTAAATTTAAGAGATTGTAATAAGTTAATAGATGTTAGTGGATTAAGTGGTGTTCACGAGTTAGATTTAAGTAATTGTTATAATATTAAAGATATAAGTTCATTATCTAAAAAATCTTTAGATTTTTCAGATAATCTAGCTGAAGAAACTCAAAGAGTTTCTCCAGGTTCATTGCACAGCAAAGCTGTGCAAAGTAGCTCCTCAAGCAAAGCTTGCGGAGGTTCATTAGGTAATATTTATAAATTAAATTTACAATATTGTTCTGGTATAACAGATGTTAGTGCATTAGGTAATGTGCATGAGTTAAATTTAAGTTATTGTTCTGGTATTCAAGATGTTAGCGCATTAGGTAATGTGTATAAATTAAACTTGAGTGGTTGTAGTGGTCTTAAAGATGTTAGCGCATTAGGTAATAATTATATTTTAGATTTAAGTTTGTGCTATGGTATTACAGATGTAAGTTCATTAGGTAATGTGTATGATTTAAAATTAAGTTATTGTTATGGTATTACTGATATAGGGTCATTAGGGAATAATTATATTTTAGATTTAAGTGGATGCACAAATATTAAAGATGTAAGCACCTTAGGTAATGTATACAATTTAAATTTATCAGAATGCAATGGTATTACTGATGTTAGTATGTTATACAATGTATGTTATCTAAATGTAGATAATTGTGAAGGCATTACTGATACAATAGCACTATCAAAATCAAAAGAATACAAGTATACAGATGAAATATGATTAAATAATATTGAAAATATTATTATTTAATCACATATTTATTATTATTTTATAAAAATGGCGCTATCAACGGTCTTATTCAATTGTATTATATTTAATAATATTAAAAAATATTTATTACATCATAATATGCTGGGATGTTTAGCAGATACATGCACAAGTTTAAGACAATATAAATTTGAAGATATAATGGTATTAACTAATAACGCGTCTTATTTATATTATACCCATGAGCCATTTAGACAAACCATTTTAAACTATAGAAGAAAGATAAAAACTAAATATCCTCAATTTAAATTTGGTCTTCATTTGCCTTATCTTGATTTGACTTATTCTACAAATAAAACTCTACATGATATATTTGAAGGTTTATATTATGTTGATCTTAGTTATACAAAAGAACTAACAGATATTACTCCATTAAAAGATATTCCTATAGTCAGACTAATTGGTTGTTCTAAACTTACAAATATAGAAATATTATCTCATATTGGTCATAAGAAAGACTTATCAGAACAAATGATAAATACAAAGTATTTAAATTTAGATTGGTATTATAATACAAAAGACCGTAACAATATAAATAGTTTTATAAATTTAGCAGATTGCATTGCTATTACTGATTTTAGTAGTCTGCAATATATTATGCATGTTGATTTGGCAGGGTGTGAACAAATTACAAGTGCTGATTTAATACATTTTAGTTATACAAAAACACTAAATTTGTCAGGATGTAATCTAATAACAGATGTTAGTATGTTATCTCATCTTGAAGGGTTGAACATATCAAAATGTTATAATATTACAGATGTAAGCCATCTCTCACAACTACACACATTAAAATTACACCGCTGTCGCATTACTGATGTTAGTGCATTAGGCAATGTAAAAAATTTAGATTTGTCCAGTTGCTGTAACCTAACTAATGTTAGTGCATTAGGCAATGTAGAAAATTTAATTTTGTCTTGTTGCAATAATCTAACGGATGTTAGTGCATTAGGTAATGTAAAAAATTTAGATTTACATGGTTGCGACAGTCTAACGGATGTTAGTGGATTAGGTAATGTTAGAGAATTAAATTTAAACAACTGTGAGCATATTACTGATGTAAGTAATTTAATAAATGTAGAAAAATTATATTTATTGGGATGTTATAGTATTACTGATATTCCATGTTTTACTGTAAAAATATTAGATTTATCATTTTGTAAAATTACAGATTTTTCAAAACTTATAAATGTACAATATTTAACAGTAGCACATTGTAAGCAAATTACTGATAAGGATGTACCATTTTTTGCTAATAAATATTTTTTAGATTTAACAGGATGTACAAATATTACTAATGTAGATATACTATTAGATAATGTTAAAATATTAGATTTATCTTTTTGCACAGGTATTACAGATCTTAGTCCATTTGCAGATGATGGAATTACAACATTTCAACGTTATTATACTAGAAGATTAAAATAAATAATATTGAAAATATTATTATTTAATTGTATATTTATTATTATTTTATAAAAATGCCCAACATGCAGGTCTTCTTTGATTATATCATATTTAATAATATTAAAAAATATTTATTTCATGATATGCTAAAATGTGTAGCAGATACATGCACAGGTTTAAGACAATATAAATTTGAAAATACAATAATGATATTAAATAATAATGCTTCTGATTTATATTATAACCACGAACCATTTAGACAAACCATTTTAAACTATAGAAGAAAGATGAAAACTAAATATCCTCAATTTAAATTTGGTCTTAAATTGCAACATCTTAATTTGGCTTATTCTATAAATAAAACTCTACATGATATATTTGAAGGTGTATATTATGTTGACCTTAGTTATGCAAAAGAACTAACAGATATTACTCCATTAGATGGCATACCTATAGTTAAACTATATGAATCTTCTCTTACAAAAATAGATATATTATCTCATAATAAAGATTTATCAGAACAAATGATAAATACACATTATTTAAATTTAAATTGGTATTATAGTTTAAATTGGTATGATCATACAGAAGACCGTATTAATATAAATAGTTTTATAAGTTTAGCATATTGCACGGCTATTACCGATTTTAGTAGTCTGCGAGGTATTATGCATATAGATTTAAGAGGATGTAAACAAATTACTAATGCAGATTTAATACATTTTAGTTATACAAAAACACTAAATTTGTCAAGCTGTTGTATAACAGATGTTAGTATGTTATCTCATCTTGAAGGATTGGACATATCAATGTGTTATTATATTACAGATGTAAGTCATCTCTCAAAATTACACACAATAAAATTATCTCATTGTCGTATTACTGATGTTAGTGCATTAGGCAATGTAAAAAATTTAGATTTGTCCATTTGTGCCAACTTAACTGATGTTAGTGCATTAGGTAATGTTAAAAAATTAAATTTATGTGGGTGCGACAATCTAACGGATGTTAGTGCATTAGGTAATGTTAAAGAATTAAATTTACACGGTTGTGAGCTTATTACTGATGTAAATAATTTAATAAATGTAGAAAAATTAGATTTATTAGGATGTTATTATATTACTGATATTCCATGTTTTACTGCAAAAATATTAGATTTATCAAGGTGTTGTAGAATTACAGATTTTTCAAAACTTATAAATGTACAAGAATTAATATTACAATATTGTATTCAAATTACTGATAATGATTTACAATTTTTTGTTAATAAACGTTTTTTAGATTTAATGGGATGTACAAATATTACTAATGTAGATATACTATTAGATAATGTTAAAGTATTAGATTTATCTTTTTGCACAGGTATTACAGATTGTAGTCCATTTGCAGATGATGGAATTACAACATTAGGTCGTTATTATATTAGAAAACTGAAATAAATATAATCTTATTTTATATAAATGCCTTTAATGGATATATTATTTAATGACGATTTATTTAATATTATTATAAAATATTTATTAAATAAAAATATAAAATATTTGTCAGATACATGCACTGGTTTAAAAAAATATAAATTCAAAAATATAATGATGTTTAATAAATATTATTCAAAAAAATATCATAACGATATACAATTTAGACAATATGTATTAGAATATATAAAAATAAAAAAATCAAAATATTTAAATTATAAATTAGGACTTAATTTAAGTGATTTTAATTATAATATTTATGATTATAATATTTTTGATAATATATATTATCTTAATTTATCACATTATGTTAGTAATATTAATTTAAATTTATTAAATAAATTGCATACATTAGTTTTATCATCGTGTGATGAATTAGAAGATGTTAGTGTATTAAGTAATATTTATAATTTAGATTTATCTTATTGTTATAATATTACTGATGTAAGTAGTTTAGGAAATGTTCATACATTAAATTTGTCTTATTGTAGTAAAATCACTGATGTAAGTGCATTAACAAATGTATATAACTTAAATTTATATTATTGTTATCGAATAACAGATGTTAGTGCATTACATAATGTTCATATATTAAATTTATCTTATTGTTATAATTTGGTTGATGTTAGTGCATTAAATAAAGTGTCTAATTTAAATTTAACTGGATGTAATAAAATAAAAGATGTTAGTAAATTAGGAACTATAAATATGTTAAATTTAACAGGATGTAATCAACTGAGTGATGTAAGTAAATTAGGCACTGTAAAAAATTTAAATATATCTTATTGTTATAAAATTACAGATATAAGTAATTTAGGTTCAGTAAAAATATTAAATGCATCTGGGTGTGAAAGAAATATTCATGTTAATAAATTATATGGTGTATATAATTTAAATTTATCTTATTGTTATAAAATAACAGATGTTATGAATTTAGGTAATGTACGTATATTAGATTTATCAAATTGTTATAATATTCTAGATGTGAGTGCTTTATCAACTGTTTATAATTTAAATTTATCAAAATGTCATATGTTAGCAGATATTAGTTCATTAAGTAGTGTGCATACATTAAATTTATCAGATTGCACTAATATTAGAGATGTAAGCACATTAGGAACTGTATATAATTTAAATTTATCAATGTGTTTAAATATTAAAAATGTATCAAAATTAGGCACAGTGCATACATTAAATTTATCATCATGCAATATTAAAGATGTTAGTGCATTAGGAAATGTATATGAATTAAATCTTTCTTATTGTAATCGTATAAAAGATGTTAGCGCATTAGGTGGAGTACATTCATTAAATTTATCATCTTGTGAAAATATAATAGATGTAAGTGCGCTACATAATATATATAAGTTAAATTTATCTTATTGTAATAAAATTGTTGATGTTAGTGCATTAGGTAATGTTCGCACATTAAAATTAACTGGATGTTGTAAAATAACAGATGTAAGTGCATTAGGCACAGTGCATAATTTAAATTTACGCGGGTGTGTTAGTATTAGTGATGTAAGTGCATTAGGAACTGTGCATAATTTAAATTTAGCATGTACATATATTACAGATGTTAGTATGTTAGGTGGAGTGCATAAATTAAATTTATATGGTTGCACTAAAATCATAGATACTAGTAATTTAGATTCAGTATATAGTCTTATTATGTATAAAAATAAATATTGAAAATATAAATGTTTATATAATAATTTATTATTATATAACATTTGAAAGCAGCCTAGTGTGGAATGACACTTGCACAAGCTAGGGCGCACAATGCCGAACAACCATTAATTAAGATATTAAATTTATTTTTACTATATGAAATGCGTGAATTAGATATGTGTGAATTATTTGAAACTTGTAAGGCGGCTAGGAATTTCCGTAAATATGTACATATTACATTTAATAATACAAAACAATTTATAGAAAATGAAATATTCAGAAATAAAGTTTTACAAGTTTTTTTTGGAAAGCTGCTTAAATTAAAATTAACATTATGCGAGCCGACACATGATTTAAGTATGTTTATACAAAATTCATATAAGTATGCATATGATTTACCAAATAAAATATTTATTCATGATACAAAATCATTTGGAGAAATATGCAAGGAATACAATACTCTATTAGCAATATGTAATGCACATTATATATTACTGATAGATACAATTACATCACGATATATTTATGGTAATAAAGAAGAACAACAACAAATGTTAAATTATATTGAACATATAAAACGAGTATATCCTAATATGAAAATATATTTTAATTTGTCAAATTATAGAGGAAATACACTTGAACTTTCACATATATTAGATGGTATAGACGGTATAAACTTATTAAATACATCTATCACAAATGAAACACTTAAAGATATAGCTTTACCGTCATATATTGATATTACTCATAAAGAAATTACATCACTTGTTAGCAGGTCATTTGATTCAGTTAAAAAGTTAAAATTATCTTTAAATGATATAAATCCATATGAAATTCCAACTCATTTGCAAGAGTTGCATATATATAATATACTTATATCAACTATAAATTTCTATGAAAATCAGTTTTTACATTTAAGAAAACTATTTATAACTAAAATAAACGTTCAAAACTTTAATTGGATAATTCCAGAATTATGTGAATTATATCTAGATCAATGTACATTTACAACATATGAAAATATAGCAAATTTTTTATTATTAGAAAAAATAACTATACATAAATGTAATTTTATTGCTACTGATATTATATATATTATACATTTACGAAAGTTAAAGATATTAGAATTATCATTTCTTGATCTAACAGATTTTAGTTTTATACCACAGATGAACTTATATGCATTAAGTGTATCTGGATGTAATGTTACTAATGAAACATTGCCAAATTTTAAAGGAATTAAAAAATTATGTTTGTCCCGGACTAAAATAACAGATTTAACAATGTTAGGCTATACAATAAATACACCAATATCATTAGATATTTCATATTGTTCGTGCATAAACAGTGATGAATACTTTTTAAATCAAAAATTTATAACATTAAATATTTCATATAGTCGTATAAAAGTTAAACCTGGTTGGGAAGTAAAACAAATAATAAATCCAAATATGTTATGTGACGACGATGATATTTTGTCTTATAATGGAAATGAATCACTTTTTTAATGAATTACTTTAATGAATTACTTTAATGGATTACTTTAATGAATTACTTTAATGAATTACTTTAATGAATTACTTTAATGAATTACTTTAATGCATTTTTATAAATATCTATTGTTATTAATCTTTCTTTATCATGATCCACAATTGGTTCTGGATATTTAACATTAGGATATTTAGCTCGGACATCTGGTTTAAACCAATTATGAATATCAATTGGTTTAACCGACTCTAATTCTGGTAGCCACAATTTTATATAATCACAATTAACATCCCATTTTTTTTGTTGTGTCCATGGATTAAATATTCTAAACCATGGTTGAGCATCAGTTCCATTACCAGTTGACCATTGCCAACCTTGTGAATTATTAATTGGGTCATAATCAACTAATTTAGAAGCAAAATATTGTTCTCCCCATCTCCAATCAATATGTAAATCTTTTGTTAAAAAGCTACTAGTAATCATTCTACATCTATTATGCATATAACCGGTTGTATTTAATTGTTTTTGAGCTGCATCAATTATAGGAAAACCAGTTTCTCCATTAGTCCATGCATCAAATACTTTTTTATTATAAGACCATTTAATATTATCATATTTTTCTTTATAAGATTTATTTTTACTTTTAATTTGTCCTTCTAATACATGAGGAAAATTATGAATAACATTTATATAAAAATCTCTAAAAACAAGTTCTCTAATTAATCCTGATTTTTTACCTAATACTTTAACAATTTTATGATATACTTCACGAATAGAACAAGTAGTAAAATGCAATGAAGCACTTAAAAATGTTGTTTTATATGTTAATATATCTCTTGATTTTGAATATGTTTTAAAATTATCAAGATTAGATAATATTTGTAATGTTTTAGACCTTCCACCATGAACATTAATTTTATCATTTGGTGTATAAAAAGTAGGTATTATTTTTTCTTCTATAATATATTTTGTTGATTCTAAATCTTTATATTTTCCAAATAACCAGGATTTGAATTTATTAACTGGTTTAACCTCTAATTGTCCTAATACATGTTTCATAAATGGCGTATATACTAAATATGGCGTATTATCATTTTTATTAGTATCACCTTCTAACAAATCAAATAATGCATAATCTTCTTTAATAATATATAATATTTTATGTAATTCACACCACTCTATAATTTGTGCATCTCGCATTTTAGCATATGGTGTATAATCTATATTAAAACTAATTGATTCAATTGGTTCATATTTATGAATTGATTTTAAAACTTTAATAGTATCTCCTTTAAAAAATAGTAATTTTCCTTTATTTTTTTTTATCTCATCTGAAAGTTCATGTAATGATTCGCACATAAATTGCACAGCATTATTTGAAAAATATGTGTTCTTTGATGGTTCAATCTGTTCCGGTGTGAATATAAAAATAGGAATAATAGATTTTTTTATTGTTTGTATTTGTGAAATCAATGCGGTATTGTCATTAATTCTTAAATCTCTATGAAATAAAAATATATGCATCTATATTATTATATATTCTATAATCTTTTTATATAATAAATTCAATATTTATATAAATATTGAATTTATTATTACTAAATAAACAGTTTATTTATATTAAATGTCTCAAATACAAGTTAGTTTTATATTAAATGCTTCTGAATATCCACATTTAAAAATGTTAAAGAAATCAGCATTAGATACTATTTTAGAGAAACTATTTAAAACTGGTTATGATATTCATTTCCCACCAAAAGAATATAAAGCACAACAAGTTGAATTAAATACACTAGTTACAAAATTAGATTCTTTTGAATCAAGTTTATCAAAATTAATTGGCTTATCATCTAATTCGTGTAAGAAAGGTAATTTTGGTGAAAATGTATTAGAAGAAATATTTAATCAACGTTATGGTGATATTCAATTTGAACGTAAAAGCAATACACCTCATTCTGGAGATGCATGGTTATATTTACCTGATAATAAGATAATAATGTTAGAAAGTAAAAATTATACAACGGTTATAAATAAAGATGAAATAAATAAACTTCAATCAGATATGATAACACATCATATTAAATGGGGTGTATTAGCAAGTTTTAATTCTAATATTCAAGGTATGAAAGAATTAGACTTTCATACATTCTTACATAATTCTGAAACATATGGAATAATTATGATAAGTAATTTATCAACTGATATTCATAAATTAGATTTAGGATTACAAATTATTAGAAAATTAATAGTATGTGTTGATAATTTAGAAGATTTTCCATGGGTAGTATCAGATATTACAAATAATTTAAATGAATTAAATCAAATTATTCAAAAAAATTATATTTTAAGAGATACATTTTATACTATGGAAAAAGATATTTATAAATTATTAGATGGATATCATGTGCATTTACGAAATTATCAATATGAAATTGAAATGAAAATTAATGAAATTATTAACAAAATTAAATCAACAATTACTGCAAGTATTGAATTAAATAAAGAACCAGATATGCAAAGTATTTTACAATATTATCAAGATAAAAAAATATTACCTCTATTACCATTAATAACACGTTTAATTGATATAATTCAACAAAAAAAATGGAGTATTGAATATGAATTTGAAGAGTTATATGAATGGAAAATTATTGATAATACAGATGAAACAAATTATATATTTGATGTTAAAATACAAAGAAAGAAAATTATAATAACAACTCCTGATAATGTTATGACACTAGTATTGAATGTTGGTAAAGATGCAGAAAATCATAAAGTATTTGATATTATCCAAACATTTAATTTCTAAAATTTATTATATGGAATTAATAATTTATATAATTTTATTTATATTAATCATTTATATAAATAATAAATCAATAGAACATTTAACAACTAATACAAAATCTAGGAATGTTCCAATGAATAATACATATAGTTCAATAAATCAATATCGTGCAAATTATAATCCTTATTTTAAATCTCATCTAAATAATTCTACTTTTGATAATGTTGTTCCTTATAATAATACTAATGCATGGATTATAAAAGATGCTGGGTATTCTGATATATTCAATGATGAAGATATTGGCGGTTATCAAATTAGTCATATATTAAATACTCCAAAACCAGTAGTCTTTTTAGAAAAGACAATGACAAAGATTTATAATAAAATAAATAAAAATACAATGGCATCACCCAAGAGGATGATATCACCAGAGTTTGCAGCATTACCAAAGACGATGGTATCCTCAGATAAGTCACCTATTGAAATAAAAGAAAATACAGATACTATTGTCTTACCTAAAAATGATGAAAAACAGAGTTTTTTCCCAAATGAAACATCCACAATAATACAAAATGAAGAAATAAAATATTCAGATACTATTATAGATAATAATGATAAATATCATTTATTAGGCATTGCATATAATAATGTTTATAAACAATATTATTTAATTTATGAATTCCGTGTGTTACAAAATAAGGATGATTTAATTTTAAGAGATAATATGATTAATATGAAAATACAATTATATAATTATGCATTAGTTCAAATAGAAAATAATAAAGAAGTTATAAAATATATTTTTGGTCCTAGAGAAAAAATAAATAGTAATGATATTATTTATTTTCACCAAGGTTTTATAAAATTAGGTCCATTTATTATAAATAATATTTAATTCTATTATATATATATATAATTAAAAAAATGTATAAAAATAATCAGATGAAAATAAAATTACATATGTTATTAATTGGACTTGTATTAATTGGAGCTGTTAACTGGGGGACAACTGCATTTGGTTATAATTTAGTTGAAATATTATCAACCACAGTAAATAACACATTTAATTCAAATATTCCTATTAATAATATTATATATATTGTAGTTGCATTAGCTGCTATTAAATTAGCTGGAGACAAAACCACTTGGCTTCCATTTTTAGGTGTGAATGTTTTACCTTCTAATTTAATACCATTAACAAAACCACCTAATGACACTAATAAAAAAATTAATATAAAAACATTACCAAATAAGAAAATAGTATATTGGGCCTCATTACCATCAGTTAAAAGTGAATCACCTACCGGTTTGCCAGATGTAGAATCTGCCTATGCTGATTATTCTAATAGTGGTGTTATCATGTCAAATGATAAAGGCGAAGCGACAATTGAAATAAAAGTTGGCAGTGATTATATTGTTCCATCAGGCAGAGTAATACCAAGACATGTACATTATAGAGTATTAGGCTTACCTTATGGTATGATTGGTGAAATTAAAACAGAATATTATTAATCATAATATATAAAATATAAAAACATTATATATAATATTATATATAATGTTTTTTGATAAAATGGAATCTCCAGAACATATTGCATATACTATTATATGTACTATTATTACAACAATTGTATTATTTTTTATTCCAAATAAATCTAATTTTGATAAACAATTTTTTATTCCACCTATTTGTGTATTGTTAACTAAATATATATTAGGTGATTGGGATATAGGTTATGAGTGGACAATATATGATCTATTATTTTGGATTATTTTACCTTTAACATCTATTGGTATTATAACATTATTACAATTAGTTTCTAATAATTTTTATTAAATGTATCCATGTTATTATTACTTGTATCACTATAATTGTTGTTATTAAAGTCACCTCTAAGATCACTAGTATCACCATTCATATCACTAGTATCACCATTCATATTATTCATATCACCGTTCATATCACCGTTCATATCACTAGAAACTGTTTCACTATTTTCTGGACCAGATGTTAATTTAGTCATAGCATATCCGATTCCTCCTATAATAACAAACACTGTTATAATTCCTAAAAGTATACTTAAAGGTCCCATCATTAAGCCAATACCTAAATTTTTAGCTGCTTCACCGCCTTCTTTTATTACCCCGCCTGCTGCACCAAGTGTTTTTGCGGCAGCTGTTCCACCAGAATCAAGTATTTTTGACCCTGCATTTCCAACAGATTCTAATATAGCTGATCCAGCTGTGCCTATTGCATAAATATCACCTTCAATAGTGGCTTTTGTTTGTTCATCCAAAGTGCTATCCACATTTTCTAATAATTGTTTAATTGTTGAATCATATTCACTAACTATTTTACTAGCAATATCATTTATTACAGCTTGATCAAAAGCACAATTCATTACATCATTTACTACATTTGATTGTTCAATATTAGTGATTTCTATAGGGCCTGATATATTAAGACTTTCCAAATTAATTTTATTATTAGCTTTAGTATCTGCAGCACATTTTGCTAAATTGTCAGAATTTAAAGTATTTTGAATAAGGTCGTTTGCTTCAGAATTTTTATTATATTTAAAATCTTGATTAAGCTTAAATTGTTCTTTTAATTCTTTTGTTATTTCTTCTTCTGTTTTATTTACAGTGGTATTACCCATACTCATAGATAATATTTTTGTAGCAGCATCTGCAATATCACTAACAATTCCTCCCACATTTGTGCCCGCTTTACTTGTATCTTCAAATTTTTTTATATCAGTTGTAGAAGTTTTTGCAGCCATATCTATATTTTCTTTTAAATTTTTAGAAATATCATTAGTAACTTTATTTGTAATGGTTTGTGCAACATCCATGTTTGTTTCTTGTGTTATAACGCTGGTTTGTTTAATTCCAGACATTATAAAACTAGTTCCTTTAGCACCCTTAACTGATACATCATTTGATATAGCAATTGTTCTTAATAAGTCTGCTTGATTTTTACTCACAGCAGATGTAATAGAACTAGATAATAATTTAGCAACACCATCTATTACTTTACTTTGATTAATTTCTTTGCTTTTTTCTTTTAAATCTTTCATTCTTTTTGAATCAGAATTTATAGTTGTATTACCAATATCTAATGCATGTTCAACTATTCTAGGTTTAGTATTGTGAGTTGTTTGGTATAATTGATCAACAAAATCAATACTAAAAGCATAAAATAAAATAATTTTTTCATATTTAATTGATTTAATAATATTATCTAATATGGTATCCCATAAATTAATAATTGTAATTGCTAGTTGATTAATATAATCATCTGTTATTAAACATTCTAATAATACCTCCTCACATTTATGGTTTTTAACATCTCTTATTAATAGATTATAAAATAATTGATGTATATTAATTGATTTACTTATTTTTAATGTTTTAGTTAATTCATAATCTAAACTTAACTTTTCAGCAATATTTTTAATAGCTTTTATTGATACTCCAATTAATCCAGATAATTCAATTAATTTAATATGAAGATCTTTATATCGATGTGTTAAAGGTAAATTTGCTATTATTTTGTATAATTCATTGCTAAATGTGTTTGCAATTAAATTAATAATAATATTTTTCTGCATATCATTTGAATTAGTTAATTTTGCAATTTCATTTTTATTATTTTCTATTGTAAGTTTTAATACTTTCTTTAATATAGTATTAACACTAGATATAATATTATTAGAATGTAGATTCATACTTTTTTTTACTAATCCAATATATAATGAATTTTCAGCATTATTATTTGTATTATTTGCATTTATTTGTAAATATGAATATTCTTGATTTAATTTATAATCAAATTTATTATGTTTAATTAAATCAAAGATATTTGCAGGAATATTACCATTTAATATTTTATTAAAGTAATTCATTTTTATATATTACTAATTAGAAAATATTAAATATTTTTATAGAAAATTGAAATATATATATAAAAATATCTAATCATTAATATTAAAAAAGCATGACAAGTAATAAAACTAAAGGTTTAACTGCATCAGATACAAGTAATAAACCAAAGGATTCAACTGCATCAGATACAAGTAATAAAACTAAAGGTTTAACTGCATCAGATACAAGTAATAAAACTAAAGATTTAACTTCATCAGATACAAGTAATAAACAAGAAATGCAATGTGTTAATCCATATCGTTTAATTAATCAAAAAACACGTATATCAATTGAATCATTTCATATGAATTCAGATATTGAAAATAATATGAAAAATATTTTAAAAGAAAAAGTTGAAAAAAAATGTAATGAATATGGTTATGTTGATACTGTATATCGTATTATAAAATATTCTGAATGTATAATGCCTCCTGAAAATCTTAATGGTTGTGCAATTTCATTTGTAACCTATCATTGTAAATTATGTATTCCTATTGAAAATACAATTATTATAGGTATTATAAAAGTAATTAGTCAAGAATTAATTGTTGCAACAAATGGACCATTAATGATATTTATACCAAAAGAAAATGTTGATACAAATATTTGGGATATTCCTGAAAATTATGTAAATAAAAAAACAAAGAAAAGATTATTAATAGATGATTATATTAAAATACAAATTATGGCTAAACGAATTAATCAAAATGATATTCAAATTAAAATAATTGGATATTTAATTAATTTTGCATCACAAGAAGAAGTTGATACATATTATGGTTCACAAATATCAACAAATAAAATAACTGATGATACACAAAGTAATTGTAATGATGTTAATGGTTCGTGTGAGACAACTGCTAAAACATCAATAATTGACAGTGTAAATATAACAACAACAACTGATTCAAATTTTATTATATAAAAGAATACTTATTTTATATATTAAAAATATTGATTTTTTATTTTATTAATAAAAGTCATTACTATTTAAGCTATTACACACTGGTTGCCTTTAGTGTATTGTTTGTATCCAACACATGAGTTTAATTGACCACCAGCCATTTTTACCAACTGTAAACAAAATTATTCAGCAATTTGAAAATTCACCGAGGGCGCTAATAATGCATTGTGATATGATAGGAATTAGTTGTTTAACACAGATACATATATTAACATATTTACTAAACTATACAAGTAATGCACCTAAAATAGTTAATGGTAAAACAAATATAAATTGTAAAATGGAGTATTATTTTCCTATATTTGTTTTTATAGTTAATGCAATAAATAATTTAAATATATCTGATAAAATATGTGCTAATATGATAGATAATTTTATTAATAAAAAATTATTATGCAGATTATTACGTGTTCATAATGGTAATATACTTTTACAAAAAATAAATCGCCTCGCGCATATTAAAACTACACATGATATAACACCTGTATTAGATCCAAATATATCATATGTATGTTTGTGTGGTACATTTGAGACATTTGTATGGTGGGTTGGATTTTTAAACAATATAACTATTCCTATTATTAGCAATGGTTTAATAAATAGATTATTATCAATTCCTTTTAAAAAATCACCTGATGAAAATATATTATTTATAAATCTTCTTAAATCACCGTGTATTGGTGCAAGTATAGAAGAATTATTTACAAAATCAATTATAAATTCAGATAACCGAATTTTTAAATATCTGTTAAAAGAATATCATCTAAATAATCAATTAATTACTTTTACAGATGAACTACTAAAAAAAATTATTAATACATTATTTATTGCTACATTTGAGGCAAAATATATATTAAAACGACTTAAATTATTATCTGAATATATAAACATTGGACATTTATTTGAATATATTATTAGTGCTACTACATCTACCAATGTTATATTAACATTACATAAATTTGAATATTATTATAATAAACCACATACATTTTGTAATATTGCTGATATAGCATTTAAATTATATCTAAGTAATTTGAATAATGAAAACTGGTATATCAAAATGGAATTTGCAAAAGCTATTAAACTTTTTAAGACACCAAATGAACAAGAAATGGGTGCTTTATGGAAAGCAATATTTAATAATATTAAAAACAGATATAGTAATAATGATATGGATAAATGGAGTTTAACACAAAAATATAAAATAATAATTAATATGATAAAATGGAATCAATTTGAATATATAATAAATCAAAAAACTTTTATTGAAAAGCAAGTTTTATATAATCGTATTATATCTAATATAATAGGATTAATAAATTTATTATTTACATCAGAATATATCAAGTTATCTGAAGAGCAAATGTTTATAAAACTTAATAAAAGATTATATTTTGTAAGATGTGCTAAGAGAAAGACCAAGCGATTAAAATTAAATAGACATATAAATAACTTATCACCTCTAATAATAGCATTAAAACAAAAATTTAATAATTTACAATTTGACAATTTTATTAAAAAACAACAACCAATGTTATATGAATTAAATAAAAATATGTATATAATGGGTAATATTAATCATATGCGTATTATTGTATTAAATTCATCATGTTTATCAATATTGCATACACACTTAAACTCATCTTATCTAGTTAAAATAATAGAATTTGAGATAAATAATATAACTATATATGGGATTATTGACATTGATATACCACATACAACATATGATGAACGATGTAGCTTTTTATTAAACATTCATCTGTTTAAAAAAACTACTAAAAATTCAATTGATTCATTAGAATCATATATGCAAGAATTAAAAACAGATTATGAAAATATGATTCTATATGCAAATGAAAATAATGATACTATATCATTCTTATGGTGGCCTTTAACGGTCTATAAATATACAGGTCATAAACAAACTATATGTAGTGATTTTATAAAAAAGAATGCTATATCATCTAGGTCATATTATCAAACTATTTCTATTATCTCTAATAATAGATAATTTATTTATTTTTTAGATTTAACCAATCTAATATTTTAATATATACTAATTGTGGTATAATATCATTTATATCATTTGGTACTAAAATAGAATGTTCTGTATTTGGTAATATTACCAATTTTTTGTCAGTATATTTAATATTATCAAATACGGTTTTAATACCTTCATATGAAATAACTTTATCATTTGAACCGTAAAATATTAATAATGGTGTGTTTAATTCAGACACATTTAATGGAAGCCATATACTAATATTATATATTTCTCTTAATGTGCATAATGGATAGGGGGCATCATAATCATATAAAGATTTTTGTTTTAGTTCTAGATATTTCATATTTCTAGTAGTTTTAGTGGCTATATTAGTTGATGGTAAATTAACACGTTTTGTAGGAAAAATATAACTAGTAAATTCTAATAATTTTATTAATATTTTTGAAGGTTTAATATTTTCATCTATACCACACAAGGGACTTAATAATATAATACCTTTTATAAAATCAGTATTATTAATATTATCAATCATATATTTTAATACAACTGCTGCACCCATAGATTCTGCTAATAAAAATATTTTTTTATCAGAATGTATATTTAAAATATGTATAATAACATTTTCTAAATCGTTAACTAAATCATTAAAATTTTTAATACAACATTTTATTCCATAACTTCTACCATGACCATGAAATTCAAAAGCATACGATTTATATTTTACATTTGAAAAGAAATTATCTCTTTCATAAAAACAATTATTACATTTATAAACTGGTTGAAAATGTGAACCAATACCGTGTATATGTATTATTATTGCATTTATATTATATATTTCTCTACCTTCAATTATATTAATTTTACCATTTATACCATTAATAAACATAATATATAATATATTAGATATATATTATATATTTAGACACAATTTTGTCAATATTGAATTAATATTATATGAATCATCATAACAAATTATAAATATTTATTATAATGCGTATTATTTTTTAATGTTAAATATTTCATTTTATATTTCATATACTTATACGCGATGGGCGGTTGGGGTTTTTTTACAAGTAGTTCATAATGTTCGGCATTAAACATAATACCAGTACTATTACAATGATATAAATATACAGCTGAGCCATCTGTAAATGTAGAAAACTCTTCATCATCATCTCTAAATTTAATTTCATTTTTAATATCTTCAAAATTATTATTCAGGTTGCCATCCATTTGATATATTATTATATTAAAACGTGTTAAATATATTGCTGTAATTATTTCAAGTAGACCTCCAAATTTTTGTTCGTTCCGCATCTGTGTAATATAATCTTCAATAATTTTATCTGTTATATTATCCACTGAATGTTTTAATATTTCTGCTATCCACTCTTCAATAATTATAACTGACTGACCAGGTGATCCAGTAGATTGTATTATAGATGTACTTAAATTTCTAATTTTTATTAATTTTTTAATTACATGCTCAAGATTATTACAAATAATTTCCCGAATCTGCAATGGTGTAAACTTTTTCCATTCGTTTATTCCTAATTGTAAACTTTGAAATAAACAATTTCCATTACCAAGAGTTGGTATTTCTTTAAATTTGCTCTGTAATTTTTTATTAAAATAACATGTAATTGGAAAAAATTTTTCAAATTCATCAGTCTGTTTTAATATTTCCACAAATGCGGTAATATCTAAAGGTTGTCCAACATAGATTGGTAAATATTTATCATATAATTTCTCTAACTGTAACTTATAAATTGTATACTTATCTATATCTGTGTATGGTGGTTTACCCATTATTTTATTGATTGCATCATTAATTACTGAAAATTTAAATTCTGTTAGAGACATAGGTGTAGATAATGAAGATTGTTTTATACTAACCGAATCATTCACACAATCTAAATGACTAGAAAATTGTCCATTAAGATTAGGTATACAAATAAAACTAATTATTTTTTGGTTTGCAGTTGGAACTGCAGGTAGAACCGCATCTGGGACCACCACTGGAACCACCGCTAAAGCAGGAGTGGGTATTTTAATTATAGCATAAACAGGTTTATGATCTGAAGTCAATTTCGTCTTAATATTATCCATAAAATATTGAACAATTGTATTATGTGTACTATATTTCAAGTTAGCATCAATTAAAATATAATCACCAATTGAAAAATCTTTATCATCTGCTGTGCGCAAACTGCTGTGACCTGTACAACATGTTTTTGGTGGTTTTGTTTTTTGCGATGATACAACTATTGAGCTTAAATTTTGAAATGATGTATTAATTTTAAATGGTTGTAATCCTTGCCAATAATTTTCACCAGCATTATCATTAAAATCACCTAATACAATAGTTTTAAATGTATTCTCTGTAAACAGATGTGATCCATTGCTTAATTTCTCATTTTCAATATTCATAAAATCCTTCTGTGTTTTAGACGAATCGACAATAAATAAGTTTTCTATATCAGCGCCTAAAGTTTTTTCTAAATAGTCTTTTGAAAAATATTCACTTTTTGTACGATCATAATGACCATTATGTAAATTAATTATAATATATTTATCAGAGGTCTTATTATGTTGTAAAAAAATTATATGATACGGTCTCCCTTGTTTATTAAAAAGATTACCAACTTTAACAGCCAAAACTTTAAATTTTTGTATATTATAAAATGTAGTTAAATCAACAATGGAATTCTTGTTTAAAGCATGATGAATACATCCCATCTTTCGTAATTTATCACTCTCACTTATAATCACATTATATTTTGCTGCTTCTTGTAATCCAATAATATCATATTCCTCCTGATCAATTAAATCAACAACATTAAGTAAACATGTGTTTTTGTTATTTTTACAGTATATCGCTAAAGTATTACTAGTTTGATTTGCTGACATACACTCCCAACAAATATTCCATGATAAAATTTTTAATTTATCCATATAATATTAATAGAATTTAAAATTTTAATATTATATAAATCATTAAAAGATATTATAATATGTGTTATTTTTTAATGTTAAATATTTCATTTTATATTTCATATATTTATACGCATACGGCAGTGGGTGTGTTTCTACTAGTATGATCTTGTCTTTAAAAAAGTCATCCTCTTTTAATATATCCATAAATGATTTAAAATCTAAATAGTCGTATCCAGTATAGAGTTTTAATTTTTCATCATATAATTTTTGTAACTTGTGTTCATACGTATCTATCAAAGATTGATAACTCCAAAAATCATCGCCAAAGTCCTTGTATAATTTACTTATTATTTGATTCAACACCTCATTAATTACTTCTGTTTTAAGTTGTGCTGGATCCTGTTTTATACTAACCGTATCACTCTCACAATCTAAACGACTAGGAAATTGTCCATTAAGATTAGGTATACAAATATATTCCTTTGAAAGTGTTAAAGATTGCATTTTGGGTTTTGCTGTTGATTTTGCTTTTTTAATTAAATCTAATATAATATGTGTTCTAGTGTTTGTCCCCGTTAATAATAGTTCAGCTTTTTTAAGTATTTCTTCTATGTCACGTCGTTCAATTTCATCAGGCGGGTCATCTGATTTAATAGGTTCGAATAAATCATAATGAATATGATGATGATATATAGTTAATGGTGGTATAGTGGAATTTATTGTTATAAACTTATTACTTTTTAAATAATCTTTAAGAAGCTCAAATGTGTTTAATAATACCAATTGTTTATTTCCTTGTGAATCTGTCTCAGAATAATATAGTTTTATATCTTGGTTTGTTAACAATATTGCAGTTAAAATTTCAATATCAGTACCATATGTACCTACTCTACACATATTTGTAATATAGTTATCATCCGTGTTAGATGAT
>Ga0209596_1000697_pt1 | contig 31052 bp, 52 predicted proteins | sample M_130807_MF_Meta_FD_187314 | JGI IMG/M metagenome (GOLD analysis project Ga0209596, IMG submission 187314) | Freshwater microbial communities from Lake Montjoie, Canada to study carbon cycling - M_130807_MF_MetaG (SPAdes) (version 2) | ecosystem: Environmental > Aquatic > Freshwater > Lake... | reverse complement strand
GGTGACCGAGTCCCGAATGCCTTTAGCGATAAAGTAAGGAAAAATACTAGACATGTCAGCTCACAAGCCAATTCGGTGGACAGTGGAGGCGGCATCCCGAGAGTTCGGATGCAGCCGCACTTTACTGGCTTCTCGCATCGCCGGGACTGGCGTCCTGGCTGGTGCTGACAACAAATACGCCACGACAGATATTTGCCGGGCTGTCTTCGGCGACATCGAATCCGAAAAGCTCCGCCTGGTGCGCGAGCAGGCAGACTCGCAAGCCATCAAAAACGCCGCGCTTCGCCGTGAGCTGTTGCCGGCGGAAGATGTCCGCGCCCATTTCGCCACTGTGCTTGTTGCTTTAAAGTCTGGAATCCTCGCCAGTGGCCAATCCAAAGAAGAGAAGGCCGACCTGATAAACAACCTTCGCCGCCTGATTGAACCCATCCACATAAAAAATGAGCATCGTGATGCAATCGCTGAGGAAGACGACGCGGATACTAACCCCGCCTCCTGACCTTACCTGTTCGCAATGGGCCAACGCTCACCGGTATCTGTCAAAAGAATCCAGCGCCCAGGCTAACAAGTACCGCACCGCCACCGCACCCTATCAGACGGAGGTGATGGACGCCGTGAATGATGATGCCGTCCAGACCGTGTGCGCCATGTTCGCATCCCAGACTGGCAAGACTGAAATCATCAATAACGTGGTCGGCTACTTCATCGACTGCGACCCGGCTCCCATTCTTGTGGTCCAGCCCACCATTGAGTTCGCCGAGAGCTGGAGCAAAGAGCGTCTGGTTCCCATGTTGCGGGACTGCTCCTGTTTTGATGGCAAGGTGCGGGACAACCGCAGCCGGGATTCTGGGAACACGATCCTCCACAAAAGTTTCACGGGCGGGAACATCGCCATTGTCGGAGCCAACGCCCCTTCCGGTCTGGCAGGCCGGCCGCGGCGCGTCGTGCTTCTGGATGAGGTGGACCGATTCCCAGCCTCTGCCGGAACGGAAGGCGACCCGTGCGCGCTCGCCATCCGACGCACCGAGAGCTTTTACAATTCCGTCATCATCCTCACCAGCACTCCCACGCTCAAGGGGCTCTCCCGAATTGAGTCCGAATTTTTGCAGACAGACCAGCGCTACTGGTTCTGTCCATGTCCCAAGTGCGGAGAATATCAAACCCTCAAATGGGGCAACATGGTTTGGCCTGATGGAAAGCCCGAGGAAGCTATGCTACGGTGCGAGAAATGTTTGGAGCTACTGGATGATGGTCAGCGCGTCGGTATGATTAAGTCCGGAGAGTGGCGCGCCACTGCCGAGTTTAATGGCAAGCGCGGCTACCACCTCAACGGCATCTATTCCCCGTTCAAGCATAAGCGCGGCTATCGTTCCAGGCTTCATCAAATGGCATCTCAGTTTCTTGAAGCAAAGCATGGCGGAGAGGAAACCTTGAAGACCTGGGTGAATACCTTTCTGGCTGAGACTTGGGAAGGAGTTGGCGAAAAGATAGATCCTGCTGACATTGGAAACCGGCGTGAAGACTATGTCACCGAGCTGCCGGAAGGCGTGCTGGTTCTTACCTGGGCAGCCGATATTCAGGGAGAGCGCATTGAGGCGGAGATTGTGGGCTGGGGAATGGGCGAGGAATGCTGGGGAATCCGCCGCGCCTACCTTATTGGCGACCCTAACAGCTCCAAGGATATCTGGAGAAACCTTTCCGAATTTGCAGCCACCGAGTTTATTCACCCCATCTATGGGAAAATCCGACCCCAAATCGGCTGCGTTGACTCCGGGTACGCCACCGCCGCGGCCTATGCCTTTGTCAAATCCCAGCGACCCGCTCAGGTTTACGCCATCAAAGGCGCGAAAACAAGACTCCGCCACCCAGTAGAGGTCCCCCGCCGCGGCTCCAGATCCTCCGCTCTGCTGGTGGACACGTCCGAGTTCAAGACCACAATCTATTCCCGCCTAAAGATTACCGAAGCCGGTCCCCGATACCTTCATTTTCCAAAGCATTACGATGATGAGTTCTTTGCCCAGTTGACGGCCGAGAAGGTGGTGAGCAAGTGGGCCCGTGGAGTTCAAACCCAAACATGGGAGAACATACGCCCCAACAAGCGCAACGAGGCGCTGGATATTCGCGTCTATAACCATGCCGCCCTCCACGTCCTCAACGTCAACTGGGAGAAACTACAGGAGAACATGGCCAACAGAAGCCAGCAGGTGGATTACATCCTGAACCAGAACAAGCCCGAAAGCCCCATAGTTAAGGCCACACCCAAACCCGCCCCCATCTTTAATCGTCCGCCCAGGCGCGGCGGCTTCATCTCTGGATGGAAGTAGGAAACTTGACTTGCCCCTTTATGTAAGCGGACACGCTTATTTTAATGGCGCAACCAATACCCACAACCGAGCCTCTAACCTTTGCCGCCGGCGACTCGCTTTCTTGGACTAGATACCTGGATGATTACAGGCCAGCGGATGGGTATTCGATGACCTACTGCTTCCGCGGGAACGGCCTCTCCTCTCTGGATGTCGTCTCCAGCGCCTCGGGTTCCAGTCATCTGCTGTCCATTTTGACCACCGACAGCGCCAACCTGATACCCGGAGAGTATTCGGTGGCTGGTTACGCCATCGTCACTGGCAAGCGTATTCAGGTATGGCGTGGCAAAATCATCGTAACGGTGAACCTCCAGACGCTGGACCCGGGTGCGGACACTCGCACGCAGGCGCGCCGGACGCTGGATGCCGTGGAATTGGTCATCGAGGGCCGGGCTTCGTCTTCCATCCTGAACTCTATTGTGGATGGCACCACCCTGAACCGGCTCATGCCCGAGCAACTGCTCAAGCTCCGCGACCGTTACAAGACGATTGTCCTGAAAGAAGAAGCTGCCGAAATGGCTGCACAAGGCCGGTCTTCCACCAACAACATCTTCACGCGGTTCACCTTTCCACGATGAAATTATCCACCCGGATAGGGAATGCCATCAAGGCGTTCAAGGGATCTTCTCCCATGGCCCAGCGCAATTATGCTGGGGCAGCGCTCAACCGCATCACCAACGATTGGCTGACAACCAACACCAGCGCTGACACCGAGGCTAGAAACGATGTCGTCAAGCTCCGGTCCCGCTGCCGCCAATTGGAACGGGATGACCCCTATTCCCAGCGCTACCTCAAAATTATTGAGAACAACGTCCTCGGATCCACCGGCGTCAAATTGCAGATGAAAGTCCGCGACCCCGGCGGCGTCCTGGACAAGGGCGCCAACTCCCGTGTGGAAGAAGCATGGGATATTTGGAGTCAGCGCGAGAACTGCGGCGTCACAGGGCAGCTTTCACTGCATGAAATGGCCCGCATCATCCTGCGTTCCACCGCTCGGGATGGCGGCATCCTTGTCCGCAAAGTTAAGGGAGCCAATAACCCGTTCAAGTTTTCGCTTCAACTGATTGAAATAGATTACCTCGACGTCTACCACAACATCCCAGCCACCGCTAATGGGAACGAAATCCGGATGGGCGTGGAGCTGGATGAGTGGAAGAAGCCGGTGGCCTATTGGCTTTGGACCCGGCACCCCGGCGACCTTTACAGCGCCAACGGTTTCAACCGTGTGCGCTATTCTGCCGATGAGATCATCCACATCTACCGGCCCGACCGCAGCTTGCAATCCGTCGGCATCCCCTGGCTGGCCCCCTCCATGCTCCGGCTGAAGATGTTGTCCGGGATGGAAGAGGCCGCACTGGTAGCCTACCGCGCCGCCGCCTGCCAAGGTGGCTGGTTCAAGAAGGCCACCCCCGAGGGATTCAATGGAGAGATGCAGCAAGACGGCTCACAGGAGCGCGAGGCAGAACCGGGAATGTGGACCGATCTCCCCATGGGCGTGGAACCCATCCAGAACAACCCCACTTATCCTGGCACCTCTTACAGCGAGTACATCAAGACCGCCCTCCGCGGCGTGGCCTCCGGACTGGGCGTTTCTTACAATTCCCTGGCGAACGACCTTGAAGGCGTCAACTACTCCTCCATCCGCGCCGGCGTGCTGGAAGATCGGGAAGAGTTCAAGCAAATCCAGAACTGGATGATTGATTCCTTTTTCCGCCCCGTCTTCCGTGAATGGCTTCCGCTGGCCATCGTGTCCGGACAGATCAACCTGCCATTCTCCAAGCTGTCGAAGTTTGCCGCAGACACCTGGTGCCCCCGCCGCTGGGGATGGGTAGACCCCAAATCCGACATCGAGGCCACCATCCTTGCAGTCAATAACCTGCTCGAAACGCGCACGGAAAACATCTCCGAGACCGGCCGCGACATCGAGGACGTGTTTGAATCGCTCAAAGAAGAGCAGGCCATGATGAAACAGTACGGTCTGGAGCCGGTGGCTATGCCCGGACAAACCGTCATTCCAGACAAAAAGAAACCCGAAAACTTGACTTCCAAGCCTTGATAGAATGAGCGCCCCCAAGATGCTATACCGGGAAATGGAAGTGGACGCCTCGGCCATCACGCCCGAGGAGCGCGAGATTGCCATCGCCTTCTCGTCCGAAAAGCCCGTGGCTCGCACCGATTACACTACCGGCAAGACCTACATGGAAGTCCTCGACCATGGCAACGGCAATGCCGACCTTTCACGCCTCAACGCCGGCGGAGCCTTTCTGGTGAATCACAATCCCGACGACCAGGCGGGAGCCTTCAAGCGCGGAAGCGTATCGGTCGGTCCTGATTGCATTGGCCGCGGCGTGGTCAAGCTGTCCCGCTCTGAGCGTGGAACTGAAATTTTGGGCGATATGAAGGATGGAATCCGGAGCTTGGTAAGTTTCGGATACCAGACCACCAAGCTGCTCAAGTCTGAAATGATCGACGGGCTGGAAACTCGCCGGTTCGCTTTCAAGGCTTTTGAGGCCTCTACCGTTCCAATTCCCGCAGATGAAACCGTCGGCGTCGGGCGCAATGCTCCCGAGACCGAAAAACAACCAACCGCAGAAGTCTCTTTAACAACAAAAACTTATATGGAAACACCCTCTATGCCCGTCATCGACGAGGCCAAAATCCGTGCGGAAGCCGGCAACAGCCAGCTCAAGCGCGTCAACGAAATCTTGGAAGTCGGCCGCAAGTTCAACGCCGTGGAAGCCGCCCAGGCTTTCATCCGCGAAGGCAAGTCCACCGAGGACTTCTATCGCCACATCACCGAAACCCAGTTGGCCGCCAAGCCCATCAACACCAGCTCGGAAATCGGGATGAGCGTTGCTGAGGTGCGGGACTACAGCCTCATCAAGGCGATCCGCGCTCACGTCACTGGCAACTGGAAAGACGCCGGCCTTGAGCGCGCCGCTTCGGAAGCCATGGCCAAACTGACGGGCCGCGACACCAGCGGTTTCTTCATCCCGTCCGAGGTCTCCAGCAAGCGCGACCTGACGGCGACCACCAACAGCACGGGCAAATACAGCGTGCAGACCAACGTGCTGGGCGGCTCCCTCATCGAGCTGCTCCGCAACATGACGGTGACCAAGGAGCTGGGTGCCCGCACCCTGTCCGGTCTCCAAGGCAACATCGCCATCCCCAGCCAGAGCGGCGGCGCGACGGCGTACTGGGTCGCTGAAAACGGACAGACCACGGCTTCCAACCTGACGTTCGGTCAGGTGGCCCTGAGCCCCCACCGCCTCTCGGCGGTCTCCGCCATCAGCAAGCAGTTGCTCGCCCAGTCGAGCGTGGACGTGGAATCGCTGGTCCGTGAGGACTTTGCCCGCATCCTCGCCATCGAGCTGGATCGTGCGGCGCTGGCCGGCGACGGCAGCGGCTCATCCCCGGTCGGCATCCTCAGCACCTCGGGCATCGGCACCACCACGTTCACAACCGCGGCGACCTACGCCAAGATTGTGGATTTGGAAACTCAGGTCGCCAATGCGAATGCGTTGCGCGGAAACCCCGCCTACGTCACCACGCCCAACACGCGCGCCAAGCTCAAAGCGGCCGCGAAAATCGGCAGCACGTTCCCGTCCTTCATCTGGGAAAACAACCAGGTCAACGGGTATCAAGCCATGGCCACGCTCCAGGTTCCGACCAACCGCGTGATCTTCGGCAACTTCAACGACCTCATCATCGCCGACTGGATCGGGATGGATGTCACGGTTGACCCGTACTCGCTGGCCGACAAGAACCAGATCAAGATCACCGTCAATATGCTTGCCGACATCGGCGTGCGTAACGCGGGATCTTTTGCCGCCTCCACGGACTCCGGCGCAGCGTAATTCGGAAACGTCAACGGGCCGGAGTGGGGCAACCTGCTCCGGCCCTTTTTTACAATGCTCATCGAAATCACTTATCCATGCTTCATCGCTGGCGTCTCACGCGCCGCGGGCGAAGTGCTGGATGTCAAAGAAGCGGACGGCTATTCGGCCATCGGCACCGGGCGCGCCAAAATCGCTGCGGCAGGCGCAACCCTTCCGTCCCCCGAATCCGTTCCGCCCATTCTTACAGAAACTAAGGAGTCGGCCCTGCCGGCTCGCAAGCGCAGATAATGAACGCCTACGCCGACCATGCGGACGGCCTGCAATCGCTTCAGGACGAGCTTGGAAGCGATTGTCCGTCCGTATGGTATGGCGGACGGCTTGTGCGCGCCCTGCCCGCCAGCGCCCGTATAGGCCTGAATAACTCCATCGGCGGTCTCTCCATGGATTCAGACCTGTCTCTTATTTGCTTGGCTTCCGATTTCACAGTGCTGCCCACCAGCAATCAGGTCTTTAAGTACCCCGGCCAGACCGGCAAATCCTATCGGATCAATGATGTCTTCGTCGCCCCGGGTGGCGCCCAAGTGCGGATTACCGCCAATGCTGCCGCCCAAGGCCTCTGATGGCAGCCACTTTCCAGATTAATACGCGGGAATTTGACCGCACCATCAGGCAATACGCCGCTCAAAGTCGCAAGGACTTTGATGTCATCGTCAATACCAAGGCCTATTTTATAGCCCGCGCCGCCTGCCGCGAGACGTTCCGCCCTGAAAAGTCCAAAATCAAAGACGATCTATCGGCTCTCATCCACACCACGCGCACCACGGCCAAAGGTAAAAACCGCAAGTCCCTAGCTAAAAACTCGGAAGGCGTCCCCATTGCCGCCCTGCTCATAAACTGGAGACGCGGCAAAACTGGCAAGCCGGGTCTCTTCGGGTCCGCCATGAAAGAGGCCGTCAAGGGGTTCATCAAGCGCCGCCAAGACGCCAGGGCTTTCATGGCGTCCGGTTGGATACCAGCCATCAAAGCCTTTGCACCGGTGGCGGAAAACAAAAGCAAGGCGGCCCCCTCCGACCGAGAAGCCAGCGCCATCAAAAAGCCGCTCGGATCCTACAGCCTGGCCACCGGCGGACGCAGCATCGCCAAGATTATCAACTCGTCATTCTCTAAACTGTCTACCACGCCCGACCCCATGGGAGCCATCGCGCAGCCGGCGCTTCAGAGGGCTATCGACATGGAGACCGCATCCATGAAGCAGTACATGGAGCGAAAAATGAAAGAGTCTGCCAGAGCAAAGGGAATCCGGACCGCGTAAAACTTGACTCTGGCCGTCTTATAGATGGCAGAGCATCCCGAAACCTTAGAGACCGCGCTGGCGGCTTACCTCATCACCCAGCCGTTTCCGGATTCCTTGAAGGCCGACGACGGCACCTACCGCATTTTCGCTGGAGAAAGTGAAGGCATCAAGGACGGCCAAACCCTCTTGGTCTACGTTGCTGGCGATCTTGAGGAGGAGCCCCTTTACACTGGCAACTTCTGGGGAAACTGCATCGTCGAAATACGCACCCCCATCCGGAGCCAGGTGGATGGTGATTCCATCACCTCCTCGCTGGAGGATCACAGGGCCGCGGCCGCGGTCCTCAATCTGGCCATGATGTCCGCCTCCATCGAGCAGGACATCTCTTCAATCGCCTCCGGCATCTACATCTACAAGGTCTCCGGCCGTTCGCCCATGCGCGAGCATACCGAGTTCTTCCACGGCTCCGGCTTTAAGTTCCGCATTTATTCAAGGCCTGCTTAAGCCCGAGAAACTTGACTTCAACCACTTAATAGAATGGCCGGCGAGAAGCAGACAAACATCACTTTTGCAGTCACAAAAAACAACCTCCGCGTGTCCGACACGCTGTCGCTGTCTGAGGACCTTGCAGGAACGGACTACTACGCCAAGAGCTGGGTTGTGACCACAGCCTGGACGGCCATTCCATTGGACGCCCTGTCCAGCTTCAACCTGCTTATGGTGAAGAACACGGATGGCACCAACTACATCCAGCTCGCCACAGCCAATGACGGCACTCACATCTTTTGCAAGCTGACAGCGGGCCGCGGCTGCTTCTTCCCTCCGGATTCCGCCGCAACGCTTTACTGGCGCGCCAACACCGCTTCGTGCGTCGTCAACGTCACCGCAACTGAACCCTAACCCCATCCCCCACTAAATTATGGCAGCAACCCAATCAGGCGCTTTTGTCAATTTCGGCTTTACCGGAACGGACGGAATCACAGGCATCGGCTCCGGCAACCTCCTCCAGTCCGCGGACTACGAACCCGGCCACGAAGAGGCTCAGATCAAGAACGCTTCGGGCGACTTGTCCACCCGCGTGTTCTACAACCTGCACAAGAAGGCCACGCTGGAAGTGATCCCCTCAAGCACGACTGCCGCGCTTGCCGTAGCGGCTCAAACCACCCTGCTGGGCCTGATGCGGACCGTCATCAACATCTCCGCCTGCGCCTCCATGCCGGAGCTGGTGGACAGCCACTGGCTGGTGGTTGGAATCAAAACGGCCAAGAGCAATGCGGATGCCTCCAAGGTCACCCTCACGCTTGAACAGCACGCCGGCATCACCGTCACGCCTGCCTGATCTGACAACATGAAACCCGCCGCTGATTATTTCACGGCGACAATGCCGGAGCCGTGGCAGATTCTGGGCCTGCGGCTCCGGCCTTTTTCATTGTCGCACTACAAGCTGCTCCGGCGGTTTGAGTGCGCCTTTGTTTCTGAGCTGGAATGCACCCCCACCCGGGACGATCTCATCTTGGGCGTGCTGTGCTGCTCCATGAAACCTGCCGAGTTTGCAGACTTCATTGAATCCGATGGCCGGGATGAATCCATCCACGAATGGGGCGCCAAGATTGGAGTCTTTGACTTGAACGAGAAGGCAATCCTTTTCAAAGAGTATATCGAGGCGCAGTCCATTGTCCCCAAGTTCTGGGAAGAGCGGTCCGGCGGAAGCTCCGGAGCCCACTGGGCCCAGTGCGTGGAGGTGGTCCTCCGCTCCAAGCTCGGCTGGACCCAGCACGACCTAGATACTCAGCCCCTTTCCAAGGCCTTTGCCGATTACTTCAAATACGCCGAAAACGAAGGCGCCATCAAGTTGATGACTCCGGAAGAAATAGCCATCATCGAAAAACAGGAGGTCTCAAGTGGCGCTTAAACTGGTGGGTGAAATCTCCTTGGATGGCAGTGGGTTTTCCCGCGGTCTGAACCGTGCCCAGTCCGAGGCCAGCAAGTTTGCAAGCTCTGGGCTGGGCGGCATCAAGTCAGCCATTGCCGGCGCCTTCTCGGTGGGCGCCATCGTGGCGCTAACCAAAAAGACGATTGATTACGCCGGGCACATCACCGATCTGGCAGACCGGCTCCATGTGGGGACTGATTACTTGCAGCAAATGCAGTACGTCCTTAAGCAGAACGGCGGGAGCGTCGATGACCTGACTCAAGTCTTTGAAAAACTGGGAGCCGCGCGCTTAGCAGCCTTGGGTGGAAACGCTGCCGCTCAGGGCGCTTTCCAAAAACTGGGCGTCGGAATGTCCGACCTGAAGACCAAGGGCACCAGCGAGATCCTGGACAACATCGCCGGCCAATTCAAAAAGCTGGGAAACAATGATGAAATCAAATCCGCTTTCAAACAGGTAGGCGGAAGGGGAGCTGGAATCCTTGTCCCCGCTTTTATCGACGGAATAGATGAAGGGCGCGCCGCGGCCACCGCCTCCGGTTCGGTCATGTCCGAGGAAACCATCGGGCAACTGGATGCCATTGGAGACCAGTTTGACCAGCTTGGAATCCGGCTGATGGCTGGAATTGCTCCCGCCATTTTAGCAGTAGCCAATGCTTTTTCTTATCTTGCCGACCACATCGGACAATCTCAGGCAGCAATAGGCGAAGCCCTTGGAAACATAATGGGGTCTGCTAGTTCTTCTGAAAAAGCTGATGCTGAAAAGCGCGCGCAAAAATACACGGACCAACAAGACAGAAAAGTCAAAGAAGGTAAAATCACGCAAGAGCAGGCGGATGCCAATAAGAAGAAATACCTTGGCAATGCAGCAATCACCTCAACCCCTCTTATGGATGGCGTCGGTCAGGCCGTCCAAGAAACTGCCAACCAACAAGACGCAGCAAAAAAAGCCTCCGCAGATGCGCTTGCCAAAAAGATAGCAGACAGAAAAAAACCAGAAACCATTGGAGCCATTCCAACCGCTGCTGCCCCCAAGGCGCAGCTCCGCTCCATGGATTCGCTGACCAGTGTGGGAAACTTTCTTGGAGCCAATTCAGGAGCATCGGCCATTGAACAGATAGCAAAAAAACAACTTAGCGCCGCCGAGAAAACCAACACCCTGCTTGAAAAAATAACCTCCGGCGGAGACGGGTTTGGCATTCCCGGAAATTAATTTATGGCCATTAAAACAGGACAACTCAGCGTCGTTCAGCCCAAAAGCTCTTTCTGGAAAAAAGCCACCGGGTATGGCGAAAAATACGTCGAGGACTTTACCGACGAGGCCAGCGCCCAGGCGCGGGGAGACTCCCTTGTTCTAAAGGGATACGAATGGTCCGTCACCCCTCTTTCCGGCGGATGCTACCGGCTAGAAGCCACCAATGATTATTCCCAGACCGGCGGCCAGTCCGACCCCAACACCCCGCTTTCAGATGTCTGGGAGTTGCAGCCCAACCAGGTTGAAAAGGACATCCTTGATTCTGACAACGCCACCGTCAATTTGCTCACGGATGGCAACAAAAAACTGCTTCAAACTTATATTGATAGCCCCAACACAACCCCCGCTTTCACCGGTTCCGGCCCCCAGATTGCAGCTGCTGAAACCCTGCTTAAGCTAAGTTTGGCAGGTGTGAAATCCGTTCGGATATTCGCGCCTGTCCTGCGCCACACTCGGGTTGTTCGACGCGATTATACCATCGCCCAGTCTCTTACCAATGTCGGCAGCATCATTTACGCTGGAAGCCTAAAAAGTTTGGAAGGCACACCGGGCACCCTTTTATTTAATCTTCCTTCTAACTCTAACCCAACCCGATCAGACGGACTGACAATGAAATACGGATGGATGAAGAAGTACCCCACCATCTCACAGGTCGGCGGAGGCAAATGGAATTTGCAGCAGGAGTTTGAGTGGGGACTCTGGTCATACGATCTTTACAACTTTATCTGATGAAGTGGCCAGCTAAACTGACAGGCGGCCACTCCTTGGTGCCATGGCTGAATCAGCTCTTGGAATCCGCCAAGAGCTGCCAGATCAATCCTGGCGTCGGTTACCGCATCAATAGCCAGTCGCTATCGGGAACGGTTCTTGGAGTCACTGCCGGAGGAGCCGGAAACATGGGCTGGATGTGGGTTGATGGCAAAAAGCTCTACGGCGACCCCACTGTTAATTCTTATAAAAAAAATCAGGTGGTCAAAATCCTTGAATCGGACTCCATTGTCACTGCGGGCATTTTATGTTCAGGCACCTCCACCAAGGCCGTGGCTGGCAAATGGGTCTGCCTGCAAGATGTCCCCGCCCTTCTGAATGATGGAACCGACGACCCCGCCTACATCCCCACCGTGCCGGCCGACAGCGGAAGCCTTGATCCTGACAACGATGGGAACTATTGGGAATTTATAACGCCCTCGAGCATCTGCGCGGGCGGAACCACTGTCACCATCTAGTGCATGAGCAGCTATATTAACTGCTGCCCTATCCCTACAAGGGCCAATAACACCAATATCAAGGCGTGGCTTACAGGCCAGACGTCTCCGGATGCGGAGTGCGGCGCTGCATTGGCAGACGGAACGCTTCCAATATATCGTTCTGATACTTATGCTAATTGCTATCCAGACCCATACAGCATCCCATCTTGCGGCACTAATGGCACAGGAAAAGGTGAGTGGCCGTCTCCATTTCCTGCCCAAACTTTTGCCACAGGCGTCCCCCTGATGTCTAATCTCTGCTCTGCAAAGAAAGGATTCAAAGCCGTTCATGCAAAGAAATACTGGCAAGGAAGGTATGGATTTGTTTCTGATTATGTTGCAAACCCAAAAGTTGATACAAAATATAGAGGATTTGCAATCAACTCCATGTCTTACAATGAGCAAGTTAAAACTTTTTACCCAGCAAGTGGCATTATTTCTTATCTTGGTCAAGCCAGCATGGGATGCTCCAGCAGTCAAAGTTTAACTGCTGGAGGAATTTTAGATTGTTCTGGAAATTTTAATTCTAATGGTTTTATAGACGCGCGTACCACGCTTACAGACCCTCCTTCATATATTAGCTTTGGCGGCACTTTAAATTTGTTAAGAACGGCAGGAACAACAACAACAGAAGAAGAAGCGCAAACTTTTAACAAGGTTCAAATGATTAATATCTGCGCCGTAAATGCAGATAGGGGAATTGTTACTTGTAATTTTCCTTATTTTATAAGGGATTGCGAAACAGGGGAAGCCAACTTTGATATTATTTATTATCAAGGAACTCCAGAAAACTTTCAAAATTTCCTATTTGATTTAGTTCCTCGGCTTCGGTGCGACCCGTTGGGATACGGTTCTACTTTAATTACATTAACTGGAAGCATTTCATTAACTGAAACAACTTGTACAGTAAGCGTTACAGGGACTGCTAGGCAGGATATGGACCCAATAGTTGAAGACCCACAAGTTGTTATTCAATCTTTTGGATTTGATATTACAATTTCATTAAATTCTGCATATACGGCTGCTGCTTGCCAAGCAGACGCTCTTGTTCTTCTTAATCAGTGGGATATGACCGACGATGCTGTTTATCCTTGGCGCACAGATGGTAACTGCAATGTAGCTCCAATGGTTATTCCAAAAGAAATAAATGGCGGAGTTGGATACGGTTATTGCGAAACACCTGCCGATACAAACCTGCTTGCCATTTACGATGGCTCTATTTACGGCGCACCGCTTCCGGCAGCGTATTACGACAAGGGCTGGTTTGATTTTTACGAGCAAGAATATCATTACATTGATTCAGGGGCTGGTTGCGATTTTGGCGGAAGCCTTTGTTACACTTACGGCAATTACGCTCCGTCTTACCTGCCAACCACCACAACTCATTGGACAGATGGAGCGTTGGACACAAGTTGCAGAGGAGCTGGATGGGCTCCATTCAGCCGGTTTAAAGAAAACTATCAATACAACCTTCCTCCATTTGTAAACCACGGCTGCGCTTTCGTGGCGAATAATCAGGAGGCATTCTGGGCGGCGAAGTGGGCCGAGATCAAGGAGCCGCTGCCCTCCCAGAACTACACCGCTCCCTGCGGTCCCCAGCCCAACCAGTGCGCCATCGACGACCACGGCGGAGCCTTCGGCGATTGCTCCCTGATGTCCTCCCTGTACGCCTTGGACGCCAACTGCCAGCCCACAGCCACCCTGCGCTATCCCGGGGCACCGTCCACCTGCTCTGTGGATCTCTCGCCAAAGGGTTACTACGTCCGGTCCGTGGATTTCAACGGCGCTCTGTCCGCTCAGGAAGGCAACGTCAAACCCATCGGCCAGAAGCCAGGCATCATCGCCATCCTGCCGCCCGGATCTCCCGAGCTTGGCAAGTGGCCAGCCGCCACCACCAACTTCTACAGCGATTATCCGTCCATCCTGCCCACTGAGCATTGGTATTCCGCCGTCCAGCAGGCTATGTCGGACCGGTTCTGGATTGATGCACAGGACGCCAAGGTCTCTGACGAAGTCACCCCCGACCCCGCCTGCGCCCGCAAGAACAAGGACGGCTCGCCCTGCACCCATGACTATTGCGATCCCGTGACAACCCCGCTCGTCGAAGCCCGGCTCTATGCCCCCGCCGGCGCTGCCCTCCAGTTCTTGACCGACCAATACCCGCAATGGAATAAGATGCCAGGGCAATCGGATTGGTCCACCACTTGTTCCGCCGTCTGGAACTACGGCCAGCCAGCCGCCAGCTTTACCGCGCAGCCAGGAGTGGCCACCAATTACGCGGACTCCCTCAACACCAACGCCATCTCCTCCGACACCGATGCCGGCTGGGGACTGGCTGATTCCCTGTTCATTCCCTGATTATGAAAAACGCTATCCTTATCCTCCTCGTGTGGGCCTGCACCGCATCCGCCCAACTCAACTTCATCAACGTGGGCGCCACCAACGACACCGGCACGGGCGAACGCATTGGCCGCGCCACCTGGCTCAAGATCAATGCCAACGACTTGTGGCTGGCAAACCAGCTGGGCGTCAACTTCTCCAACACCCTTGCCATCGTCACCAACCCAGCGACCACGGGCTTTGTCCGCAGCTCGGGCCTCACCACCCTGCTACTCACTAACGGCTACGCCTTCGGCACATCTAATTACTTCGGCCGGTTCACCAACGTCTGGCAGTTCGATGTCTCCGGATCGCTGACTGGAACCAATAAATCCTTCACCAATTATATGTCCACCGATGGCTCCACATGGCTGCCATGGACGCGCACCAACCTTGCCACCGCCTACACCTTCACCAACTACCTCACCAACGTCTTCGGGACCAACTCCGTCACCTACACCAACGTCTACACCAATTACACCTACACCGGCACCTACCTGTCCAGCCTGGGCGGAACCAGCACCGGATCGGTCGCCGTCTACGCGCTTGCATCGCCTGAACTAAACGGCCGGTTCAACCAGTTCAAGTCCCAGTCCTTCGAGTTTGAGAAAGTTCGGCTCGTGCCCGCCACCGTCACCAACTCGGGCTCCAGCACCTACGGCCTCGGCGCCGGCCTAATTGGTGCGGACACCAACTACCTCTACATAAGCGTGGGCAACAATGACTGGCGCCGCATCGCCATCCCCACGAACACATGGTAAAAATCAGCCTCCAGCACATCGCCGACTGCCGCCTCACCCGTCCCGCCGGATACGCCGATGCCCTCATCGAGGCCGGCGACGTCCAAGGAGACTGGCTTTTGATTGAGAACAACGCGCTGGAAGCCATCGTCACGCAATTCACGCCCGAGAGGTTGAATGGCGTCCGAGGGCTGGGCGACATCGTCCACAAGATAGCCAACCCCATTGCCAAGGCCATTGATTCCGTGGCTGGAACGAACATTCAAGGCTGCGGCGGATGCTCCAAACGCCGCGAGCAGCTCAACAAGATTGCTCCCATTAACGGTTGAACCCGACCCCAGCCCTCCCCCTTGTAAACTTGACTCCTCGCCCATTATAGAACATGAAAAAGCTGAGTTTCCTCATTGCGCTGCTTCTGCTGGCGGGCCGGCTTCACTGCTCCAGCCAAACAGTCAACGCCACCTACAACTTCGCCGACTTCACCGGATCGCCTCAGTCCGTCAAGCGCGTCCAGATCACCCCCATCCAGCCCATCGGTCTGGTCGGTACCAACATCGTGTTCCCCACCACGATCACCCGCCAGACCAGCACGGCCGGCGCCCTCACGGTCAGCAACCTGTACAACGGGTTCAGCTACCGCGTCATCCTGCAAGACGCCAATGGCGGCAGCATCGGACAGCTCACCAACTGGTTCGGAACCAACGTCACCGGGAATGTGAATGCCAGCGCCTACACGGTAATCAGCACCAATCTTTATTACGGGGCAATCGCCTACAGCCAGGCTGCCAGTGATGCCCGATTCTCACTGATCCTTTCCCCCGGCACCAACATCACTTTCACCACCAATGGCGCGCTGGTTAAGATCAATGCGTCCGCGCCCGCTGCCGCGACAGTCACCAACTTTGCGTCCATCACAGTTACGAATTTTGCCGACATTCAGGGCACTCTCTTTAACTCAACAGGAACGCTTAATATTAATCAAACAGGGAACAGTATTGATGGAGCCGGAATTAACATTCAGTCGGGCGGTGGAGATAACGCCGGTCCCAATAGCTCCGGCGGAACAGTCAGCATTGCAACTGGAACATCCTACGGAGCGCAAAACAGCGCTGCCGATTTATCTATTCAAGCCGGAAATGGTTCCGGCAACAGCAGCGACCCTACTGTTTACGGACGCGGTTCAGATGTTAACATTGCCGCCGGAACAGGTTCTGGCGGATACCGAGACGGCAAAATCAATCTGAATGGAACCGTCACCGTCACCAATTCGGCGACAATGTTAAGCAACGTCTTTATCGCAAATAATCTTTACGTCACCAACCACGCCTACGATGTATCGACCAGCCGACTCGACCCGCTTGCCAATGAATTTGTCACGGCTGAATATGTCCAATCCGTAATGGCGGCCAACTTTGATTTGTATTTCTCAACCAATTCTTCCGGGGTTTCCATCACCAATGTTGGAACGCCATCAACCATGGTGCTGGTAAATCCCACAACATCCCAGACTAATACAATCTCATCGTTCACAAACGGGACGTATTTTACCGCACGGCTCCAGACTAATTCAATCTCCTACATCCAGTCCGTTCCGATTAACCTTTACACCTACGTCCAAATAACTGGCGGCGGTTCTATAACGGCGCACCCTGAAATGTGGCTTTACAATACCAACGGAACGTCAGTAAAACTGGGCTATTCTTCTGACAATACTTACAGTTCGGATATTGCAGTTCCCGTTAACTTGGCAATCGCTTTGACCAACACGCCTTATCTTAACGTGAATCTGACCAACAGCCCGCAGTTGCTCTTGCGCTGGTATGTCACGTCAACAACTGGCAATCCGACTTGGCGTTTCTTGATTGGCAATGGCAACGTCTCGCACATAACAGTTGGAACCGTTCCATCAGCCAATCAAAATTACGTCGGCACATTTACTGGTAACGGAACTGGATTAACCAACATCCCATCGACTGGAATAACGGGCCTCGGAACGGCGGCTTATAGCAACTCCACCGCTTTTGCCGCGTCCAGCGTGACCAACCTAACGGCAGGACAGATTGTAACAATCGCAGCAGCCGTTACCAACAACGCCAGCCCAACCCTCACCGGCCTCGCCGTCGGCGCACAGACCGCGCTGGACGTGAACGGCAATGGCAAAGTGGGCGGCGTAACCCAGACCAACGGACTCCTTACAGCTACCTCACTCACCACTCCAACGCTGACAGTATCGACTAACCTATCTATCAGCGGCAACCTGACGGCATCGTCTATTACATTTACCAATCTGGCGGGAGATGGAAGCGGGTTGACGAATATTCCCATATCTGCCATTTCTTCAAAATCTAAATTTTATCCAGTTCAGCAAGTCTTGTCGGGATACAATACTTACGGCGGATTGCCAGCTAACACATCATGGCAAGCAATTCCAAATGCTTCTCAAGGTGGGTATTTGCATTGCCTCCAAGTGGCCACAAATGGAACCTATATTAGCGTTCCGTGGCGCATTGACCCCGATGATTATACTCCATACAAGAATCTTGTGATTTCCTTTATTATTGTTGCCACAAATACATTTTCCATTGCATACCAACATCAGACCTTTGTTGGCTATGATTTAACAACTGGAACCAATATAGATTTATCAAAAGATTTACCCACCACTTTTAATAGTGGATTGAATCTTGTTAATTTTACCAATGTGCTTACTACCGCAATGACCAATGCTCAATTAAATGTTGAAATTGGAAATGCCAGTTATAGATACACATCTCCAATTTGGATTTTGGGAATCAGACTTTACGCCTACTAATCTATGAAACACACTATATTTCTCCTCCTTGCGCTATTCCTAGCAAGTGTTTCTCAAGCTGGAATAACCACGGCTGGCGGCGTCGTTATCTCCACTCCTATCAACGGTCTGGATGGCAGCGCAATCACCAACGTTACGGCGTATGGCGGAACAAACGGCGTGTATGGCGGCGTTGGCCTGACCAATAGCGTTCTGACGGGCAATGGGAGCGGGTTGACGAATATTTCTCCGACTAACATTGTTGGGCTTACTACGTTGTATTATTCAACTACAAACATTTATGGCGCAACAAATACAACTGGAGTAGGAGCGGCAAGAACAAATTGCGCGTTAAGTTTTACTCTTACACCCGGCACATGGGCGGTGGAAATAATTGTATGGGGCGCAACAGCTTCAGCATCGGGAGGAATAAGCGGTAATTTGCAAAAAATAGGAACCGATGTTTGGCTTGGAACGGTTGATAGAGGCTATGTTTACGCGGCAGCAAATTATGTAGATTCTCAATTAGGCAATAATTTTATGCCAATATATAGTGTGGGAGGTTTTCCTGCTTCTTGGTCTAGGGGATTTTTTACAGTTATTACAACTCAAACAAATACCTATAATCCCATCTTGTATCAGCAAGCAGTTGACCCTGTAAGTCCTCCGTACATCACCACCAATAGTTATGTCAAGGTGACACGCATTAGATAATCTATGAAACACACTATCCTCCTCCTCCTCGCCCTCGCTCTAACCCTCCGCGCCCAAGACGCGCCCACGGAACCTGCCGTTGAACCGACTGCGCCCATCGCCGAGCCAGCCGCGCCTGTTGTTGATTCAGCACCAGCCGAGCCAGCAGCGCCGCAACCGCTCCCGTCCATAACCGTTACCACCCAGACCGTGACCACAGTGGACCCAATCACGCTTTCGCCCGAGCAGATGGCAGGCATCATTGCTGCCGTTCAAGCGGGGGGAGTGACCGCCAGCGTGCCGATTACCACGGCCAACCTGTCCTCCGTGTACCTCTACGAGCAGGACGGCAAGTTCATCGTGGCCATCAAATTGAAATAGGTATGGACGACATCGTCAAACATACCGCCGGGACCGCCGCATCGGGCGTTGGGTTTCTGGGTTCGGTTACGCTCCACGCCAGCAACGAGTGGATCAGCCTCGCCTGCGGACTCGCCGGATTCTGTGCTGCCGTCTGTACCATCGCCTCGGTCGTCAAAAAATGGAACCGCTGAACTCTATGGAATCACTCATCAACATCGTGCCGGACAAATTCAAACCCATGGTCCTCATCCTCATCTCCCTTTCCCCATTCATCACCCGGGGACTCTACGCCCTGTACAACGGGCGCGGCATCAAGGGCACCCTTGCCGGCATCTGGTTCGGCACCAACCAACCCAAGCCATGAGGTTCCCACTCGCCACCCTGCTGCTCGCCCTGGGCGCCTGCCTTACCTTCTGCACGGGCTGCCATTACACGCCCCAGCGCACCGCCTACGTCGCCACCAGCACCGTCAAGGTCAGCGTGGAGACCGCTCTGGTAGCCTACAACCAGTTCGCCAAGACCGGCCACACCACGGTGGCACAAAACCTCGCCGTCAAGAAAGCCTATGAGCAGTATCAGCGCGCCGCCGCGCTTGCCTGTGATGCCGGCGCCGTGTACGCCTCCACCGGCGGCACCAACCACATCGCTAGCGCCGCCTTCCAGACCGCCACCCTGAATATGGCTGGCACCGTCGAGGATCTCCTCGCCCTGCTGCGTTCCTTTGGAGTGAAGATATGACACCCGCCACCATCGCCCTCATCATCGGCCTCGTCGAACAGGCCATCAAACTGCGCCCCATCCTCCAGGAGGAACTCAGCGCCATCTTCGCCAAGCCTGATCCCACACCGGAGGACTGGTATGCGTTGAAGATGCAGATCCTGGACGACAGCTTTGAAAAGCTGGCGCCGGATGCCAAAACAGTTTAGTCGCGGTAAAACGTTTCCGCGACTCCGCAAGCGGGCGGCCGGTTTTGTCATGTTTCCGGCCGCCCGCCAATACATATGACGCATCAAATAGCAGACATCATTTCCGAGCGCGGCAAGGTCTACGGCGACCCCCGCCTCAGCCACGAGAACATCGGACTGAGCTGGACCGCCCTGATTCAACAGCACTACGGGATGACCCTCTCCCATCCGCTCCCAGATTGGCTGGTGGAGCTGATGATGGTGGCGTTCAAGCTCAACCGCAGCGCCCGTATATTCCACGCCGACAATTACCTGGACGCCCGGGCCTATCTCCAATTTGCGGAAACCGACCAAAAACAACATGAACTTGGAAACACGAGCAAAAAAGAAATTGGCCCAGCTCCAGAAAGAGTTTGAGAAGCCAAAGCTGGACAGGAACAGCATCGCCCATCTGGCCCGAGATCTGGCGGCGGTGACCACCAGCATGGCTGCTGACGCGCTAAAAAAATGAACATTACCCGCAAGTGGAAAAAGTTCCTCGCCGTCGGCTGCTCCCACGGGAACCTCATCGACCCAATCGCTGCCCATGCCGTCCTCCGCTTCCGCGACCAGTGGAAGCCCGCCGCCACCATCCACCTGGGCGACTTTGTGGACACCGCCGCCTTCCGCGCCGGAGCCAAAGGTAGCACCGATGAGTCCGAACCCATCACCCCCGACATCGACGCCGGCATTGAGTTTCTGAAAGCCCTACGGCCCACCCTGGTATTCAATGGCAACCACGAGGCGCGGCTCTGGCGGCTCCAGAACCATCACAACGCCATCGTTTCCGACTGCGCCGGGCAGATAATTAACCGGCTGCGGATGGCCACCGCCAAGCTCAAGGCCGAGTACGTCGAGGACTGGGGCATCCGGGCATGGCGCAAGCTCGGCAACTACTCTCTCGGCCACGGTTACCTATTCGGCGAATCGTTCCTGCGCGACACCGCCGAGAGCCATGGCAACACCATCATCGCCCACGCGCACCGCGCGGGGATGGCAACTGGCCGCAGGTCCGATGCGGCCACGGCTTACTGCGTCGGAACGCTCTCGGACATCCCCAACATGGACTACGCCAGCGCGCGCCGCTCCACCCTGAGCTGGGCCGCCGGGTTCGTCTGGGGTGAATACACTGACACCCAGACCGTCTGCTGGCTGCACATCCAGCCACAGGGACAAAAAGAATGGAAACTCTCCCTTTGAAAAAGACAAATGCCATCGCCGCCCTACTCGCCAGCCAGCTCATCCCCGCCCTGGTATTCGATGAGACCGCCCAGACCATGGAAGAGATAGCCACCGCCGCTGGCATTGCCCGGCCAACCGCAGACTTCAAAATCCGCAAGCTCCTCGCCGCCGGGCAAGTCGAGCGCGTCTGGAAGCACGGCCGCATCCGCCCCATCCCGGCTTACCGGTGGGCTTGCAACCGGTAACAAATTGTAACCAGTTGAACCATTTTATCCCGTTCCTATGCCGGACGAGTCTCGGGAATATACTAGGCGATTCGCCATGGAAAGCTCGAACGAAGTGCAAGTGGGCAAATACTGCTGGATTCCGGTGGACACTTGCAGCGGGATTTTACTTTGGCAGGTTAGGGGAAAAAGGAGGCCCAAGTCACCGGACAAGTCACCGGACAAGTCACCGGACAAGTCACCGGACAAGTCACCGGACAAGTCACCGGACAAGTCGGCGGACACTTGCAGCGGGATATTTAATTTTGGTCTAACCCGTAAGGGCGACCTTGAGAATAAGTTCCTGTGGCATTATTAAAAGTGCTAACAAATAAAAAGAGTTGCTTTGGACGCAAAGATAATCGGCGGGGCAAACTTTATTCTCTAAAATTTTGGCAACCAATGCCTCTGATGGAGACATTGCGCGGTAGCAATACGGCTGTGATACGGCCCCCTGTTGTTACCGATTGTGAGGGCATAAGCGTAATTTCTTTCGGACTTCATCACCCGATTGAACCGCCTCTGTGATTTACCCGTTGTTGCCATTCTTACTGGGCAATAAAAAAGGCTCAATTCAGTAAACCAAAACCATGACAAAACCCAACAAGACCAAGGTCACCGCCGACCTCCTCGGCCGCACCCTCCACCCTCTGGACGAGCTGGGCATCCCCTACGCCTTGGTGCTAGAAGGCGTCCCCACCATCTTCAGCAACTCCAGCCCCATCCACGCGCAAGCCATCATCGATCGTCAGTGGATGCTGGGGAACAAGATCTCCGAGCTGGAGATTGAGCAGATGGCCGAGAAACGCTGCGCCATACCGCCCCGCGACGAGGACTAAGGCAGGAGCGTCAAGCGTTCACGCGTTCACGAATACGTGAACATGTATTAGCTATGAACGATAAACCGGCTTTATGCGTTATATTCGTATAATTTGGTCACGAAATCTGTTTCGTGATCAGATGCAATTATCCAATGTTCATGCGGGTGCTGTCGCTGCCATTCAGGCAATGCTACACAACTAATGCACGATAAACTTGTCCGGTGTATCGTGCGTATTTAGTGACAGCAATTAGACGACTAAGGCCTGAGCGCCCAGAACCGCTCCGCCTCCGCACGGGTGACCAGCGCCTTGTAGTTTCGATGGAGGATGCGTTCACTGTGCCCTAGCGCATGGGCCACCGCCGCCGCATCTCCCGTCAGCGCCAGCCACATGGACGCCGCCGTGTGCCGGGTGACATCATGCGGCCACTCCTCCAGCTCCAGCGCCACCCTGAACTCGTTCCGCTCCATCTGGAGTTGCTTGGTGGACAGCGGCAGCTCCGACTTCAACCCCTTTGCCTGTTTCAAAAGCTCCAGCGCGCGGGGCGGGGGATACACCACCCGCCGCTGGCTCACCTTGGAAGTCTGCGCCTCCACCCGCACCCAGCCCTCGTTAAAGTCCACCATTGCCCAGCGCGTTTTCTGCGCCTCCTCCGGACGCAGCCCGCAGAACGTGGACAGCACAAACCATCCAAACGCCCGCGGCTGTTTCCGGAACCATTTCAGCGCCGTCTCCACCTCCTCCGGCGTGAAGATTCGCACCGGCGCCTTCGGCACCTTTACCGCGTCCAGCCGTTCGCAGAGATTGACCGGGCAATACCCGCGCCGCAGCCCAAACTTGAACCAGGTCGAAAGCCGGGCGCGCACCGTCGGCTTGGATCTCAAGTTCTGGGCATCCATGAACGTCACCACATCCGCAAAGCTCACCGACGCCATCGGCACCGACTCCCGCCCCTTGATGAACGCCTTCACAATCTGGGACAGAGACGAGACATAATCCGATGACAGCCCCGAGGTCTCCTTCGCATCCACCATCTCCCGCCGGACCAGCGAACAGGAGGGAGATGCCACCGTCGCCGCCGCATCCGGCCGGGTAACCAGCGCCATCAAGTCGAGGTTCCGGCGTTCCGCCTCCCTCCAGACCGAGAACATCTTTTCCCGATCCGACTGGGAAAGACCCGACCAAAAGTCATCAATCCCGATCTGGTCCCCCTTCAACCTGCCGGCGAACGCCTTGGCGGCGTCCTTGGAGGTGAAATATTTCCTTTTGCAGACCCCTTGATCGTACCAACGGACCATGAACGACTTTTTGCCATGGACCCGGCACGGATAAAGACCGATTTTTTTCATAGCTTATGTCGCAAAATGTCGCACGATGTCGCAAAGAAATCGAGCTTTAGTTCGTTTCAGCTTGTTCGAGTTTAGCGCGAGTTTTTAAAAGGTAAGCATTAAATATCGCTAATGTTTTCAATGCTTTTGTGAGGAAACCCTTATGAAGATTGAATGGCGACCCTACCGGGAATCGAACCCGGGCTACCTCCGTGAAAGGGAGGCCGCAAACACATACTTTTGCTGGGGTTTTAGGGGTCATAAAATTATGTCGCAAAATTTGTCGCACTAAATACGGCTTATTATTTGCAAAACAATCCAGCCAACGACAAACAAAACCACGGAAACGAGGCAGATGGTTCCATAGATATTTAAGATAAAACGGAACAGGCTAAGGCCCAGGGATCCACACCCGGGACACCACAACGCTCGGGTGCTTTTGGTCTGGCCGCAGTCCGGGCAGGGCACCAGCCGTTTGGCAACAGCCAGGGCGGCCGCCGGCGCGGGGGCTGGGGCGGACTTACCGACGGCAGATTCTTTCCCGCAGTGAGGGCAGAACTCGGTGCGGCTCATGCCGTCGTATTCAAAAAGGCCGGAGCAGTGCTGGCAGTGGGCGGTGGCAATCATATCTGTCTTTTTTTGGGTCTGGTGCTAATGTTTTTTCGATTTGCGGTTTTGGCCCAGTCGAATTACCAGTTCATATGGGAGCCAAGTGTTTCCGCGCCGAGTGGCGCGGCTTGGTTCCTTGTACCCCACGGCCCTGGTAAGCCTGACTGGTGCAATACTGAGCCGCGCTTTTCGAATGATACATGACGACGATGAAATAGCCACATCCATCCGCGATTTGATCCACACCCACAAGGACTCACCCGACAGCCTTAAAGAGCTGAAGGCTATGTTTTTAAAGTGGGCTGCGGCTGCGGAAAAGCTCTTGCCTGAGAGCTTGCCGCCGAATGGAACGCCGCAGCCCCCGAAGCCTTTAAAGAATCCTTCCCGCTGGGATTTTCTGAACTAGGCCGGGAAGGGCGTGGAGCCAGCGTACGGCCGAAATGCTCCATGAGCAGCGCCTTGGCGCTCTCGACATCCACGCCGACTTCTCCGGCATAGCGGGCAATGCAATGTTCCAGCACTTCAGTCTCGGAAATGCCGTATTTTTTCTTCAGCTTGCCCAACAACCCCACGGCGGTGCTGCTCAACCGGAAGTTTTTTTGCGTTACTTTTGCCATATAAATCAAAGGTAAATCCTATTCTTGTATAGCACTGGCGCTTGCCATTGTCAAAAAATGCTTGCGGTATAGCGTATAGGCTATACGCTAGCACGCAGATGAACAAATCACTCGGACGTCCTAAGTCGAAGCCTAGCCGCGAGCTGATGGCTTTCCGGTTCCGGAATGAGTATGCGGTTCTGCTCCGCAAGATCTCCCAGCGCAAAAACCTTTCCCAAGTCCGAGTCCTTGAAATGGCTCTGGACCGCACCTGTAAGGAATTATGAACAACCCCAATCTGGATGAGCTGATGACGGTGGAGCAGTTCGCGGCGTGGCAGAAATGCAATCCGAGGTGGGTGCGCTCCCGGCTGCCCATCCTGCCGGGCGTCATCCGTGAGAGCCGCCAGCACGTCCGCATCCATCCCCGCACCTATCTGGCCAAGCGGCTGGGCAAGATGTTCGCGGCTTCGGTGGCGGTCCTATTGCTGATGGGCGCGGGGCAGGGGATGGCCGCTGTCACCCAAGACCAGATGATCCGAGCGCTCATCGGTGAGGCGGGCGGAGAATCGCTCCAGACTCAGACGGCGGTGGCAGAGGTCATCCGGGAACGGGTGGCGACGTATGGCTCGCTGCGGGGCGTCTATGGGCTGCACAACCCGGTGGTGGATAAGGCCAGCCCGGCGACGTGGGCGAAGGCGCGCAAGGCGTTCGCGGCTTCGGCCACCTCTCACCTGGTGCCGGCGGGAACGCTGTACTTCGGCGGGGATAAGCTGGACGACGCCTACTTCCGCCACTGCACCCGTGTAGCTCATTACGGCCGCGTCAGTTTCTACCAACCCAAAAAACTATGAAGATTGATCCCTCTAAAAAAGCCTGGATGAAAGTGGACCGGACTCGGTTGCCTATGTATCTGGTCTCAGATCCGCAGTTCATGTCCCACTACAAGCACCGGGACCGCTATGAACAGATCCGCACGTTCTTCATCATCGCCGTGGTCGCCGCAGTCCTGGTCCTTGCTTACCACGGATGCGAATCCGTGGACCACGGCGACCCTCAATTTTCCAGCCGAGTAATACCGTCTCCGGTAAAACCGGATGACGGCGCGGATTATACCGGGGCTCGCTTTTCGGCGCCGGGGCTTGCCGCGTCGGCTGGAACTCTTTGCCGGTCAGCATGGAAAGCCGAAAGGTCTACTAACTACGCCCCGCCGGATGGTGGTGCGGAAGCCTTAACGGACGAAGCTGCCGGCGCTTTTTAACCCATGAGCTACCCCACCATTCCGGGCCATCAGGGCGCCGACACCAGTCTGGAGGCGGCGATTTGCATCGCGCCTTCCGCCCAGGCGTTGCGCGACCGCTGCTTGGATCTGGTGAAGCGCGCGGACTGCACCGCAGATGAGGCGGCGGCAGCTCTGGGCGAGACGGTGCTGGCCATCCGTCCGCGTTTTTCGGAGCTGTTCCGGTTGCGCGAGATCCAGCCCACGGGCCAGCGCCGTAAGAATGTCTCGGGCCTGTCGGCTCGGGTGTGGACAGCATCGGTCTTCAAACTTGAATCCTACTAATTATGATAACAAACGAAAAACTGCTCGAAATATTTGAACCCATACTCAACGAACTCTGCCCGGGTAAAGACTTTGGAAGGCTTTACATTGAAGTGACGCGGCACGTTGACGGCCAGCGCACCCTCCAGTTCCAAGTATGGGACTCTAAATCAGAAGAAATGCTGACCGCCACATCGCTCGCGGAACTCTTCACGGAAAAGGAGAAGTTGACCCCCATCAATCGGCTGAGGCAGCGGCTTCTAGAGGCCGAGAACCTCGCTAACTTACTGCGGCAAAAGCTCGACGCTAAGGAGCAACTATGAGCGCCCGGGTTGTCTTTGATATGCCGGCGGATCAGTACCGCGCACTGCCCAGCGTGAGCAAGTCTGCCCTGGACGACTTCCGCAAGTGTCCGGCGTGGTACTACGCCAAGCACATCCTGAACGCGGTGGAACGGGAGCAGACCCCGGCGATGCAGTACGGGACGCTGCTGCATAGTCTGATCCTAGACGGCAAGGCGGCGTATCACACGAAGCCGGAGGGGATGTCCTTCGCATCGAAGGACGGGAAGGCGTGGCGCGAGGAGCATCTGGACTTGCCCATCATCAGCCAGGGCGAATCGGATTCGCTCCAGCGCACGGCGGGCGCGCTCCTGAAACATCCGCTGGCCTCGACTCTATTCACCAATGGCAAATCCGAGGTATCCCTGTTCGGCGATCATTGGACGGGTATAGGCATCAAGGGCCGGGCGGACTGGATTGGCGGCGGCCGCATCGTGGACATTAAGACAACGATGGACGCGAGCAGCAAAGGGTTCTCCAAGTCTATATCGAGCTTCGGCTATCACCGGCAGGCGTGGCTCTACTTGGAGCTGGCCAAACAGAATGGGCTGAAGGCGGAGGACTTTGTGTTTGTGGCAATTGAGAAGGGGCCGGTGCCGCTGATCAACGTCCGCCGGCTGGCGCCGCAGGCTATCGAGCTGGGCGGCGTAGAGGTGAACTCTATGTTGCAGGATCTGGCTGAGTGCCAGAAGTCCGGCATCTGGAAGGACTATTCTGGCGCGGACATTGGCGAGATTGATCTGCCGACGTGGGCTTACAGCGACACCACCGGGATGGAGTTGATCGGGGCGGTGGAAGCGGAGGAAGAAACGAGTCACGACCTGATCCCATGAGCTACAAGCAGTGTACAAAATGTCACTGCCTTAAGGCGGTGGAGATGTTTCGAGTTGGAGGGAATCAATGCAAGGAGTGTTTTTCAGCCTACCACGCCGCCTACTACGCCGCCAATCGGGAGAAAATAAGAGCCAGCAAAGCCGCCTACCAAACCGCCAATCGGGAGAAAAAAAGAGCCCGCTACGCCAAGTGGCGCGCCGTAAATCAGGAGAAAGTAAGAGCCCTTAAAGCCGCCTACCGCGCCGCCAATCGGGAGAAAGTAAGAGCCCGCGACGCCGCCTACTACGCCGCCAATCGGGAGAAAGTAAGAGATTACAACGCCGCCTATCGCGCCGCCACGTACTCGGGCAAACGCGTCACCCTTAAATCAGCCCAGTTCTTCCAACTCTTTTCGGTCAAAAACAAACTAAAAAAAATGCACCTATGAAAATAAACACGATCACACGAATCCCCACATCCAAAGACCTGATGGCCGCGCTCCAGAGGGGCGAGGACTCTATCCGGGAAGCTGCCGCCATCATCGTCCAGATGGTTGAGGCGGACCCGAAGGCTTACCAGAAGATCCATAAAGAGACCGGCCTGCACTGGAATGTCCTGGCGAACCTAGAACGGGTTGGACGCGGCTCCATGAATTATAACCTTCTATTCGATACCTCGCCGGCCGCAAGATACATCGCCGCGCTGCCAGAGAGCCAGCAGACGGAGGTTTATGAGCAGGGCGTCCAGATCCTTGAGACGCAAGACGGCAAGACCACCGTGGAAATCAAAAAGGTTCAAGACCTGACGCCGCAACAGGCTCGCCTCGTGTTCGCTGAAAAGCACGTCCGCACTGTGGATGAGCAGATGAAGCACTCCGCTGCGCCCGCTGTAAAGATTAGCAAGCCCGGTCAACGCTACTTCATTGAGGGCGACAAGCTAACCATCCTGACCCAGACCACTCTGACCATGACGCAGCTTGAAGAGATCCTTGAGAAGATGAAGGCCCAAGCCATCAAGAAGCTCGCCACTAAGAAGCTATGAGCGAAACATCTACACCCTTTGAGGGCCGCAGCGGGGCCATGCGGACCTCACCCTGGCTGGCCAGTGAAGATCTGGACGGACTAGAGACTTCCTACACCATCGAGTGCGTCATGGTCCACCGCGATATTGTCATGCAGGACGGCCGCAAGCAGCCCAAGCTATTCTCGCTGAAGTTCGCAGGCAAGCCCCGGCAGCTCGTTCTCAACGCGACTAATCGCAAAACCCTTTCCGCTCGGTTCGGCCCTGACACGAAAGCATGGGCTGGCAAAGAGATTGTCCTGTATGTGCGGGACGATGTGAAAAGTCCAACAGGCGGAAAGTGCAAAGGTATCCGAATCAAATAACTAATTATGAAAGAAAAAAAGTTCATCAACGGCGTATTCATCAACGAAGTCCAATTCGACAACGGCGGGAGCAAATTGAGCGTGTCCATACCTGCAAACGGATTGGATAGTCTGATGGATCAACTCAAGCAGAACATCAAAAAGGATCGCGTAAAGCTGGAAATCATCCGCCTCAAGGCTCCGAAGGTAAGCGCCCAGGGGAAACAATACGCCACCCATTATATGGCGGTGGATGAATGGGAGCCGGGTCAGCAAGAGTCCGGCGGCTATGTCCAGCGGGATGAAGCCCCCGCCAAGTTCGCGGCGATGAAACAGGTGGTGGAAACAAAGGACCACAACGAGGAGGTCCCGTACTGATATGCCCGACGAATCCATCAACGACGAGCAGCTCGACGCGGCCGCCGAGTACCAGGACGAGGAGGCTGAGGAGACGGCCTATGCCCGGCGCTGGAGATGTTCGGATGGACTGTGCGGGGCCGAGGACTGCTCGAACTGTAAGGGATACCATTGATATGAGCGATGAATACTGTTGCCCCTCCTGCGGGGTTTATTACATCCACCACAACGGGCTGATTCCAACCTGCGCTGAATTACAGAAAGCCAAGCTAAAAATTGAAAGGCTTAAAGGATTATTGGCGGATTATAGGAACGAACAGCTAAAGTTTAACCAGCGCGAAGTTGAAAAAATAGGGAAGCTATGAACGAATTGAATCCAATCATTAAAGCGGTTGCGGAACATTATAAATTCGAAATTAAATGGTGCGTTATTTTCAATCATTGGACAATCTGCCATGAGTCTCATAATTGTAATTTGTTTTGGCGTAGCAATTACGATAACTCGTTTGAAGCCTTTTTTTTACATTTAAAGCATTACTTTGAGGAGATTGGTATGGAATGTTACGATAAATATCACTATTAAAACCACCACCAAAATGAAAGCTATGAAATATAAAACAACAATCACTAGAATATCAATCCATCCAGAAAATGTGAATCCTGTATATGGCGAGGGCGTTACCCATTTATGTATCCAAGACGAAGCCGCTGGACCGTTTATTACGCTGTCACAAGTGGGGGAGGATAAGTTTGAATGTGTCCGCATTGACATGGAGGAGCTGGAATTGATTACGGCGGAGGCTAAAAAGCTGATTGGACAATTCCCAAAGGGAAAAAAGCCATGAACTACACCGACCATAAAGTTTCCGACCATTTTGTTGGCGTCAACAAAATGGTATGGAATGTTCCGATAAATATCACTCTTGAAAATACCACCAAAATATAATTTTATGAACTACACCGACAACCAACTCAAAGCGGCATTGGCAAAGATGCTGCCGGAATTACTTTATATTGAATATTATAAAGCAAAGTTTATTTTTATCCGATGGCTTACTAATAAACCTAACTATGGTAGAAAAGGGATACCAGTCCTCGACACCGAACTCTTGCACCTGTGCTGGTTGGTGGAAGAGGAGTTGCCGTTTTTGAGTGAATGTGACTACTGGGACAGCATATCAGTACTACGCTGCACGTGGCAGCGACGCGTAGTTGCATTGGCAAAGGTGAAAGGGATTAAGATATGAACTACACCGACAACCAACTTAAAACGGCATTGGAAATGATGCTGCCAGATTTAATTTTTTACTGCGGCGACCTATACATTTATGACACCGAATTTGGCGCTGGTAGTCATCGCCTAGTCTCAGACACTGAACTGCTGCACATTTGCTGGTTGGTGGAAGAGACGCTAAATGAAATTGAATCCGCAGATTATGCAGAATTTCTGCGTCCAATAACTGCAAACTATAAACTGTTGTATCACGCCTCATGGCAACAGCGTGTCGTGGCATTGGCAAAAGTGAAAGGGATTGAAATATGAACATGAACTACACCGACGACCAACTAAAACAGGCACTGGCGAAGATGCTGCCGGAAACAGTCTGTTACGAACAAGAATCACTTTACTGGCAGTATGAGGAAATTCGTTACGACAGACCAGTAATGAATCGGGGCAATCGCATCCTCGACACCGAACTCCTGCACCTGTGCTGGTTAATCGAGGAGAATTTGGAAAATAAACTCAATTTGAATTATTATAATCTAATCGTATTAGACCCTCACGCCTCATGGCAACAGCGAGTCATTGCATTGGCAAAGGTGAAAGGGATTGAGATATGAAGCTGCTCAAACACGAAAAAGCATTCTGGGCAGATTACACCACCCACCTGCCGTTTATCTGCAAAGGCGAGTTTTGCGTAGTCCACAACCCATCGAATCATCCCATGCGTAAGTGGCCGTTAAATTACCGGCTGGACATTGGCATCACCGAGCGCA
>Ga0209596_1000696_pt1 | contig 31084 bp, 51 predicted proteins | sample M_130807_MF_Meta_FD_187314 | JGI IMG/M metagenome (GOLD analysis project Ga0209596, IMG submission 187314) | Freshwater microbial communities from Lake Montjoie, Canada to study carbon cycling - M_130807_MF_MetaG (SPAdes) (version 2) | ecosystem: Environmental > Aquatic > Freshwater > Lake... | reverse complement strand
ATCAGGTCTAATGTCGTGGCTAATGCCTTGAATAGTTAATGTGCGTGTGATTGAACCTGATGCATAACTTTTGGTCAGCGTTACAGGGTCAAGAACATCAGCGTTAATAACTTTGTAGGCATCGGCACCTGTCATTGCTAAAGGCTGGCATTGTATAGAGTCCAAAGTAATAGATGGGTCTTTACGAGAGTTCAACAGCAATGTTGCTTGTGATGTTGCTTCTTCGTCTGTTGTTATTAAAGAACCGCCACGCACATAACTTCTAGTAAAATAATCAGCAATGCTTGTTGCATCAGTTACGGAAGTCTCAATAATGCCTTCGCCTTGGATAGTAACACTGTTATAAATTGCTTGGTCATCAAAGCCAACTTGAACTTGTTTGTAACGCAAATCTGTTGTTTCGTTAAAAACAAGTGGCGTGTTTACTAGCCCTGCTGCTAGTTGTTGTATTTCGTGGCGACTCTTAAAAGTATATTTGCCATCAGTATCAATAAAGAAAGCACCTAACTCTGTTGCCTCAATTTGTTGTATTGCTTCCAAACCTGTTCGCACAGTTTCGGGGTCATACCAACAAACAGATTGACCAGTTGAAATTGCACGCAAGGTGCTTGGCACAGCGAGTTGGCTTAATATGCGATCAATGCGAGTGCCTGTGCTTTCACCGAAAGTTGCACCAGCAATGATTTCCACATTGGCTAAACCAAGAACACGAAAAGCATCCTCAGCCTCAATGGTTACATAAGTAATTGCTGTGCCAACTTGATAGTTATAAGTGAACTTACTTATATAACCATTAAACAACTGCACAAGGTTGCCATTAACAACGCAACTAATACGAAATTGGCGCAGCGGTAAAACATAAGGGTAAAGGTCTGAAAGAGTGTTATCAGGGTTGAATTGTCCTGTGGTGTCAATAACTGTTACTGATGCTGTACCTGTATCAAACGAGTCTGTAACACGAGTTCTTCCACGCTTGATGCTGACATTGGTAACTGTGCCTGTTAGATCAACCATTGCATTTGCTGCTGGTCCAAGAACCATCGTGCCTAAAAGACTTGTGCCTAAAACAGCATTGCCACTAGCAATAAAAGATGTATCAGGTCTAATAGAAACAGTAATGTTGGGCAGGCTCATAACACCATTGCTCTTCCAGATTTCTGTGCTTTCAATAATCCAACACGGATTTGCTCTACCAGTTGGCGTTCAGTGGTTACAGAACCAGCAACATTAACAATGATGTTCATACCGCCTTGGGCTGATGCACCATTAGGAATGATCGTGCCGTTAGTACTTGGCACAAATAGTTCACTTCCACGCTCACCAACAATGTAGGGAGTACCAGCCATGACAGGTCCACCATTAGCACGACCTTTGAAACCTGTTGCTTTCATGTATCTGCCAAGTGCTTCAAAGTCAATACCAGAGAAATCTAGGGCTGGTGCGTTGATGCCTGTGGCTGCCTGTGCTGCAGCGATCTGATCAGGCGTGAGCGTGCCACGCACTGCATTAAGTTCTTTCTCTGCTTCAGCCAGATCACGCTTTGCATCAGCCTCATTTTGTATGGCTTCAGTAACTTTGTCTCGTGCATCTCGCTCACGATCAATGGCATCAACCACTGCTTGCGCTGCTGCAGCCTCATCAGCCCTTGCCGTGTTCAGCAATTCCAACGCTGCGTTATAAGCATCAGTGCCAACGGTAGCGCCATTGATGGCTTCATTAAGCAATGTTTGTGCAGCAGTAATTGCATCTGTGGCATCAATCAATGCCAACCGTGCTTCTTCTGCGTCTAGTTCTGCGCTGGTTAATTCTTCTTGTGCATCAATGAGTGCTTGTGGGTCAGCAGCCTCGTTTGCATCGTTAAGTTCTGTTTGTGCATCAGTCAAGTTATTTTGTGCATCATGCAAAGCAATGGTTGCTAATTCAATTTCTCTTATGTTGCCACGACGCTGCGCACGATCTAACTCTTTCTCTGCATCAGCAAGATCATAAGTAGCCTTTGTAATATCGTCTTGGGCTTCTTGAATAGTCCTTGGGTCTGCAGCCTTTTGCAGATCAATGATCTTCTGTTGCGCTGCTGCCACAGCCTGTTGAGCATCAGCAAGATCAATGTTTGCCCTAATGCCATCTCGTTGTGCTTGTGAAAGGTTGCGTTGTGCTTCCGTTGCTTGTGCGCTTCCTACGCCAAAGCCTCTAGAAACTTGATCTAAGTTTGCTAATGCGTCAGCAACAGCGGAAGAAGCCTTAGCCAACTCGTCATTAGCAGTAGTGATGTCTTTGATTGCTTTTGCCAAATCTTTGTTGGCTGTTTCAATTCCTTTGGTTGCTGATGTGACTGCTTTGAGTTCACTGCCGTAACTCTTAAGTTTATCTGTGAACTCTTTAAGTAATTCTGCAGCAGTTTTGATTGTCTTGCCTGCGCCAAAACTTTTTGGTGGGTCTGGTGGTGTAAATGTTTTACCGCTAAGCGCCATCCAGACTTGCCCCATGCCACCAATACCATAAGAAAGTTTTTTTACCTTGTTTGCATTGTCATCAATCTGCAAGCCCATGATGTTGAGAGACAAAGTAAGTTCATCAATGTATTCAATATCTTTGCCCCAATTAACTATGTTCAATCCACGAATTAAAAGGTTAAGACCTTTGATCGCAGCGTTGATCATTGTTTCCCATACTTCAAGAAAAATGTTTACATAGTATTGGATGCCTGTAACGATGCCGTTCCAAACATCTATGAGCACATCTCGGAAGCCTTGCCACTTCAAAGCCATTGCAACGAGAGCAACAACGATCATTGCAATCACAGTGACAATAAGACCAATACCAGAAGCGTTCCATGCCACGCCAAAGGCAGCAACAGCAACAGTTGCAACGCCTTCTGCAATGGCAAACGCATAGATGCCCACAGTAAGTGCAGCGAGTGCAGCAATCACCCAATAAACCATTTCGCCTGTGCCTTTAAGGTTGCCTAACCATTCAAGGAACTTGCCTGACAGATTGCCGATGGCTGCACCCAAACCTTGCTCACCAACAATGGTTGCAAACTCAGAGATGACAGGTACAACATTTGTTGTTATCCAGTTTGCTAAATCCTCAAAAGCAGGCAACAACAATGTGCCAAGTTGTTCAGCAACATTTTCAACAGCCACTTTCATACGATCAAAACCAGTTGCCGATGCTGCAGCAGTACCGCCAACCTGTGAAGAGACTTCATTTAGGATGATCTTTTGAGCGCCTAGCAGATCGCCTTGCTCTACAAGGTTTTTGATTGTTTCTTTTTGTGACTCACTAAAGTTGATGCCTGCACGCTTTAACGCTGTAAGCCCTGCGATTGGGTCACTTAACGCTTTACCAAGTTGCATTGCTGCAGAGTCAGTAGAACCAAACACAGAGCCAAGGTCTTGAGCAAGCGTGACAGCCTGCGAGAAGATGTCGTTACCTGCACCAGTCTGGTTTTGTACTTGCTTAAAAGTTAATAGAAGGTTTGCTGATTTCTGGATGAGTTCATCATCAACACCAATCTGCATGCTGAGTTTGTCTGATAATGCTGCAACGCCTGCAGCACTGACATTTGCTGCACCACCTGTTGCCTTAATGATGGCGTTAGTTTCAGCAGTTACCTTTTGTGCTTCATACGCTTGAGATAACAACACTTTGGCGATAGCGCCACCAGCAAGAGCAGCACCAGCACCAACCATTGCAAAAGACTTAAAAGCCCTACCAAGATTGTTCTCAAGGTTCTTAACAACAAAAGCGCTTTTCTGTGTTCCACCTTCCAGTTTCTTAAACTGCTGAATGGCTTTAGTAATACCTTTACTGTCAAAGGTAGTAATCAGTGGAATGTTAATTGCCATTATCTATTACCAAACTTTCCGCTTGCGCCTCGTGATTGTGCTGATGCTCGTGCACTTGCTGCCTGATACTGAGATGTTCCACCAGCAGCACCAATTCTTGCAGATACTTTTTGTTCTGCCTTAGCAATCTCTGCACGCAAGTCTGCTTCAATAATTTTAATGTTGGCACGGACTGTTGGATACATGGTGCGTGATGCGCTTTTCTTGTGTTGAGCAACCAAGTTCTTTGCAAGAGTTCCCTTTGGTGCGTTGTCGTGTTGTGCCATGTCATAGATCATGGCTGCACCGTTGCGTTGTCTAATGCGCAAGATAGGGAACGCACCAGTGAAACTATTTTTGCGCCCACCAACCCTTGCTGTTACAGCCTGACGCACTTTTCCTACTCGGTAAACAGGGTAAGGACCATGACTGCGTTTGCTTGTTTTAGACTCAACCATTAAACCGCTAAGAGTTTTGTTTGGAAACGCTGCCTTTACTCTGGTAACTAATGGATTGGCTGCATCTTTCAAACCCTTTTCAGTGGCTTTATACATTTCACGATCAATGTAAAGTAACTCCTGCAACACTGGCTTAAATGCTGTTACATCAATTGCAAAAATCAGATCAGCCATGAGATAAATCTAGCGCCCTGCGTGTTGTTGCTTTGCACGCCACTTCACTACCTGCAACATCGTTTCAAGCATTGTCTCATCTTCCATCAATAATTGTGATGGAGTGATGCCAGACTCAATAGCAAGAAACGAAATCAGCCAGTGGGCGCTTCCTTGGCTAAAGGGTTTTCGGCTGCTGGCTCAGCATCATTGTTGATGTTTACTTCATCAATCGTGCCAACCCAATCAGGGTCAAACGGTTTGATCTGTGGGTTGTGTCGCTTCTCTGCATGCCATGCCAACCACGCAAGGTCAGTAAGGCGCAACTCTGTTTCAAACTTTGTAACGCTTCTATTCCATGTGCGTTCAAAGCCAACAAAATCTGCAAAGGTTGCCGTGATATCTTTCACAACCCCATCATTGAAGGTAACTGCCATTTTGATTTTCATGTTTCGCTGCTCTTTTCTAATTGTTCTTACGATGTTGCCTTAGTAATTGTACCACCAGTGAAAGTCACTGAGGTTTGTGCTAACTCGCCAACAGCGCCAGCAACAGGCGTGTGCGCTGCTAAGTAGGTGCCTGTTAAAGTGTATGCAGGATTGGTAGTAGTAGTAGTGCCAGCAACAGGCTTAATAATCACAGTCGTTGTAGTTCCAACTAATGGATACAGCGTTACTTCAACATTCGTTACCGTCAATGCAAAATCTTGATTGAAAGTAATTTCACAAGAGTTGTTCTGCAAACCACCAATGAACTTGTGTGCCGTATCGCCAAACGAAGTTGTTTCTATTGAGTCAATTTCGTAATTCAGCGTCACGCTGTTTGTGCGTGACGATAAATCCTGACCACCTACAGAAATGGAAGCATCTTTAAGAACGAGCACAGCCATCAGACAACCGCCTTGACAATCGTGCCACCAGTGAAAGTCAGCGAAGTAGTTGCAAGTTCACCAACGGCACCAGCAACAGGCGTGTGCGCTGCAAGAAAAGCATTACTGATTGTGTAACTCGGATTGGTTGCACCAACAACAGCAGATGTTGGTTTAATAACAAGAGTGGTAGTTGTTCCAACAAGCGGATAGATCGTTGCTTCAACATTTGCTGCTGCGTAATCTTGGTTGAACATTACTTCAACGCTCAGATTTTGCAAACCGCCCGTGAATATATGCCCACCACTACCCATTGCAGTTGTTTCAACAGAGTCAATTTCATAATTGAGAGTAACGCTCGTGGCACTACTACTTAATGCAATGCTGTTAATTGTGATGCTTGCATCTTTAAGAACTACTACAGCCATTTCAAATCTCCTTGGTTTCTTGTTCTGTCTTTGATGTTTTTGATGTTACTGATTGAATATGCGCACCTTCAATGAGTGCAGCAACATTAAGACCAGACTCATCATCAATGCTCACTATTTCACCTTGTTTGCCAAGTGTGCAATTGTCACTTAAAACTTTGAATTGCGCCATGATGTTTCCTTAAGCGTGAACTGTGAGTTGATATTGGATTTGCAAAAATTGTGCATCTGCTTCAGTAATGCTTGTTACATCTGCTGCAGATGAAACTAGCACGGCTTGTACTACGCCACCTAAGGTTGCATCGGCTTCTAATGCTGCACGAATACTTGATGCACCAGTTGCGCTTAAGTAAGCATCAAGGTTGGCATGGGCTGTTCGGTCTGTGTATCTGCCAACAATCACATTGATGTTCCACTCCATCTGCACATCACCAAGAGCCATTGACCTGTGATAGTTCACCTGTGTGAGTTCAGGGTAAGCAAATGGTGGGTTAAGTTGTTCTGGCTGATAAGCGTAATTACGCAAACCGCTAATAGTTGCAAGGCGTGTTTGGATTGCTTGTGCTACGGCAAGAACTGATGCTGCCATTATGCAATGCCAATAAGTTTATAAGGGTTCAAAAGGTCACGCACATCAGGGTCCACTGCTCTCACCTGATAAGCCATATCAGCAAAGCCAACAACGCCTAGTGCTGCATTAAGGCGTGCAAAGCCTCGCATTGATAAAAGCACGCATGCTTCACGCACATCATCAGGGACAGCATCCCAACCCCAATAGGCAGTTACTTCAACTTGTGGCATGCGTGGCTGCACAGTCAGCGGAAAGGTTTTACCACCAACAGCAACAATGCGACTGTAAGGGTCACCACTTAGAATGACATCTGTTGGCTGCAACTGGTAATCAACATTCTGAGTCCATGTTGTCTCAAAAGTACCATCACCATTGTTATCTGTTTTCACAATAACGGTTGAATTAGCAATGTCTCTAACAGGCACATTGTAATTATCAGAAGCAAACAATTTCACTGCAGTGGAAGCAGTCTTATAAAACCAGCGCCCACAGTAACCATCAATACGCCTAGACGCACCCTCAATGGAGTTTTCTATTAGCGTGTCATCAACATTGTCTGCAAGGCGCAAAGCAGCCTTAACTTCTGCAAGGGTGCAGTAACCATTGGTGATTGCCACTGCTACTGCTTGCCAGCAGAACGCTTAGCAACGGCAGGCTTAGCAGCACGCTCAATCACAGGTTGTGCCGTAGCAGTTTCAACTTCAGGCTTAACGCCCAATAAACGCAAAACTTTATCAACTTCCGCAATGCGTGCAGGAAGTTTGCGCAAGACATAACCTGCACGCTCATTCACTAACGCTTGTATTTGTTTTTCAATCTTGCTCATTTTGTTTCTCCTAAGTGTTGGTTGGCGCAGTCGTCTGGACTGCGCCAACCTCAACTTATATCAATCAGAAGGTTGGTGTGATCAATCCTGTACCGTTGATTTGTGCCCATGCGTTGGCATAACGGGCAGCGGTAAATGCTGAGTAACCATAAACAATCATGGTCACATCAAGTTCAACAGCCTTTGGTTGTTCAAAGCGAAGCATCATCGGCTCACCTGAACCCTGTTCCCACAAGTGCAATTCTTGCGAGTTGCCAATGTAGATGGTGTCCTGATTAGTGCCAGCACCTTCAACGATGCTGATGGTTGCGTCAGTGTAAACAGGCAACCCAAGGATGCTGTAACCACTGTTGCCATACTGTGCAGCGCCATTGCCGTAAGCGTAGGAAGGCTGTCCTGAACTTGATGGCGTTGGAACTGCCAGTGGGCGGTTCTGTCCATCAACTGCAGCCAAGATCATTCCAAGACGGCGAGGATGCATGATGATGACATTTGGTCCTGCAAAGAAAGTGGTTTGCACCTTCTGGATTGCATCAACCAACTTTGGATACAACTCTGCAACAGTCGGTGAAGCATCGGTGTAGGTCACTGTCTGTCCTGCAGATGCAAGAAGTTCAGCAACAACAGCAGTGTTCAAAACCGTGTGATACGACGAGACAAGATCAGCCATAACCAGCGAGTCAATGTTAGTGCCACGCTCAAGAGCCTGACGAGAAACATTCTGCTGACCAGCAAAAGTTTTGACCGTTAAATCCAGTTTGGTGTCATCCATGTTCGTTTCTTGAACAGCAGCGCCTTCAGTTTGCAATGCGGTTCCAGAACCAGTGGTGACTTTGCTAATGCTGAGGGTCAAGCCTTCATTTGGCAACTGATGCTTGCGAGCAAGATCAGCAGTCACACGACCAGCACGGGCGAATGGTGCAGCAAGATCAGTCAAGAATTGCGGAACCATCAAGCCTGCAAATGCTGCTGAGGTTACATCACGACGCTCAATGCGCTCTTCAGCCATGTGGCGTGCAAGACGCTCTGAAGCCATGTAGTCATTGTTGAATTGTGCTGCATAAGCATCACGAATAAATGAGGTTTCTGCCTTTGGCGAGTAGGTGCGTGCTTCAGTCTTGACGACTGCACCACCAATAGCAACCTTGCGCAGTTCTGCTGCCTCTTTGTTGCGCAGTTCCAATTCTTGGTGCTGCTTGATCGTTGCGTCAAGTTCTGCAGCAGAGCGAAGTGAAACGCCAATGGTTACATCTTCTTCTGCAGTCAGATCACGGGCTTCTGCTTCAGCAGCATCAACAATTGATTGTGCATCAGCGAGAAGCGCAGAACGCTTTTCAATTAGTTTTTCTGACATTGACATTAGGTATCTCCTGAGTGAGTGAGTGGTTAAGTAGGTTTGTTTGTTTGTTCGCTCAAGTGAGTTTGTCTAGTGACACAATGTCGGCTAGTGCTCGGCTTGCATTTGGCGCAATTGTATTTGTCGTTTCCGTAGCGCCAACGGACTTACAGCAATAACGGTATCAGTTACCGTGTTGTTTGCGTTGCGTAATTCTGCAACTGTCTGTTCATAGGCAGGGTATGTAACAACGGAAACATCATAGAGGCGCACCTCTTTAAGTTCACGCACTTGCCTATCTTGACTCCACGCATCTTTCACGGTTTGAAAAGCAAAACTCATTTGCGATAAATCACCACGACGCAAAGCAGAAATGATCTTGGCTGCATCAGGGTTGGTTTCATCCAACTCTGCTTCAATGCGCAAACCAATTTCATCTTCAATAAGAGTAAGCGTGCCAGACTTAGTGCGTGCCAACGGCACACCTTCATGGTCAATAAGCAAACGAACATCTGCGCCATCTTTGATGGTCTTGCGGAAAGCGCCACGCCTAACAAACTCTGTCCAAGGCAACGGCTCACTAGGACTGTCAAAGATTGCTGCATACCCAACAAGCGTTTTGCCATCTGTCATTGCACGCAATTCAATGTTTGAATAAGCAATGTTTCTATTGCCGTTCATTGCTACAACCCAAGATGCAGGGATGGTAACTGTTGCCTCAACGCACACTTCTAAATCAGTTACTTCTTCAGCCATATCTTCTTCAACTGGTTCTTCAGTGTTGTAATCATCAACAACTTCACCGCTGCCATCAATGATGATTGCCCTAACATCAGTTGTGTTATCCACTTTGTTATTCTCCATTTGATCAATGATGCCTTGTGCATAATTCATTGTTTTGATTGCGCCACTCTTAGTGCCATTACTGCCCCACAATAGATGAGCAACTACACCAGCAGTCACTTCACCTTCTTTAACATTGTCCAAGTCTGACAGGTGGCGTGCTATCCAAGGCGCAATTTTGCGCCACTTTTCCTCAGTCACTACACCAGAAGCCATCTTGCGTGCATCTTCAACAGTTTGAGAAACGATGCCATCACCTGACAAACCTTGCTCATGTAACTCAAGACCACGCTTGGCATTATCACGCATGTAATTTGGTGGTGATAAATCAACTTTGGCTCTGCTGTTTATAGAAGTTTTGTTTGTGTTTATCTCAATCAGTTCTTGTGTTGTTGCAGTAAGCGTTTCGTTTCTTACTTCACCAATAATTTCTGCGCCAGTGTTGATACCTGCAGCAACCATGTGATCTATTGCGTCTTGTTTGATTATATGGCAGCCAATAGTTTCTTTGCTTCCATCAGGATTGATTTTAACGGTTGCCCATGTTTCGCAATCGCTTTGATTTTGGCTAATACCGAAAGGCATATCAATCAAGATCAGGCGTTAAGACACGCACATTTGTAGTGCCAGTATTAGTGATGCCATAAAGCGTTTCACCTAACGGCAAATATATTTCAATGGTTTGGTTATTAGGCAAATGCAAACCTGTAGATATGGTTACTGCGCTATCACCCATATATGTACTTCCGCTTGTTGAATGTAAATAACAAATACGATTTTGATTGTCAGCACTTATCAACAAAGTTGCTGATGTTGTTATCGTTACAGCATTTGATTTCATTGCGTATCTGCATCCGTGCCTAGTGGCTTATCTTTATCAGGTCCAGCCATTGGTGCACCAGCAAGGTTAAGCACAAACACATCTCCACCAACATAAGGTTCACGGTTTTCAATAAAGCGTGCTTCATTGGGTGTGAGCATGCCTGCTGCAATTTGTCCTTGTGCTGCTCGTACTCGTGTGGACAAATCAGCACGCAAGAACTCATCAGCATTAAAATGGCAAGTTTGACCTGCAGGCAACATTTCGTTAAACACATCTTCTAGCCTGCGCATCCAAGGCAACAAAGTGTGGCGCACAAACATGATGCCTGCGCTTTCAACATTTTGATAAGTTTCGCTACTGCCACCAACAGCGCCTATTAAGTGTTGTGGTATTCGGTAGCAGCGTGCAACCTCACGCACGATCTGTTCTCTGTGCGCCATCGTGTCCATGTCTGTTGCGCTTGTGGTGATGGGTCGCCACTTCAATCCACCTGTGAGCACGGCAGGGCGACGACGCTTGTAATGGGTATCTACCCAAGTGTCACGCAAGATTTCTGCCTGTGACGATGTGAGTTGTTGATCTGTTTCTAGAACGCTTGATGGCGTTGCGCCATCACCATAGAACGCACTAAGGAAACGACTAATAGCAATATCAGTTCCAATTAGATTTCTCATTGAGTCAAGAGGACTGACGCTGCGCAACTGGTTTGGCAACTGCATATAATTAACAACTTTGATATCGTCACTAGAGAAAAGGTCACGACCAATTTTGTAAACAACTTCATTGGCTTCATTCAATTCAATGCCTACAAGGTTTGGATGAATGTTGCGCATCTCTGTTGGATATAAGCCCTGTTGTGGACACCAAATAAAAGCCATGCCATGCAAACAAACTGTGGCAACCGTCTGGTGCACAAACTCAAACATTGATTGTTCTGCATTAGGTTTGCGGAATACTGGCGGTAATTCTATTGCCTTCCAACGCCCATCTTTACGGCTGCCAACTTCTAAAGGCATTGATGCTACTGAGTCTGCCAATAGTGTTACTGATGAAAAGATTGCTGATGAAGTAAAGGCTGTGCTGTCATTGACAACTTCACCTGACCAATTGGAGTAGGCAGGGCGTGCAGTAACTTGGTTTACATCTATGTTGAGAGGCAGAGCACGACGCTCACCACGAAACAGGCTCACGAGTTAGCCTCACAAGCAACAACAATAAGCGTGCCTGCTGCAATCAATGCCAGTGCAGGATTAAAGATTGCAATGCCGATACATGCCACGATGCCACCAAAGAGTTCTGTGAGAAAGATAATCCGTTGCTTCATAGAATTACCATACCGCCTCAATGGTAGGTGATGGCGTGTTGCTCTGTCGCCTTGTTGCTCTATCAAGCGCCATGCACATTGCTATTGCTGCGTCAATTTTCCTGCGTGATTTACCTTTGCTGAGTCGCCATCCGTTTTCTGTCATGCGTTGTGCTGCAGATAGAACTTGATCTGTGAACATTGGTGAACCATTATGCACAATCCTGTTAGACACGATCAGATCAAACGCAGAACCGCACGCAGGTATCATCCGTTGGGCTGACTGTGGAAACTCAACCATGAGCAAGCCATCATCCATCAAGGCTTCTGCACTGCGCTGAAAAAAAGCAGGGTCATAAGCAAACTCTTTAACATCGTATTCTGTATGCAAGAAGCGTAAGTAATTTTCAACCTCTGCAATGTCAATGCCTGTCTGATCTGGATGCCAAATCTTTGCGTGCAAATGTATCTTGCCTGTGTCCTGTGGCTGTGCAATCACAACCGCAATTGAGTCATGCTTTAACGCCATATCAATTCCTATAAAGCACTCATCAGTTTTGGTGATACTTGCATCACCTGTTGATTGTTCCCACGCACCCACAGGCAACCAAGACTCCTGAGAGCGCACCCACTGGTTGAGCCTGAAGCGACGGTAAGCCATCTCAGAAGTCTGGCGTGCACTGACTTCCATATCTTCTTTGTCAATCAAACCAAGAGCAAGGTTGGGGTTTGCCTTATGCCATTGCTCAACATCATTGATGTCACAATCCGTTTTGGCTTCCCACCAGAAGAAACCAAAAGCATCATCTTTAATTTCTCCTGCAGCAACACTCTTGCCATACTGGTAAAGCCTGCCTGCCAAAGTATCAAGATCATAACCAGCAGTAGTAATACCAATTGTCAAAGGGTCAAGGCGTGCACCAGAACCAAGAGTGAGCGCATCCCACAAATCATCATTGCGCTGCACATGCAATTCATCAAACACAACCAACGATGGGTTCAAACCCTGCTGCAACTTGCCATCACTGGACAACACACGATAGACAGCACCAAACCTGCGCACCTCAATCGCATCACGATAAACAGTGCACTCGCTAGAAAGCATCGGTGAGTTTTGTATCTGCTGTTTCGCTTCATTGAAAACAATGCGTGCCTGCTGCCTGTCGCCTGCAGCACTGTAAACCTCTGCACCAGCCTCACCAGCAAACAAGCCATACAACGCCAATGTGCTACCCATCAACGACTTGCCCTGCTTACGAGGTAAGCCAATATACGCACGACGAAAACGCAACCGCTTATCTTCCCTGCGTTCTAGAAGCGCACCAAATAACCAGCGTTGCCACTCAGTAAACTCAAGAGGTTCACCAGCACGCACACCCTTAGATGTGTAAAGCCACTCCAAACCAAACTGCGTAACAAGGTCGCCATCAGTAGCCTTGTTAATACGAGGCGTAAAGAAGGTGGGCTGCCAAACCTTCTTAGGCTTGAGTGCGCTTGGCTGCAACTCGCTCACGGAACTCCTGTAGTGCATCAACCTTCACAGTGTTAGTCCCCATGCGAGCACGATCAGTTGGTGTGAAACCCAACTGCGAAAGATTATTAGCAATCTGTTTTTCAAGCATGCGCAAACCAGCACGCTCACGCCAATCAATCCCATTGCGAAACAACTTATCTCTAAGCAAAGTGCGCTCATCAGTCTGCTCACAAACAATCATCACCAATTCAAGATCACACTCAACACGCAACCAAGGCGAGCCAGACTCCCAAATCATTTTCCACAACTGCTGCCCTGCACCCAAACCACCACTACGACTACCCATCAAAGGGCGATGAGGCTCAGGCACAAACGAAACAGGAAGAGCAGCAATAGAAGCAAGCGCAGGCAACTTGCGTTTACCAACATTGCCAACACGCAACTTCTCTTCAAGCGGTTTTGGTTTCCTACCAGCAGTAGCCATCACAACAACTTACCACCAAGACCATGCAGAGGGTTGATACTCAATTTGCTTCTTCGGAAATCTGGTTTATTTTGCGGAAACAAACAGAAGCACGGCACAGGGGGGAGACTACGGCTCATGTCAGGAAAAAAGTGGTAGTGGGGGGGTGTGTGTGTGTGACCTGTTTGGTCGGATTGGGTGTCAGGTTGGGTTCTGAGCGTTGTTTGGTTGTCTGGTGGGACTTTGTGCCATTATCTGTTTTGTTGATGGCTGTGGGGCGCTGGTGTGCCTCTGGTGGTCATGTTCTGTTTCCTCTGCTGCTGTTGCATGACCTGTGGGCTGGTAGCAGTGGGCTGGTTGGGTCGGCAGGTCGTACATGGTCTGCTGTCCAAGGGTCGTTGTCTTTCGGTCCGTTTCCGCACAACCAACAGATCGTTGCGGTTTGTCTGACTCGTTTTGCTTCTCGTTTGTAGGCAGCGTCGTAGTGTGGTCGTACCCTGTGTCCTATGCGTTGTGTCTCAAACCTTGTTGCGCATTGTGGGCAGCGTGTGCCGTTGTTGGTGAGTGCGTGACAGGTGAGGCAGGGGCGTGGTGGTTGTGCCATCTCGTGAGCGTATCGCTTCTGCGTGATGGTGGGTGCGTGTGTGTGGGTGTCTGTCTCTCCAGTCTGTCAAGCCTGCTTGTTGCGTCGCTTCATCGGGCTTTCAATTACTCCATGAGGAAACCTCAGTACTTTGAGAACCTCACGCAACCAGAACCGCTTGCATTGTTTTCTTTACATCTTTGTAATACGGCTTAAAGGTAACCATTTTGTTTATGGCTTCTTTCTCGTTGTTTGCTTCTACTGTGCCTGCTGTTGCTTCTGTCCAGTCGCAATAGTCACCAAAGCCATCTGAGTGATCATAGGTCTGTGGCGCTCTGGTGATGTATGTGATGCGGTAGAGGTTCATCTCATGCACCTGCCTTCAATGAGCGCCTAAGTTCTTTCCACTCTTCATGCGTAATTGAAACTACTGCAAACTTTCCATCCAGAGCACGATGAGCAAAAAAGTTACCTTTGAAATCTGTGGTTGCATAACCTTCATATTTTGCAGCAGAAAAATCAATTGCTGATTTGGCTGCTTTGAGTGTCTTAAATGACACTGAATGACCAATATCGTGGAACACCCATGCCATTGGGTTTTTGTTGGTGCGTGCCTGAGTGTTTCGGCAAAAATTACTGCGGTAGATATCAATGCCGTTGTATGTGGTTGCTTTGGTGCTGGTCGTTTGGGCTGTCTGTGTGTTTTCCATAACTCCAGTATAAGCATCTCTGGTAGTGCTTGTGCAACCTTTGCCAACCTTTTCTTCAAACAATCCTGTGACCTGCTGTGATGCGCTCATCACTTCACCTCACAGTCGCAGTTGTCTGAGTCGTTCCAGTGGGCTGTGCACCAGTGGAGAGTGCCTGCGCAGTACTCGCACCATTCTTTGGGCACTGCTGAAAACATGGTTGCCATTGATTTGTTCTTGTGTCCTATGGCTGTGCCGTGTGCTTCACAGATCGTGTACCAGTTGGTTTCACCTTCACAGTCATCCATTGAGACTTCTTCTGCTGTAGCCACTGTGATGAGTGTGCCTGTCTGCCTTGCTGTGCGTGTGATGTATGTGGCGCTCATCTCAGTTGCCACACACTTCTTTATCGGTTGCGTGAGAAGTTGAGAATTGCGTGCCGTAGCACATTGCTCTTTTCTCGCTGTCAAGCCACACCAGTTCATCATCTTCATAGCCATAGTTCAGGGTGTGGGTTTCACTGTCTATGGCATTGATCAAAGCCTTCTCAGTGATTGCGCTGCTGCAATGGTTGCAACGGCTCTTGCGTGCTCGCTTGGTTGTCTTGGTGGTTGTGTTGTTTTCCATGTCTCAAGTATAAACAGGTCTAATGGTGGTTGTGCAACTATTACGCAACATTTTTCAAAATAGGTGATCTAGCAGGGCTTTTGAATTGGACAGAACCAGCCTTATTCAACTGTTCTTCAATGATTGCATCAACGGCATAGCCATAGCGCCCCACCTCATAGAAACTAATTCTGGTTTTCCATCGTGCTTCCGTGATGGCTTTGAGAGCGTGATAGAAGGCTCTGTCATGCGCTATGTACCCTGCTGCATGGTTGAGTTCATGTGCCAGCACAACCCATGCTCTTACAGTGTCACGACCAAGGCTGAGGCTCACAGTCTTTTTGTTGTAGTAGCAGATACCTGAAGAAGTCCTGCGATTACATTTGTGAATGACCAGTGCAGGCATTTTGATTATGAGTCGTGACTTGCTTGCCTTGTGTTGTTTCTCAATGATCTTCCAGAGTTTGTTTGCTTCTTTGTGGACATCAAAGCCGATGTGCTCAATGAGTTGTTGTGCTTTCTTGTCTGCGCTCATCACATCACGCCTTCTGCGTTGGGTGTGCGAAAGCCACCATCAATCAAGTAATCAATCTTGGCGCATGTGCGTGCAATGGATGTTCTTTTGCTGCGCTCAGTTTTGATGCCGTTAATCCAACTGACCTTCATTGCAAACTGCGTTGATCGCCCATCACAACCGTTGATGATGACACCACGATAGGTGTAACCAATCTTCTTGCCATCTTGATTTGTGCGTGTTGTGAGTTCGTGTGTGGTGCTCATCACATCACCTCTGAAAACTTCATCTTGTGCGTGCTTGGGATTTGCTTTGCACAACTTGCGCCGATTGGAAACCAACCCTGCGACTGAAATCCCTCGCCAAGATCAGACGAATAATCAACTGCTATGAGTGCACCATCAGTTCGTTGATGAACCCACCACGAAGTTGGGAGTGCTTTGTCACTGATGAGCCTTCCACAAAGGTGGCAGAACTCATGTCCTTTAGTGTTTTCGTTGTGCTTGTGTTGGTTGGCTTCAAACTCTTCGTGTGAGTGTGTGTGCCAATCGTGGATGAATGTGTTGTTGGTTGTCTGTGTGTTTTTCATAAGTCCAGTATAAGCATCTCTAATGGTACTTATGCAACTCTTAGGGAAGATTTCTTGAAATAACCCTGTGACCTGCGGTAATGCACCCATCACTGCACTTCCTTTGGTACTGGTATCAACATCCCACCTGAGTTCGCTACCTGCCTTCCACTGTCAATCTGCTTATCTATTTGCTTGCAAATCGCTTTGAATGATTTGCGCTCGCTTCTCCAGATGTTCTTTGACCAATGGGAACTCAAGAAGTTGTAGAAGTAAGACTGCTCATCTGTTTCATCAACCATCCTGATTGTGATTGTTCGGTAGTTGCGTTCCATCACTTCACCTCTTCAGGTTGAAACAAGCAAACCTGATTTTCGTTGGCGATTGCAAACCAGTTGCGCCCACGAAACTTGCGACAAACAATCAGATCATTGTTTCTGGCGTTGCGGTAGAACTCTCCTCGCACAACTTTCATTTTGTAGTCAAGACCAACTGTGTAATGCAGCGTGCCACGCACAGTGCCGTTGGTTGGAATTAGGTCTGTTGTGTTCATCTCAGTTGCCTGCCTTCTGGTTTCTCATGTGCGCAATGTGCGCAATCGCTTCTTGTTTTGTGATGTGTGAGTAACTGGTTTGATTGTCCTCGTCGTAGTAGTCAATCTCTCCATCAAGCATTGGGCGTACTGCCCAACTGTTCCTGCCTTCATTGGTCACAACAAAATCTCCTTCTGTTGTGACCAAGCCCATTGGGTGTCTGTGCATCTGTGTTGTGGTGTTCATCTCAGTTGCCTGCTTTCCATGCTGCGTAGTTTGCGAATACATCAGCCATGTTGAGCGTGTAAGACTCAATCCCATTTTTGAAACCGTATCTGTCGTTAGGGATTGCAGCAATGTTGCAGTACATATCCTGATTGAGAACCAAACGATTGTTCACGATTTTATAGCCATGCTCAATTGCCAGATCAATGATTACTTTTACTTTGGCAAGGCTTTGGCATGGCAAATCAAGTTCAGTGTTTGTCTCTTCATCCAAGATTAAGAGCATGCGACCATTGGTCTTGTTGCCCTGTGACTTGTAGTTGCCAATCGCTACGCCTTTGTAGGTGGTGTCTGCGTTGGTGCTAATGATGATGTTTGCTTTTTTCTGGTTCATCCAGTTGGCGTTTGTGGGTGTCTGTGTGTTTTCCATGTCTCAAGTATAAACAGGTCTAGTAGTAATTAGCAACGACCATTCCAAGATTTCTTAAAAATAGGTCATCTAGCAGGACTTATGTGCCAAAACTTTTTCTTTATTTGTGTGCGTCGTATGCGTTCAGCAGGCTCAAAATGCGTTCATCGTCTGTGTCTCCAGTGAGATCAGCGTAAGTGTTGTGCCATCTTTCGTGCACTGATGCTGACACTCTGATCACGATTGCTTTACCTGTGTCGTCATCAGTGTTGAAGTTTGGTAGCAGTGGTGCATCAAGCATTGCAAGCAGATCATCCAGATCACTTGGCTCAAACAGCGTGCCTTCTAATCCTTCACTGTTCGCAAGTTCTTTTAACAGTTCTGCTAATGCTGCGTCGTCGTAACTGGCAAGATCATTTGCACGATTGTCTGCAATCAAAATGCGTAACGCTTGCTCATCATCGCAATCAACATAAGTGCATGCGATCTTGTCCCATCCAAGTGCGTTGGCTGCTTGCCATGTGTGGTTGCCAGCCAGAATGTTGTTGGTTGATTTGTGCACAACGATTGGGCGGTACTGTCCGTGATGCTCAAGGCTTTGACAAATGATGCCAACATCTCCTTGGCGCACATTAGATGGATGTGCCTGCATGCTTGTGATGGGCTTAGAGAGCCTCTGTAACTCTAGGCGTATGTTGTTAGGCATCTGGTTGGTTCTTGTCTCTGGTGGCTTTATAGAGGTTGATGATGAGCACTAGCCAGAATGGAAGCACCAGCCATGCCATGCCAAGCCTTACTGACTGAATGTCATTGTTCACGCCACGACTGCACCAGAACAGAAACAGGGTTGATGCCACTGCGCAGATGATCTTTGCTCGCAACCATTTGGTTTCATCTACAACACGCATATCACTTACCGCCATTGCGCATTTTGTAAACCTGATTGATGATGCTTTTCTCAGTGCGCCCTAACGCTGTTCCAATCTTCTTGTTGCGCATGCCTGCATCTTTCATCTGTGTCAGGGCTTTGACTTGCTGAGTTGTCCACTTGTCATAAGTGTTGGGTGCTGCAACTTTGGTGCGTGGCTTGCGTGTCTTGGTGGGCTGCTGCTTTTCTTCAGCAATCATTATTTCTGTTGCTATGTCTTTGAAACCGTGCACTTCTCTCATCAGACATAACTTCAGTTCGCTCATGTCAATGACAAGCATGCCATCCAGTTCTAGATCGTGCATTGCAAGGATGTCTAAGGCGCTGTACTGACGAGTGCCAAAGTCTGGAACTGCGAACACTATTCGCACTTCATATAACTGGTGTTCTGTGAGATTGATCTTTTCCATTTTGTGTTTCTCCTACTTGTTGTTGTTGGGTTATGCGCTTACTTTTGTTTTGCGTGATGCTCGCACTTGGTCCATGCGTTCTGCCATTGCTTGTCGTTGTTGTTCTGTGAAGTTGCGTGTGATCTTTTTCTTGGGGATGCTGAGTCGTTCCACTGCGAATGATCGCAACTCGCCATAGCCAAGTTCTCCACCGTAGAGCACTGGTTGGTTGCGGTAAACATAAGACAAGCGCCATGTGCCTTTGGTGTCTGCCACTGCTACGGCATCTCCTCTGTTGATTGTGTGTCCGTTTTGGAATGTGAAGGTTGTGCTGCGCTCACTGAGGTACACAACATTAGTTTTGTTTTTCATCTCATGCACCAACCTTGCCACAAGTTTCAACATTTGCAATTGGAATTACAACTTGGTTGCTGATGGTCTTAACGCCATCAAATGTGATGTAAACACGGTAAGCAATAAACCTGTTTACATTCTTGAAAGTGGTTTTGCGTGTGCGCTCGTTATAAGTAGAAATCTCTGAATTGATCAGCGCAACAGGAATAAAATAATTCCAGTTGTACCTTCCCTTTGTAACAATCTTGCGTGCCTCTGGACTGTTCAACGGTTCTTGATTTGCAATCAGTGCTTGGGCTTCTTTGATGTTCATTTGGTTTCTCCTTGTTTGTGGGTTGGTCTGTCCTTCCCAATACAGAAACCTTATCAGTTATGTTTATCACCAAGCAACTTTAAGCACATTATTTTTGTGCCTCTGAGCAGGGCTTTTATAACTTTCTCAAAAAAACTTTTACGACCACTCACAATTTCCACCACTCAACACCCCAAACATTGGCTGGATGTGTTCCAAGGTTTCTGATTGCAATGCGATCTGCATGCGCATAGTGCAACCCAATGTGTGTATCACCATTGCGCCACTTCTGGAGAGTGCCTGCGTTGATGCCAAGCATTGCTGCAGCATCACGGCACGGCATGCCTTCTGTTAATTGCAGCAACGGCAAAGGGCTAAGCCTGTTTGCTCGTAATGGAGTTTCCCACACATCATTGATTTGTGGTTGCTGGATTTCTTCCAATGAAAACTCCTATGCAATTGCAACCCAACTTTTGTTAGGCGACAGATGGATAGGCAACCGCATTGAGTAACTGTCCAGCAGGGATTTCTAATGCTTGTTCAATTGCAACAAGATCATCAATGCTTGCTGTTACCTTGCCACATTCCCATGATGACACAAGAGGCTGAGACACTGAGAGCAATGCAGCAAGTTTCATTTGGCTGCAATTGTTTTTTACTCGTGCTTGTTTGATCAACTCTGCTGAGTGTTGGCGTAGTTCTTTTCTGTCTTTGCGGATGCCCATTTTGTTTCGCTGCTTTCGTGTGTTGTTATTGGTTTTTACTTTATCAGTTGTTGTGTTACGCAGTGCGCTTATTTTCCTGATGTTGCTTTCCAAGGTCGCCAGCCTGATGTTTCCCATAAGCGGTATGCGAAGAGCAAATTGTTTCTTGGATTAAACATATCTTCTGGATGTGTCCATCCCATGTCAGATAACCAAGAGGTATGGATTTTGTTTATTTGTGTCAAGCCTGCATCTGAACCGTTCCAAGCATCAATGGTACAACGGCTCTCACGGTAAATCACATTTGACAATGTTGCCCATTCGCTTTCCTGCCAACCAACTTCTAATGCCATGTCATGCCATTCACCACAACGACCATGCAACATGCGTTGTTCGTCAATGTAGTCAAGTGGGTCAGACATCAACGGCACTTCAGTTGTTGTTGTGCTTGTGGTCGTGCTGGTGGTCGTTGTTGCTATTGGCACTGTCGTTGTTGCTTCTACTGGTTGCAAGAGCACCAGCGTGGTTTCTAGGGGCACTGGTGAAGGTTCTGCAGGGTCGCCACCTGTGTTGGCATAAGCGATCAGCCCTACAAAAAGCAGAACTGCAGCGATAGTGGTTTTCTTTATTTGTTTTCTCATTGGTTTACTCCTTTGGGTGGATGTTATGAACTTGGCAGAGTCGTAGGTATTCACCAATTACGAGTTCTCTAATGCCTTGCATGTCTTGCGCTGCTTTTTTTACCTCAGCAAGCGTTGTGCCCGTGTGGAACAGGGCAGCACCTAAAGACAAGTCTTGTCGTTGTTTGTAATCGTACTTCACCAGTTCTTGTTTCTGGTTAGTAATGGTTCTAGTTAATGCCATTCTTTTGATGCCACCCCTAGCCCTTTTTTTGAGGGTAGGTAGTGCATCTTTTGTGGCTACCTGTTCATAAGGTTGTGGACAATCTGTGGGTTGCGCAACGATGGTGTAAAGGTTGCTGGTCCAGTCTCCTGCTTTGTTCTTGCGCTTGCGAATAACAAGAGCGCCATTGGTTGCAAGTTCTTTGGTGCAACGATCAACTGTGGCAACACTGCATCTGGCTTTGGTTGCAATAAGTTTTCTTGATGGAAAGCACTGACCTGTTTTGCTATCAGCATGCTTACGGATGACGCAGTAAACACGCAACGCTGTCGCAGTAATTGGCAGCAACAAAACCCACTCAGGCACGATCACAAAGTTGCTTGTAACCACATGGTCACTGATATCATTTTCCATAACACACCCCTACTTGTGTTGGTAATGGCGAGCCTTGCGACGGGCTCGCCATTACATATTTTGAATGTCCGTGCCAGTAAATGTCACAAACTGGCTGATGCGCATAACGATAAGACCATCAACCATACCATCTGGCATAGCGACCAACATAAAAGGTCTGTTGTCTCCAATTGGTCTGTGCTGTTCGCTCTGTTGTTCGGCAATCATGTAACGAGTTGCGATGGGGTTTACTTGTGCGCCTGCTTTAACTTCAACACGCACAGCGCCACCCCAAACTTCCTCATGGCGTGAGTTCACACCACCTATTCCCAATGCCTGCCGTGCCTTGCGTGCTTTCGTGTCGCCCTTTGTTCTATTGCGTTTGCCCCTCGCAACAGGGTCACCACAACCTTTAATGCGACGCTTGCCATCACGATTAACTTTGCCAAGCGTGCCAAACAATGGACAACCAGTGGCATTGCATTTCTCTTGGTTGCCTTCGCACTCATTCTTTTCTTTCAGCAGGTTCGTTGTATCTTTCATAATGGTTAATCATACTCACAATGCTTTCAATGTCTTTGTGAATACTCTCTGACCATCCAAATGCTGCAGCGTCACAACACGCCTGCAACAACGCTGCATGCAACTCACGCTCTTTGCCTGCTCGTGTGCGTGCTGGTTCGTCGTAGCGTTCTTCTGCAGACCAGTTATCTTTGTAGTTGGGATGAACATACGGATGGCATCTGTCTTTGGTTTTGCGCAACATAAACACAAGACCACCTAAGTGCATGTTGCTGAGTGAACCTGAAATCTTGCCGTGATGCAAACCAAGTTCATCACCAAGGTCTTTCCATGTCATGCCTTGTGGACCTGCAGCATCCAACAACCTCAAGATTGCCTGCTGCCTGTCGCCTGCTGTGCCGTTCTGTGCTTCCCTGATTGCACGCTCACGGCTCGCTGGTCGCTCTACATAGCCTTCAGTGTCGTTATATGCAGTCCAGATTTCTAGTTGCTCGCTCATGGGTTCTCCTCAATGCTCACTTGGTCATGGTAAAGATCGTGAGCCACGCAACGCACGCAACGGCTCAAAGGGTTTCTGTGGTAGTGGTCGTAATCGTCGTGCTCTGTGTAAACAAGTTCATCAGCGATCTTGCGCCAGATCAACAGCAACTCTTCTAGTTCTTTGATCTGTGCTTGTGCTTGCTCAATGTTCATATTCATTTGGTCACCTCAACTTTGATGAGTCCGTTGGTGTCGTAACTGATCTTTGCTTCACCACGCTTGATGGCTAACAACTGCTCAATTACTTTGGATGCTTCTGGCACACTCAGATCACCAAAGGACTTTCTGCCTGTGAGTTCCATGAGCAATTCATCATCACCATCAATCTGACCAAGCACAGTGCCAGCCATCTTGATCTGGCTCTCAGATGCCTTAGCGCCTGCGCTGCCCAACTTGGTTGTGCGTTGTGGTGCTTGTGCGGTTCTTGCAGGCTCGCTTGCTGTGGCAACCTGTTTGGCAACAACTTCTTTGACTGTTGTGCGCTCATAGGTGAAGGCATCAGGGTCAGCGTCATCCGTTGGCAAGCACAAGGTTTGAAGGAGTGCTGTGCGAAAGGCAACGCTCATTGCTTTGGCTGTGGCTTTGTCGCCAGAGTCCATGCTTTCTGCGCTTACCGTTGCGTTGATGCTGCTGCCATCTGGTGCAAAGAAAGTGTAAGTAACATTCACTTGCACATGCCCCATGCTGGTTTTGTTTTGACCAACCACAACAGTTTCATAAACACAACTGTTGATTGTTGGTAGCACGACCACACCATGCTTTCTCAGGGCTGGTGATACAGCATTAACAACTGCATCAATTCCCCTGAAGTTGAAGTTTTGATGCGTGTTGCGTTCACTCTTGCGAACAGCGCCAGCATCTTCCATGACTGCGCTAAGTAACTTGATGATTTCCATTGGTGTTTTCCTTATCTCACATTCCGCATGACACGGAATGTGCTCGTGATTGTGTACTTGTTTTCAAGTTCTGGATGGTCAGCAATAAGTTTCTTGCTGTCAAATCGTTTTGTTGTTTGTGCTTTGAATGACAAGACACGCTGTCCACAGACTGTGCCAAACTCTTTATCAAGAAGAGCGTTAGCCAGAGCGTCTTTGATTTCTTTCTCTTGATCTTCTAAGTCTTTGATTGCGTGCTTGATGGCTGCCCACTCTTCAATCAAAGCAAAGCCATTGCCATCAAGTTCCACTTCACCTGCTGCTTCTGGATGCAACAAAGAAACTTGAGGTGCTGTCAGTGGCTCATCTGTTGGCAATCGTTGTGCATCAATGGCTTCACAGAACTGTTCCACTTGAGTAACCATGTTCTCAATGAGTTCTTCTTGGCGTTGCACGGTTTCAAGACCAAGACGCATGCTCTTATCTAAGATCACAAAGACAACTTCTGTTGCGCCAGTGCAAAACATTTGTGCTTGCGCTTGCCACATCCATGATGCAGGCAAAGGGTTGCCAAGCATATAAGTGTTGTTTGTTTTTGCTTCAACCAGTCGGTTGGGGTTTGTCTTGCTGCGTGCATCCAGCGTTGCAATGATGCGCCCGTGCAAGTACATAACCTTTGGCATCATCAATGGTTCTTTGAGTTTCTTCTCAGCGTGTGCGATGAGTGCAGGCTCAAGAACATTGCCTCTCTCCATCGCTTCATTGGTGTCTGTTACTTGTGGTGGCAAGAGTTTCCTAATAGCAAGATCAGTAATAGTTTCGTATGGACTGTCGCCCATGATTACTGCTACTTCACTTGCGCCAACAACACAATGCTTGTTGCTGTCACGATGCCTTACGGCTTGCCATTTGAGGCTGCCGTGCTTTGGTTTAATTATCTCTGTTTTATTCATGCTGATAATATAGCGCATGGGTGTGGCAGAGTTTGGCTTTGTTACCAGATTTCTTTATTTAAGGTGGCAGCGCAGGGCAGGGCAGCGAACACCACCCCACGCCACCATGACTAAAGGTCGCCTCTGGCGTGATCGCCAATGTGCCCATCAATCTTTGTTTCAATGCGCTTCATGCCTTGCACAACAGCAGCATGATCAGTCTTGTTTTCTTTACGCAAAACTTGAATAAGTGAAGCCAGCACAATGCCAACTGTGCTAATCACAGCGACTATAATTCCCTCGCTCATCAGCCAAAGATTGTTTTGAAGGCTGCGTGGACAGCGTTTACATCATCAGCCATTGAAGGCGAGATTTCTACATGCACCCAATTAGCACCCTTTGAACCAATCGTGTTCTTGTCGTACACTCGCCAAGCATCACGATCACAACGGTAACCAGCACCCCAACCAAGTGGGTTCACTTTGTAACTGCCTGCGTAATCGTGTATCTCTTCAATACCTAATGCGTCACGATGATCAAACAAGAAGGTGATTAACTTGATGCGTTGCTCTGCAGTGCCTTGCAGATCGGTTGCACGCCATGTTGCATGCACAGATTTCTTTGCTGGTGTTGTGCCAACCATGTTGCGATCATTGAAGATGCCAATGTTCTTTACGCCGAATAAGTAGCAGCAGTAATCAACAAATGCTTTTGTGCCTTCACGCTTTGCTGCGTGCACTGCGTCTTTGTTCCCTGTGTATGGTCTAACGCTCATTTTAATCAACTTTCTTTGTTGTGCCAAAGGCTTCATTAAGTTCTAGTTTTGAAATCCTGCCATCGTCTGCATACGCTCTAGCCAGTTTCTCAACGACCTGAGCAACAGCAACGATGCCTGCCAGAACTGCGCTTTTCCAAACAGGGATGCCACCAAGTACAGATGCACCACCAATGATGGACATAGATGAATAAGCAAAGACTGCAGAAACTCTCAGCACAATTGTTTTCATTGGTTGTCCTTGCCCATCTTTGCAAGCAAGCCAACAAGGTTGATTGCCAAGCCGATGCCTGCAATGATCATTCCAAGTTTGCGTGTGCTGCCTGTGAGCGTGATGAGAACTAAGCCTGTGCCTGCGAGTGTCCACGCCAAAGCAGTTATATCTTCAAGAAGGCGTTTCATTGTTCCATTCTTGCAAACGATGTATCACGCCAACATTGAGAAATGAAAGAACCGTTGAAGTAAAACTCCAACGGTTCTTTGTTTTAATAAGTTTTTATTAAGTACTTATTTAAGTATTGCGTTTGCTGTCTTGTAATCGGCAGGAATACTTTTGCCACATTCTGGACCAACTAACCAACTGCCCATGTCACCTGCATCATTTTGTTTTTGTGATTGAGCATCCCACTCATCTACATGCAACAAGCCTGAACCGCCAAGCACAACCCATACATTGAAACCACTGTTTTCTTTTACGCCTTTACCGCACATGCAGCATGGTGTTAGACCTTGGCTGTATGCCTTGTTTGAGTTGTGCTCGTAACGCTCATTCCACAAACCAAAAGTATCAACGATGGTTCTATTGTTCATTTGATTGCCTGCCTGTGCCGTTGCAGGCGTAGCAAGTAAAGCCAGTTGCAGCCCACTGGTCAGCCTGACCAGCACCACCACAACGCAAGCACTTGCCATCAGCCTTCAACGCTTCACGCTTCACCTTGGCTGTCTTGGCATCTTCACGCTTGCACGCTTCATCAAGAGCCTTAGCAACTTCCTGTGCTGTCATGTCATCCAGATTGCTTGTGCGACCATCAGTGATCTTCAACAGAACTTTTGTGAATGTTTCAGATTTGATGCCTGCACGCTCAAGAGTTGCAGGAATAAAAATGGTGATGTGCTGGTTGCGTCGTTCTGCAACTTCTTGGCAAGGGTTCATCTCACTCACCTGCAATCAATTGAGCGTATTCCAATTTTGTAATCCCAACAATCTGGTTCATCTCGTTTGATGCCCAAAAGTATTCTTCGGTTGAACCAGCATCAAAATGAAGTGCGTCGTATCTCTGCACTCTGAAATCGTGAACCACTTTTGAAAAATTAAAGCCTCTGATTTCAGTTGTTTCAATTTGAGTTGTGGTAATTGTTGAGTTGTACTTTTTTGATTTGTTAATTGTGATTGTTGTGTTGTTTTCCATGAGATAAGTATAAGCAGACCTGATAGCCAGAAGCAAGCACTGCAACAACATTTCTAAAATATGTGATCTAGCAGGGCTTTTGTTAGGCTAGATACTGCGTCTGCGCATAGCAGGGGCAGCAGCCACAGCAGCAGCGATCAGCACTCTGCGAGTCTTTACAGGCACGCTAGAACCAATCGGCACATAAGTATCAACCTGCCCACCAAAGACATCTACAGACTCTTCAAACGCTGCACGCACTTCATCAGATGCTTCTTGCACTGCCTCAACGATGGCTGCTGCTTCTTCTGGTGTTATCTCTGAGATGTTGAGTGCTTCAAAGATTTGCTCTGCTGCGTCGCCATCAAGTGTTGCGATGATGTCTGGATTGGTTGCCAGTTGTGTTGCTTGATCTGAAGTGATGTCTGTCTCTAAGAGTTGGGTTACTACTTCTGTGATTTGTTCTGTTGTCAGATCACCAGTTATCAACTCATCTAATACTGATGCAAACTCTTCATCACTCAATGTGTCACCAACAGAGTTATCAAGTATCTCTGCTGATGGAACTGTTGTTGGTACAAGACTCGCAGGCACATCTGTTGTTGATGTGGTTGATGAGGTCGTTGGCAGCGTTGTTCCAAGCGTGGGCAATGGCACGCTGGTAGGCGTTGGCGTGCTCGTCGTCGTCAAAGATACTGTTTGTGGGGGCGATGTCGTTACCTCTGTCGTTGCAGGCGCAATCGTTTCTGGAACAATAGTAGTACTCGTCGTCGTTATAACTATGGATGTTGTTGGCATGTCCCATGATGTGGTTGAATGTGGTAATGAAGTTGATGAAGAAGTTTCTGGCGTGGTGGTTGATATCACTATCAGTGGTTGTGTTGTTGTGGCTTGAGGTAACGGCTCTGTTGTGGTTGTCTGAGGTTCTGTTGTGGTTGTTGTGGGAACTTCCGTTGTCGTCGTTGTTGTGGTGGTGGAACTGGTTGTGGTCGTTGATAACGCAACAGAGGTGGTAGGCAAAGACTGTTCCCCTGTGAAAGATAACTCATATTGGATGTTCCAAACAACACCATCACGCCACACATCAGGTTCACCACAACAAGTACTAGCCCTAAGACGGTAAGAACCAGCAGGCAAATCTATTTCAATGCGTGACTGCAACCCTAGAAAGTCATCAACTGAAATAATAAGTTCTTCTGTGGTGGCGTTGTAAAGCCATAGTTGAGGGTCACTTGGCAGTTCGCCAGATTGGAAAGTTAGTGCCAGAAAGTGTGTTGGCTCTGTGTACTCAAACCAGAAATCTGTTGGTTGAGTAATGATTGGGTTTGCTTCTGCATGCGCTGTAGTAAACAACGCTAGGAAAGCAACAGGCGTGAAGATCAGCCAACGAGATTTGATGGTGCAGCATCCCCTTGTGTGGTCGCTGCATTTAACTTGTTGATAACTGATCTTGCAATTGCCAGTTGTAGGTTGGCTTGTTTAAGTTGATTGAGCAATTCTTCAATAACTTCATTGGCATCTACTTGTGCTTCGTTCATGCTGCTTCCAATTCTGTTAATCTTTGTTCAAGTTCTTGTACTGCCCTTACTAGCATGGGTGTTATCAACGCATAGTTCACGCTTTGATAACCACCGTTCTCACCGCCTTGCACAAGCCAAGGGGCGACCTGTTCTACTTCATCAGCAATAAAACCTTCAAGAGTTTTATCAGGTGGTTTATCGCCAATAATAATTTCGTTGTTTTGATCAAAGCCAATAACATCTAACGGGCTGTAAGTAACAGGTCGCAATTGTTTTACTGTTGATAATCCGTTTTGTAAAGTTTCAATGTTTGTCTTGAAACGCCTATCAGAGACAGTACCCAAAACCGCTGAAACAGAGTTATCTACAGTTCCAATAATGCTAGAAGAAGCAGAGTCCCAACGCAAACCCATATCATTTGCAGTACCGCCACCAATAGTGCAACCAGTGTAGGAGATGCCATTGCCTGTAACTATTGCAGTAACAGTTCTAGTAGTTCCATTGACATCTAAAGGATAAGAAGGTGTTGCTGTGGCGATACCTGTGTTTCCTGCCAAATAGTTTTGGGCGGTACCTGACATATATAGGTTGTAACGGTTGGTAGCACTTGCAATAACACCTTGGAAACCGTAAGCATTGGTAACAACGGCAGTACCACCAGTAGTGGGCGCACTAAGCGTGTTCTCGGCACGAAAACCTACAACAGTACCAATAGAGGAAGTGGTAGGTACTACTCCCACAGTAGCAAGAAACTCATATAAAGTGCTTGCTGTCATTGACGCTGGATAAATAGGTGCTTGAAAAACACCACGATAGTTGAGCATTGTTGAAACAACGGTTCCGTTCAACAATAATGCTGCGCCCGTTGCGCCAGTACCAGCACCCGTACTAGCAATACGAAGTCCATAACTAGCAATAGCAGCACCATTGATACCTACAGCATTGTTGGTTGAGTCAATTTTCAAAGTATTGGTATCTACTGTTAGATCACCAGTAACAGTCAATGAAATTAAAGTACCTGTACTAGCGGTAATGTCTCCTGTTACAACAATCTTGCTGAAGTCATAACCATTGTTCAACACGGCATCAAAAGCGTTGTTGATTGATCTTGAATTAACAGGCGTGCTAACACCAAACGCTGTGTTAGATGTCATGCAGTAACCAACACCATGAGAGCAACAGCCAAAGCAGCAACAAGCAAAAGCGTTTTCATTAGAAAGGTCCGATGTCCTCAACTAAAAGATACGACGGATTAAAAACACTTCTGCCTAAGATCGGCACTCCTGTAATACTTGTTGTAATAGCACAACCAACAAAAGTTTTTGAACCTGCTGTAGTGTTGTAAATTACTGACACATTTAATGAGCCAGTATTTTTTACGGCAGCAACAGTTGTTAAAATGCCTTGTTGATTTAATGTGCCAGCAGCATTAGTTGGTCTTAGTGATAACGCAGTATATGAGGCGCTTACCGTTGAAGTTTCTACTAACGGTTCATAATAACTAATCCGATAGTAACGGTTGGCAACGGCAGTCCATGTCACTGTCATGCCTGTTGCTATTGCTGTTGAAGTTGTCAAAGTGTAGTTAGTAGTTGAAACGGCGTAAGCCATTACGCCACGAGGAAAACGATTTTGTTGTGCGCTAGTCAGAACTGCGCCAGCAGAGAAATCCGTGTTTGGGTTAATTGCCATCAGTTGTTCTCCAATTCTTTAACACGGGCAGACAACTCTTGAACTGCACCAACAAGCAAGCCTGTAAGTTTTGAGTAATCAACTTGCTGTGGGCGTATGTTGCCTTCATTATCTAGTGCATCTTTTTCACCTGTCACTGCATACGGCACTATTTCTGCGAGTTCGTGAGCAATGAAACCGTGATGCGTTTTATCAGGTTCAATAATGAAGTTGTATTGTTTTGGTCGCAACAAATCAATTTGCGCCAGCGCATTGCTAAGAGGCACAACATTTTCTTTTAGCCGATAATCAGATGAAGTATTGAAAGAGGTTGTGCCACCAGAAGATGAGATGCCACCTACAACAGTTCCACTTGAATGAAACGCCATGTGATAAACCGTTCCACCTGTTGTGCTGTTTGTTGTAATGCAAGTTGAACCGCTTGTGTAGTTGCCAACACGCAAGACACCCGTTGAACTTGTAGTAGGTGCAGCACCACAAGTAATTGCTGGTGCATATTCAAGACCACCAATGCTTCTACCTGCAAACGATGCAAAGGTTGCAGCAAACTCACCACTACCATCACGGGCAACGATTGCTGAACCTGTGTTGGCTGATGTTGCTGTTGTTGCGCTGTTAGGGATGCTGGTCAATGATGCACCGCTGCCACTAAAAGTTGTTGCTGTCATTGTGCCTGTCGTTGCAAGTTTGCTTAGTGCAATTGCTGCAGCAGAGTTAATGTCAGCATTAACGATTGTGTCATCCGCAATGTTGCTTGATGTAACTGTGCTTGCTGCGATGTCCGTGCCTGTAATAGTGGCATCAGTAATGTTTGAAGAAGTGATTGTGCCTGCTGCGATGTCTGTGCCTGTAATAGTGGCATCAGTAATCATTGCTGATGTTACTAATCCCCATGACACGCCACCTGATGCTGCGCTGTTTGCATAAAGAACTGTGTTGTTTGAACCTGCTGCAGTTTTGGCTAAGGCGTTTGCTGTTGCGCTGCCTGTCAGTATGTCGCCTTTGGTTGTAATGAGTGCTTGATTTGTGCCGTTGCTTAAAGCATTGGCAACTGTGTTTGTATTGTTGATGTCGCCTGCAGAGAAAACATCTCCGTTGATATATGCAACACTCAGGGTTGTATAAGCCATGTTGTTTCCTTAGTAAGACAGCACATTGGTATCAAGTATCGCTGCAGTAGTTGAGTCAAGAACGAAGGCATCGCCACCAACAGGTTCAGCCAACTCAAATGTAACATCCCATGTATCAGGTCTAATGTCGTGGCTAATGCCTTGAATAGTTAATGTGCGTGTGATTGAACCTGATGCATAACTTTTGGTCAGCGTTACAGGGTCAAGAACATCAGCGTTAATAACTTTGTAGGCATCGGCATCTGTCATTGCTAAAGGCTGGCATTGTATAGAGTCCAAAGTAATAGATGGGTCTTTACGAGAG
>Ga0209596_1000695_pt1 | contig 31137 bp, 45 predicted proteins | sample M_130807_MF_Meta_FD_187314 | JGI IMG/M metagenome (GOLD analysis project Ga0209596, IMG submission 187314) | Freshwater microbial communities from Lake Montjoie, Canada to study carbon cycling - M_130807_MF_MetaG (SPAdes) (version 2) | ecosystem: Environmental > Aquatic > Freshwater > Lake... | reverse complement strand
AAAGGCGCACCGAAGCGGTCCAGGAAGCGGCTCCAGAAATCCCGGTTCATCGTGGCGAACAGCCACCAGAAGAGCAGGCTACGGAGCGGGCCGCCCCGGTTTCCGCTGATGCTCAAAAGGTGCCCCTGGTGTTTAATATACTGCGCGGGGTCGGGCTCGTGAAAGGTCCCCAGCCGATTGCCGTTGTCCGACGTGTCCGCCAGCATGAGTTTGCCCCGGGTCCAGTCGAGCAGTAAAGGGTCCACGAGTTTGAGTCCCTGGAGGTCGAAGCGCAGACCTGGGCGAGTGCTGGGGGCGTAACGTTTCGAGAGAAATACCACCGGCCAGACGGTGCCATCCATGAGGGCCCCCATGGCGAGCTGCCAGTCGTCCACCTCGTCAGCGTTTGGCGTGTAGCCTGCGAACATCAATTCCGCAGCTTTGCTGGCGGCCACGTCCAGAGGGTTCTTTTTATCCACAGGCGGAAAGGAAATGGAATCCTTGAGCGCCGAGCGTTTCCGGGAATCAATCAGCGCCTGGATGTAGTTATCCGTCAGCACCATCTCCTGGAAGATGCCGAAGAGCGCCATAGTGTTGCCGGCATTCGCCTGGGAAATGGCGTCGTGGATTTTGTTCACGTCCAGGCTGCTGGCCGCGCCGATGTTGTCCAGCGTAGGGTTGAACGTGTGGCGGTGCTGGCGGGGGATCAGCCTGCCCAGGTAGGATTGGATTTTGGATTTCAGGCTCATGAGTTAAATTTGAAGAGACTGCGGACCTTGCGCAGCAGGGGGTTTTTAAGTCCGGAGCGGAAACGGTTTCCGCCGGCGTTCATGGATTGGCAGACTTCCCCGACGGGCAGGGCCTCGGCCTGGGCGGAGCCAGCCCCCTTGGCTTGGAGCGAAAGGGCGATCTCGATGGCGTCCAGCGTGTCCGCGTGCTCCCCGTTCGGGCCGACGTTGGCGCTGAATCCAGATCCATCCTTCTTCTTCCGGGCGATGTCGTCCGACAAATAGCGGTTCTGCGGAATGGCCACCTGCCCGTCCTCGAAGGCATTGGCCGTCAGATTCCCCAGATAGCTCTGCACCGTGATGTCCTCGCCCCGGTAATTCGTCCGCGATCCCTTCAGGATCAAATGCACGAAGCCCAGCCGCAGACTGCGCATCCGAGTCCGCAGATTCGTCGAGAAAAAGCGCTCATTCGAAGCATCCACCCCGGTTCCGCGGACATTTTTCCCAGCAGCCTTCAACGCTTGCAGGATCTGCTGGAGCTTCTGCTGCGTCTCCTCCGGGTTGCTCGTCTTCCACCACCAGACCAGGGGGAAATGGTAAACCATGCCGCGCCGCTCGCAGATGGCCAGGGCGGTCGGGTTGCTCTTCTTGCTGGTGGTAGTGGCCAAATCCACGCCCACGGTGATCTTGCCGTCCCCGATTTGGGAAACCACCTTTTCCAGGTCACCGCTCGCCAGATCCCCAGCCACCGCCAGCCCGTGCCGGCCGCGTTGCATCGCGGCATCCACCGCCATGGGGCTCACCATGCTGGTGCCCACCTTCGGACGCAGCAGGCGGTTGCTCCGGTCCCAGCCTTCCCGATTCAGGGAGATGGCCCGGTTCTCATCCGGCGTCTGCGCGGCTCCGGTGTCGGCGTCGTAGCATTTGCGGCCGGCGGCGTAGGCATCGTCCACGGTCACCCGGTGGACCCAGAGGCCCATGCGGTTCCGATACCAGTTCCCCTCCGGCTTCACCTCCCATTCCTCCACCCCGTTCTCCTCGGCCATCAGCTCATAGGCAAAATGTCCGTAGTCGTCCGGCGGCGTGGTAGCCATGATCAAATTGAAAGTCGGGTCAGTCGAGACAAAGGGCTCGATTTCCGCCAGCAGGACACTCAGATCCCGCACGAAAGCAGCCTCGTCCAGCTTCACCGATCCCGACCACCCCCGGCAGGTGCTCAGGTTTGCGGCGATCACCTTCGTCCGGCTGCACACAGAATTGGAATGCCAGAGCTTCAGCTCGAAACGATTCCGCTCCATGATCCCGGCCAGATCCGACCAGGGCAGGTCCGCGGGCAGCTCCTTCGCGGCGTCCCCGCGATCATCCCGCGTCTCCACTCCCACCAGGCGCATGTTCTGCTTGGATGCCAGATCCCGCAGGCCGGCCATCAGCTCGCCCCAGGACTTGGCTTCTTTCTCGATCATTTCCCCGCCGATGCCCAATGACGCGCTCGCGAAGGTCACCAGCCGCCCTGGCACCTCCATCATTTCCTGGAGACTTTGGTCTGCCAGCGTGGTCGTCTTACCGCCCTGCCGCAGCCACGACAGCAGGTAACGCCGGACTTTTTTCCGGAACCAGAAGGCCTGGGCCTGATAGGGGCGTTGTTGGCGTGCAATCATGAAATTTCATTTTTCCTGCGGGCCGATATTTTCCGGCATCTCACCCCAGAAGTGGAGCACGAGCTGGTCGAGCTTGCGGTCCTTCGTCGTGTCGCCGGCGGCGATCTCCTTGGCGCGCTTGTCTTCGTAGAACTTGAGGAAAAGGGCTGCGTTATCCCGCCGGAATTTCTGGACATTGAGGTCCAGCGTGTCCTGCGCCCTCTTGGCATTGTCCTGGGCAATGCCCGTCTTGACCGGGATGGCCTCGGCCTCGGCTCCCATCTTCAGGGCCATGGCCAGCTTGAGCAGCTTGTCGGCCTTGGTGTTTTTGTTGGGCTTGCCATCCGCGCCTTCATCGTCGTCCGGCGAGCGGTCCTCCGCCAGCGTCTCCAGCGCGGCCATGATCTGCCCGCCCAGGATCGTGGCCGCGCCGCGGGTGATCTTCCCCCCGCTGGCGTTGGCGATGACCATGCACCGCTCCGCGAGCTGGGCCGTGGAATATCCCTCCTTCCAACGGGCGAATCCCCCGTTGGTCTTCCATTCGCTAAGGTTGTGATCCTCCAGCGGGGCACCTTTGAAGAACTGGTCCCACCGGGCCACGGCATCCGGTTCGCTGTTGATCCAGGTGGAAATCTCCCGGAAGGACGCGCCATCCAGCAGCCTTACGCCGAGTTCGTCGCGCAGGGCCTTGGGCAGTCGTTCGATCTTTCCGGTGAATCCCATGGTTCAGGCTTTGACTTTGCGCGGTTTGAAGTTGGTGGGCACGGGCGGCTTGGGAGCATCCGCATCCAGCTCGGCCAGCATCATGTCGATGGTCTGGATCGCGCCCTCATTGGCGGCCCGGTTGCGGATGAGCTGGTCGATCTGTGCGGAGATCTGTTGGATGCCGGCCACGGCGGTTTCACGTTTGACGAGGTAGGAGGCTTTGAGTTTGTCAATGTTCATGGGTTGTTGGTTTGGTTTTGGGTTTGGGTTTCGATCAGGAAATCATGGATCGCACATTGGCAACCAGCGCTTGCCGCGTCTCATAAGGAAGGGGGCGCGCCTCCTCCCCAAGTTGCGCCACGCTGCGGTTGTAGGATTGTTCCTTCCATTCCTCGATGCGCGACAAGAGGAATTCCCCCAACCATATTTCTTCACTGGCGGAACTTCCGTTTTCGGCGGCATTGGCGGCGATGGCGGCGCGCTGTTCTTCCGTTACTTCAATATTTATTATCATGGAAAAAAAGGGTGTGGTGTTATGGTGAAATAAGTTCATTGAATTCAACCCTAGCAACCCAACGGATATTCACGCCCGCCGCGCCTGTAACTAGGATTTGCAAAGATTTATTAGTATCGTCCGCCGCCAATGTGACATCCCATGCGGCGTCTGATTCTTGATCCGTTCCGATAGTTTGAAGTCCGGTGAGCGCGCAATTTGTGGCGTTCTTGTAAATGGTGGCGCGCCTGTGGTATGCCGCCCGGTTGCCGCTACTGGTTGAACACGCCGCCACATAAACGTCCACCGTGCAAACGGAAGACGTTTGGATGATGAAACGATTCGAGGTTGTGACAGTCGTTCCCGTGGGCGTCGCCCCATCCAAAGTTAATTCCGTCTGTGTCGCGTCAGAAGTCGCCCGGCGCATAATGCATTTTCCGGCTTGCGCGTCTCCCGTTGCTGAAAATGTTCCATTTGCGGTTGCCTGCATGGCTAGCCTATTTGCCAGAGAGTTTTTCCCAGACGCAAATCCGGAAGCCGCCGTTGCGCTATTCGCGTTATTTATCGCCGCCGCTGCTAACCCGCTAACCGTGTGGGAATACCCCACCGCAAAACCATAGGAACTGGAGACGAGATGGGCTTCCCCAAGAACGGAGCATCCCGCCCCCGAAGCTGTATTATTGTACCCCGCCAAAAAACTCCGTGCCCCGCTAGCTACACCAGTCGCGTTCGCTCGCGTTATTTGTAAATCGACGGCGTTAGTGCCACGGGCATTTCCGCCCGTGGCGGTCCCGTCCGGGGGTGGACCTAAAATAAATGCCCCCGTGCCCTTGGGTTGAATACCAATGCTTACATTCGTGCTCCCCGTGCTTGTTGGAACTTTATAGGTGGCGTGGTTGACGGTGGAATTGGTGCCCGTGGTGGCTAGCGCAATCCCCATCGGAAGCCATTCTGGCGAATCTCCTATTCCAAGTCCTAGGCTTGTCGCCGCGCCCGCCGCCGTGGATGCATTCGTTCCCCCGTTGGCTACGGGAAGAATGGACGCCCCTACTTTGGCCGCAAGGTCAATGCCCCCCGCCAGTTGGGCGTTGGTGATTGTTCCCGTTAAAAGCGTGGTTGGCACCGCTCCCGCCACCAGCGTTCCCACGGTGGTAATGTCCGTTCCCACCAGCTTGGAGGCGGCGATGCTCCCGGCGAGCTGGGCATTGGTGATGGTGCCGGACAAGGCCGATGTCAGATACCCGGTGCAGCTCCCCAGGCTGCCACTGCTGGGAGTTCCCAGAGCCGTGCCCTGCCCCACGAGCGTGCAAGTGGCGTCCGGCAGCGTGTAAGTGCGGGTTGTTCCAGTGGTGATGCTGGCGCATTGGAATTGCGCCTTTTTTGTCGGGTCGGCATCGTCACAAATGAAGGTGCTCGCATCCACGAAAGACTTGTTGGAAACAGTCTGCGTGTCGCTGCTGCCAAGGACCGTGCCCACGGGGGCGGTGAGGTAAGCCATGGAGCCCAGAGCGAGGGCCGAGCGCATACCGTCGCGCTCCGTGGTCGTGCCAAAAGCGAAATTTGAACCTGCGGCGAAAACGATATTTTCGTTTACCTGGAGAGACCCAGCATTGACCAGCCCTGTGGCCGTCAGATCATCCGTGCTGATGCCGTCAGAAACACTGATGCCGTAGGTAAAACTGGGAGATTCCAACGGTGCCTTCCCGGCCAGCGCGGCCACCAGTCCGGTGATGGAACTCTGCGCGATGTCCACCGAGAGCCTGCGGTAGCGGGCGTCTCCGGTCGTCTGTGTCAGCGCCAGCGTGGGCTCCGGCGGTGCCGGGGTGGTGAGACTGGCGTGGTGGGCCTTGAGTTTGAGCTTGCTGCCCCAGACGACTTCCGGAGCTTCGTCGTCCGTGTTGGAAAAGACTACCAGCCAGAAGACTCCCTCCTTGGCCGTCAGCGTCTGGTTCATCTGCGCCCCAGTGAATTCAAAGACCGCATTATCTCCAGACGGGCTTGCAATGACCACATTTGCCAGCGGCGGATCATCCACAGGAAACTCCACGGAATGCAGTTCGCAGTAGAGCGATTCCGCGCCGTCGAAGGTCTCGCCGTCCGGCAGCGTGATATCCACCGTGAGCTTGTTCGCCTGCCATGCCCAGTATTCGCCGGGAACCGGGGGGCGGTTGGCTTTGAGCTGGACGGTGATGGTGCGGGCGGTCAGGGCCATGGGGGAGGATTAGGAACTTTTCTGGGAAGGAGGGAAGCCAGCGTAGGCTTCCCCCAGGTCTTTGAATCCAAAGCGATTCGCCTGTTCTGCGGCGAACGCTTCCAGCTCGGCCCGGTGCGCTTGCGCAGGGCTGGCGGGATCATCATGGCAGAGCAGGAAGGTGATGAGGGCTTCGAATTGTGGAAAGGTCATCGTGTTAAAATGCTTTCAGCCGGACCCAGATGTGGGCGGCTTGGATGAGTCTGCGGGTGATGATATTGGGCACGACATCGGAGCCGGTCCGTTGTTCCAGGGATTCACAGAGGAGATCCTGCGCGTGGGCCAGGGCTTCGTCGGGAGTCATCGGCTTGTAGGCGGTATTCTTTTGCTCCACGGCCTCGCGGTCGAGCCGCGCAGACTCCGCGTCCACTTGTTCCACTGCCCAGACGGCATCCGACCAGGTGGCACGGCCCACGGAGAGGATCTTGCGCTGCGTCCAGGCCAGCAGGACGAGCAGGAATTTGGAAAAGATGGCGGGCATAATCAAGGGAGGAAGGACTTGGTTTGGCGGACGGTGGACGTGGGCCTGAGTTTACTAAAAACGCCCTCGCCATCCCGGTCGGCTGCACTGCCACTGGCTGCACTGCCGCTGGTGTTGGCTTCAATCGTGCGCAGGTAGCCACGGGGCGCGGCCCATTTCCCCTGGTCGCTCTCCGTGCCGGCGATCAGGCCGGTGTGACTGATCCGGCCCTTGCTGGGGAAATAGATACCGAAGGTGTCGCCGCTTCTCGGCGATCCCTTGCTGGCCGGCGTGACCATGTCGGGCGACCAGCCGCTGCGCGGAAATGGATTGGCCTGCCCCAGGGCCGTGGCCCCAACGAAATAAACGAAAGCGGCACAATACGGATCACCGCGGTGCAGGCCCACGCTGGAAAGGTAGGCTTCCACGCGCGCACCGTCATTGTTCCCGGTTGCTTCAGTGACTCCAATTTCTTCGGCGGCAGTGGCAACGAGGATCTGACGGACGCTCTGAGGCTGGGGGGCTTGCAGTTGGGAGCGTGGGGAGGGATCGGAGGGCGGCGGTCGCAGCGGCCCGCCCATCCCCCAGGCGTGGTAAATGCCGAGGATGGAGAAAAACAACACGAAGGCTTGGAGGAATGAGGCGAACGGATTTTTCATGGCGGTGGTGGTGGTTGATTTAAGGAGCCAGCAGCAGCGCGGTCAGCGCTGCGGTGAAGCAGAGGAAGGCGACGGTGATGGTAGCGGCCATCCTGAGAGCCGCGCTGTTGCTGACACTATTATGCCCCTTGCTGGCCTTCCACTCGGCGGCGAAGGTGCCATCGTCGGCGAAGTCCGCCAGGCTCGGGGCCATGAGGCGGAACAGTCCGTGGCCGACGATGACGGCGAGGTAGAGCTTCACCACCTGCCAGCCCAGCAGGACGATGACAGAGGCGTCGGGCAGGCCCATGGTCGGGTCCAGGTCGCGGAGCCATTGCAGGCCCAGCCAGAGCCCGCAGAGCAGCAGCACAGTGATGACCATTTCCTTGCAGGTGTTGCGGAGAAATTTCATTTTTCAGGTGGGTAGGGGCCGACCTCCACGGGCGCGCAGATGAAGTGCGTGATGACATAAGCCACCCCGGCCGCGCCGAGCACCAGCACCGTGAGAATCGCCAGCATTTGCAGAGTGTGCTTCATTTGGTGGGCTTGATGACTTTGACAGGGTGGTAGCTGCCCGCGAGGCTCCAGGTGTTGGTGCTCGGGTCGTAGCTCACACCCACCGGGCCGATCCCGCTGGTGGAGGCAGCGCCGCAGGCGGACAGTCCGACCAGGCAGAGCACCAGCAGCGCCACCTTGTAGGCCAGGACCTTGATGCGTTGCAGCTTGTTGATGGCCAGATCCAGCTCGTGGGCGGACTGGTGATTGACGATGATCTCCACGGCCTCGCTCTCCGCAGTGGTCAGGCTTTGATCATAACAGAACTGCTCCACAGGGGAGATGTCCGGCACGCTGAAGCGGATGGCGGATTCCGCGATGGCTTCAGCGATGGATGGAGCCTGACCAGCCGGGATGGCTGGCATGGGGCGTTGTTTGAGGATTTCGTCGAGCATGGTGGTGTTGGGTTGGTGTGGATTTATGAATTCCGCTCGGCGTAAAGCTGGCCGTGCGGGGTGATGCCGAAACATTTCATGGAGGAAAATGGCGACTCGAAAGCCCACTCGACGAGCTGGTGCTCCTTGCCTCCCTCCTGGAGGGCCACCGGGAAGTCCGAGAGGAATTCCCCAGCCCAGAGGACTTCCTTGTCCGTGTAGTCATGCCCCTTCCGTTTCAAACTCGTGTGGATGTAGTCCGCCCGGAACTTCAGGCTGGGCCGCTCCGCCAGCCAGGACAGCACATCCTGCCGGCATTCCTCATTGCGCTGCGCACTCATGGCCGGGTCCCTTCCATTTGTCCCTCTATCTTCGCCACGTCATGGGCAATCGCCCGGATCGTCGTCCCCATGCTTTCCAACGTCTTGTCCATTTTACTGAGCAGGTTGCCCGTCTGCTTTTCCGTGGCCTCCAGCCGGATGAGCCGCAGCTCGGCATCGTGGTGGCTCTTCGCGCTCGCCTCCTTGTAGTCCTCCAGGTCTTTGGCGGAGGCGGGGATGATATTGTCCCGGGTGTTTTCCTTGCGCAGATAGATCAGCCAGTGCGCGCCCACGATCAGATTTAAGATCATGGAGGAAATGGCGATCCATTTGAGAATGGACATATTTTCCGATTCAAAGTCGGCGGCGGCAAGGAATAGGCTACGCATCGCGAGACTTGACCACGCGGCGGCCTCCTTTGCAGGTAAGGGGTGTATAAGGGTGCTTAGATTGACCCTTTCCTACTGGAGCATTTCCAGCACTTTCACCCGGATCACGTCCTCCACGCCCTCCCTCGCTGCCGGCATCATGCCCCCGCTTCCTAGAAATGGCATGAAGGGCCGCGCCGGAATTCGGCTCCCCGGGTGCTTCACGCTCTTCACCGGATGCCCCGCCCCAGGCCAGAAGAGCGCCTTCTTATTGCGGGCCTTGATGATGTGCGGCGAGGTCGTCCCGCCGAGCTGGTGGATGGCCGCATACTTACGATCTGAGGAAATGGTCACCCGGTCATTCGTGCTGTGCGATTTGATCGACCGCCACAGCGAGCCGGACAGCTTCAGCAGTGGCCGCGCCCGCGGCAGGATTCCCTGGCGGCTCGGCCAGGGAGCAGGCCGCAGGCTGGAGTCATCGAACGCCCGCACCGTCCAGCTCGTCAGGTAAAGCCCCATGGCCTCCGTGATCGGCTTGCGGTTCTCCAGCTCCTTCACCGCCCTGCGCAGGCGGGGGGAAATATTGTCGGTCCTGGTGACGGTGACTTGCATGGTTCAAATTTTCGCTTCATCCATGGCCCGCAGGTGATTCGCCAGCGCCGCGGCCGCATCCGCCTCGCCGAGCACCCGCGGCGACTCCGCGACACTGTCCGGCAGCAGGTTATGCGTCCAGAGGAAATGCCGCGCCGCGATCTCATTCATTCGAATGTCTGCCACCGGCCAGCCATCTAGCACAGCGTTGCGTGGGTGCCCGTTTCCCATATCCCACGTCAGCCGCCGCCGCGTCCCGTCCACAGTGATGAGCACGGAGTCAGGTGTGAAGGTGAGGGCACCGAGGGCAGACGGCAGCTCCGGGCCTTCCTCCCCTTCGAGAGCAGGGGCGACATCCACGACATCTGCATCGGGGAAATAACCGAGCACGAGATCCACCGCGCTCTGATCAGGATGAGGATCGGAAGCACTGAATCCCCCGTCGGGCATGAGGTTGTTCAGAATGCGCTCCAGCGTGGTGTCCGGGCAGGCCCAGCTTCCTTCCGTGTAGGTGCAGACAGATCCGTGGATGTGAAGAGTGGTCATGGGATTTGGTGGAGGAGGTTGTGGATGAAAGTGAAATAGTCGGGGTCCTTCGTGGCGAATTCCCCAGGCTCGTAGAGATACATTTCCAGACCCATGGTCAGGATCTCGGATGCCAGGTCCCCAGGGTAAACCTTCCCCATGTAGGCATTGAGGAATTTATCCTCGATGGCGATCTCGGTAGCATCGTAATTTTTGTTTCCGGTGATGGCGGAAAGCCTCCGTGGTTGCTCAGCGCCTGCGCGCCTGGTGCGGAAGTCGATGAGCTTTTGCAGCGTCGCAGGGTTGTGCATCTCCATCCAGTGGCCCAGCTCATGCACTCCCGTCCGCACGCCGCTGCCCTTGTTGATCTGCACCGCTCGCAGCACCTTGGAATATTGGGCGCGTCCGGCCTTGTGCAGGAAATTCACAGCCACCGCCGGCAGAAGATCCTTGTGAGCCACGGAAAGCAACAAGTCCACAGACTCGTCCGCCAGTTTCGTCAGGCTTGGTCCGGCCGTGTGGTTGATGGAGCCACGTTTCGATGGGTCCAGGGCGATGATCCGTCTGAACTCCACAAGTTCCTTCTTCTTATAGGCGTTGAAGCTGGCGGTGGCGTTATTCAGTTTATCCATCGCCAGGGTGTAATCCCCGTAAAGCGCTGTATAGGCAGCATTGGAGGAGGTCATCGCATTGAGTTGGCGGATCAAGTCTTGAATCTCGCCGGTGGCCTTGGCGACGGCATCCACATAAGGCTGGCGGTCGGCAGCTTTGGCATTATGCAGGGCGGTGACCTGGTCGAGCACGGAGAGCACGGAGGGCTTGGGCTTCGGAGCAGGTTTTGCCTTCTTCACCGCAGGAACCGGCGCAGGCGTTGGTGTTGGCGTCGGCGTGGGAGCACCTCCCAGATCCGGCAGCGCCTTCTGCGCGGCCTGCCAGGCGGCGTAGTCGGATTCTGTCATGCCCAGCGCCTTGAGGATGGCGGCGCGTTTCGCCGTGGTGATGGTTTCCTTGGGGGCGGGGGCCTTGTAGGCTTTGCCCTGGAGCTGCATGCCCTGCCAGAGCGTCTGGCTTTTGCCCAGCTTGGTGGCCTTGGCCTTGTCTTCGAACTGCTGCCAGATGTCCTGGTCGAAGCCCTCCTTGAGTTTCTCCAGGGGAACTCCCAGCGTGCCCGGGTGCCACTGGTAGCCTTTGGCGGGATCTGCCACGCTCGGCGGCACCAGGCTGGCGGTCGTGCCGTCATCGTTGGGCGAAAAAATCACATGATCCACCTCGGCCTTTTGCAGGAGCACACCTTCCATGAAGCGGCGTTTCACGGCGGGGAGCTTGCGGTCGGCATCGCGGATGGCCATGGCATCGCGGCGGGTCAGCGGAGCCACCCGGCACCGGCAGAGAAATTCCCAGGGCGGATAGTGCAGGTCCCAGAAGGGCGAGTTGGCCGGAAAGATTTTGTGATCCAGCGCCTTGTGACTGGCCCGCACGCGGTCATCGCCAAAGCTCAGATATTGCCAGTAAGGGAACGCATCGCGCTGGCGGTCCATGACCCGGTATTGCGCAGCGGCATAAGCCTGCCCGCCGTGCAGCCGCAGCAGCAGCTCCGCCCGGATCTCCGCAGACTTGTCATTCGCCATGTAGGGGCTGATCGTCTTGAGCAGATCCGCCTTGATCTCGTTGTAATCACCACCCTTCGGCAGCTCCGCGATCAGGTCGCGGGCACGTTGCAGCACCTTCAGATCCTCGATCCCCGTAATCGTAAACGCCATCGCCCTCAGCTCCGCCGGCATCTCCGCAAATACCGCCCGGGTCACCGCAGGCTTGTCAGCAATGGCGCGCGCGGCTTCAGTGTGGGGGATGGGAGTGGTGATCATGGGGAATCAGGAGTGTGCCGACAAGATAGATGGAACCGCCCGCAATGGAAAGGCCAGGAGTTTCGGCGCGACATCGAGCGGACTAGTGATCGTCCCAGATTTTGCTTCTGGGGAATTCATGTTCTCTCCAACAATCTCGGATGTTTTTAGGGTGTATTCCGCGAGGTGATAAGTGGCACATTGGTCGCGCTCCATAAATCGCACGGCCTCGCGGCGTTCGCTCTCAACGGCAAGTATCTCGGTTGCGTCATCATCCCATACAGCCCAAAGCGAATGGTATCTGAGAGAACCAGCCCCATCATCCGACCCCCTGCTCGCGCCTTGGAATTGGTGGGAGTCTTTCACGGTAGGATTATTCATTTGGATTGGGTCGGCTGTGGTTGGGTGTTCTGAGTTTCGCAGTCTGCCAGCAGTTGCTCGATGGCCCGTTTCAGCGCAGGCCATTCTTCCGGCGAGATTGCGATGGTCTGCGACTTCACATCTGTGCGCCCGCTTTGCTGCTCGATTTCCAAGAACTCGCCAGCGGCTTCATCCACGATTGAGACGTTCGTGCATTGCTCCGAGAATAGAGGCTCTTTCGGCGGCAGGACTGAGAGCCGAGTGATTCGCACCCGGAACTCAGAACCATGTGCTGCTGCCAACGAGTCGGGGCTTGGAGTCTCAGTGTTCATCAGGCGTCTTTCTGCCCCGCCTCGCGGCAGAGCGTATCGTTCTTCCTCGGCCCGCCGCGCAGCGCGGTCAGATCCGGCACGGGGATTTTGAGAGCGGCGGCCCAGTTCTTCATCTTGGCCGAGTAGCTATTTCCCAGGGCCTTCCAGGTTTTGTTCTGGCGGTCTTTGAGCCAGGCGAGGACCTGGGTGCGTTTGGTGGTGTCTGGCACGGTGGCGGCGGCGGTGCCGTCTTTTCCAAAGTAGGGGATGGTGGGGAGGATTTCCACGGACTTCTGCGGGCCGAGCTGGCAGCAGGCGCAGAGCGGCAGGCGGGAGGGTTTGCTGCGTTTGGTGGGGCCTTTGACGATGTGCCTGGCATAGGTGGGCGTGCTGCAGTTGTGGCAGGGACGGGCTTTGAGTGAGGGCAGAATGATCATGGGTTTAGTCCTCCTCTCCCTGGACGGTGCCGTTGAGCACGGCATCCCAGCCGAGCGAGTAGTCGGTGAGGCGGCGTTCGTTCCAGAATCCGCGCTCCAGGGTTTTGCGGCGGTGGCGGTAGAGAGACTCCACGCAGAATTCCGTTTGGAAGGGAGAGACCTTGGAGCCTTTGACGAAGCCGGCATAGACCAGGGAGCGCAGCACGCGGGTGCTGATCTTGATGCCGAGCTGGTCGAGTGTCTTCTGGTTGAGTTTCACATAATCGGGAAACGTCACCAGGATGGCGCGGTAGATGCCGTCCCGGTCTTTCACGAATTTCGTCACGCCGTAGCGGGGCAATTCCAGCATGGGAATGTCTCCGGTGAAGACACCGGGCGCGATCTCGGCCAGTTTGCTGGTGTCGATCTGGTTGCCGGTGCGCAGGTTGATGGTGGGTCGCTGGTCGATCATGGGTTTGTTGGTGTGGGTGTGGGTTCAGAATGGACAGTTGGCCTCTGCTTCGGCCTGGTTCTGGGCTTTGGCGGCGCGCTGGGCTTTGAAGTTGAGACTGAAGAAGGCCTTGCGGATGGCCTGCGCGGAATAGGCTTCGATGCTGGTCTTGGGGGCGGCGGGGTTCTGGCGCTTGAGGATGCCGAGCGGGTAGGCTGGGAAATTCACCCGCATGCTGATGCAGAGCGTCTTGATCTTGAAGGCCCAGAGGGAGCGGTTGTGGAGGCTGTCCGGCAGCTCGTGCTTGGTGGCGGGGGCTTCCGGCGCGCCGTCGGGGAGCGGCCCGCATTTCATGCCCCACTCGAAGGCCTCGGCATCGCGGCCGGCCAGGAGGGAGAAATCGCGCATGAGGTGCTCGAAGTGTTCGTTGACGCACATGGTCAGGCTGTCGTGGCCGGTGCATTTGCGCTGCATGGCATGCCGCCAGTCGGACTGGTCGCGGGTCTTGGCCATGTCACCGCGCGGCGTGTGGAAGCCCTCGTTGACCTGGTGCTCGTAGGCCTGGTCTGCCAGCATGATGATGGCCGTCTGCTGGGGGCGGGTGAGGAGTTTCATGGATGGTCTCCTTTCTTGGCCTTGGGAGCCTTGGGGAGTTTGGGGCGGACGGGGGCGGCGGCGGTCTCGTAGAATTTCACGGTGACGGCCTTCTGAGGGACGATGACGCCGGCGGCTTTGAAATAGTCCGTGGCTTCCTTCATCCAGGCGGCGGTCTCATGGTAGGAAACGACGCTGGGCGTGATCTCGCGCATCTGTTGGAGGACGGCCTGCGCGGCTTCGAGTTCCGCGATGCGGGAGGCAGCGATAGGGCTGTCGCCATGCGCGGAGAGCTTGTCCACGGCGAGCACTTGCAGGTAGAGGCGCGCATCCCATTCCTCCAGGCTGGGCATGGGGTAGCTGGTGGCATCCGCGGTGGCGATGAATCCGCGCTCCGTGGCGATCCGGCCCAGGCGGAGGGCGATCTCAATCACGGTGTTCTTGAACTTCTTGGCATGCTTCGCGCTCCAGAGCGCATTGGAATAAGCATCGCAGGCGGCTTGCTCGGCGGGTGTGAGGGTGGGTTTGGTGGATGGGAGCTTGGCAATCATAGGAGTTGGGGCTGAGGTTGTGGTTTGGTTTTGAAGGTGCGCTTGAGGCGCGGAGGGGTGGGCACGATGGCGACGGCCGGCAGCGGGTCGCCGTGCTCGTCCATGTGGTCGATGACGACGTGGTTGATCCAGGCACCGGGCAGGAGATCCCGGGCGATGGCTGCGGCGGCCCGAGGGGCATCCACCGGACCGTCCGCCGTGAAGTAGAAACAGACTCCGGTGGCCTGCATCACATCGGATGCGATGCTGCAAATGTAGCCGGAACAATGAGCGTAGAAATATTTGGGTCTCATAGTCGTGGGTTCTATTTGCCGAGTTTGCGGGCGACTTCTTCCACGGCGGCGAGCACATGATCCGTGGTCACATCGCTGGGCTCCGTGGTCTTGGTGAGCTGCTGGGCGCGCTTCACCACGTCACGGGCAAAGGCCAGGTGGCCGCAGTCGCGCGCCTGGCGGGTGATCTCACGCACCACCTCCGCGAGCGGCTCGCGGTCGTTCTCCAGGTGAGGCAGGCGGGCGATGAGATAACGCTCGTAATCTTTGGAGGGCATCTCCGTGAGTTTCACGAGTTCCTCCAGCCGGTTCACCTTGAGCTGGTCGCACGCTTCGAAGGCGGTGCGCTCCAGTTTCTTCCAAAGCAGGGGCTTGCACAGGAAGATAAATTCCCCTGGCGTTTCATTGATCAGGCCGACCAGGCACGAGAGGCAGTTGGGCCCCATGTAATGGGCCTCATCAAAGATCAGGCAACGGCGGGCCTTGCCGGTGATGAGGGCATCGCGCACTTTGCAATAGCGTTGGTGGCGGCTGGTGGGAATGTCTTTGATGCCGAGCGCGGCGCAGAGATCGAAGAGCATGCAGGCGGGTTTGTCATCCCAGACGATCAGGCACTCGATGCGCAGGACCTGGGATTTCCAACGGGCTTGCAGGGCTTTGGCGGCGGTGGTCTTGCCTCCTCCGCCATCCACGCAGAGCACGCCCAGGCGGCAGTTCTCGCCTTCGTTTTTCCGCAGGCGCATGAAGAGCTGGCGGAGTTTGAGCGTGGGCGTGAGGTTGTCCAGGATCGGGATGGTGACGGTCTTGGGGGCATTGACCAGGTCGTCGCTGTCGTCCGCGTCGATCTTCATTGCAGCGGCGCGGTATTTGCCGAGCCATTGCTCAAAGTTGAGTTCGGAGAAATCACCGCGGGCAATTTTATTGAGCGTTTTGTCGCTGCCGACTTCGGGCAGAGTTTCGATGAGCTGCGAGAGTGACAGATCCTCCGCTTGTTTGTAGGCGAGGATTTTTTTAGCGATGGCTTGCAGCTCGGTTTCTTGTTGGGTTCGGGTCATGTTGGGTTGTTGGGTTTGTTGTTGGGTTTTGGGGGAGAATGTTTTACCACCCTTTGGCGGCGATCTCGGCCTCCTCGGCGGCGAGGGCGGCTTCATCGTCATCAGAGAAGCCCCGCGAATTTCGCGTCTCAGGGGCGGTGCTGCGGCGGGTGGTGTCTTGAGTCGATTCGCGGGTTGCGAGCGTTCGCGGAGCTATCGCGGAGCCATTGCGCGGCGTTTCCACGGTGCTCTGACGTTGGGAAAGTTGGTCGGGGGTCTCGTGGTTGCGGATTTCCGCACTCTGCCCGCGTCCATCCGCCACATGCGTGATGGCCAGTCCGGCCTTGGCGAAGGGTTTGATCGCCTTGAACATGCTGACGACGGCGGCGTTGGCTTTTTTCTGCGGGGCCGTTTCGACGTTGCGCGGACGGAAGGAAAATTGTGGCGTCATTTCATACGGCGGGGCAGTGATCAGGTTCTGCCCCATGCGCCAGCCGGGACGATTGAGAGAGCCGCGCTCGGCGTTGGCGATCATCGCGCCGAGTTCCAGATGCAACGGATCGAAAGCGATCAGGATGCGGTGCCCTGGTTGGAAATAAATGTCATCGGTCACGCCATTGACGCGGAAAATGAAGTGGCCCTCGTAGTGTTCGCCGGCGCGGCATTCCACGAAGTTGCCTTTGACGGTGGCCTCCTTCTTGACGGGGTGGAATCTCCAGCGCTCGCCCTGGGGAAGTGGGCGCGGGGTCCAGGCTTCATTGAGCAGGGCATCCGGCACCAGGTGCCGACCACCGAAGGCCTTGCGGAACTTGGCGCGGGCGTTGAGGTATTGCATCGCTTCCTCGTGGATGCGGGAGCTGTCGGCCTGCGTGAGGAATCCGGCCTTGGTGGGGCAGAGTTTGCCGGCCTGGACTTTCAAATACGACTTGGTGGCCGATTCCATTTCACCGCGATAACTGCCGATGTCCCGGCCACTGAGGCGCAGCGCGGTTTGCAGAATGCGGAAATTGGATTCCAGTGCGGCCTTGTGGCGGCTGGTGAATCCGTGGACGACGTGGAAGAGATCATTGAGCGCACCCCAGCGGCGGCCGCTGCCGTCGGGGATCTCGATGCCAAGGATGGCGTCGGCTTTCCATCGGCCCTGCTCCAGCATCAGCGCCTCCGGCATGGTGCCGTGGCTGTCGATGAGATGCAGGATGAAACGCAGGATGTCCTCCACGCGGTAGGCATCGCGCTCGCGGCCCACATGATGCACGCCGAGCCAGCCGGAGGCATAGACATCCAGCGCGGCGAGGATCTGGCGGCAGAGGCGGTTCCCATTTTCCAGCGTGGGGATGCCGTAGGGCTGGTTGGTGGAATAGTCATCGAGCTGCCAGACAGACATCGGCTGGAGCGGGCGGAGTTCGCCTTCGGCGGTTTCCCAGAACATGCCTTTCGTGCTGCCCTGGGCGTGGGAATCGACGGCCTTGGCCCCGCGGATCATATCGTCCTCCAGATCGGAGCTGCGGGCGAGGCGGCGCAGGGAGAGCGGCCACTTCGGCTGGCGCTCGGCGCGCTGGGCCTCGGCGATGGTCCGGATGATCAGCTCGCTGGTCTCGTGGGTGCAGGCTTCCGAGCGTGAAAAGATTTCCACGGCGAAAGCAAAGCTCCCATGCTTCAGCGTCAGCCCGCGCAGTGCGTCGATCTCCGCGCTGGTGAGCTGGAACTTGGCTTTGCGTCCGCTGCACTCGGTGCGTTGGTCGCGGATCAGGCCGTGGTCCTCCAGCTTCAAACTCCACCGCACATAGCTGCCCTTGGCCACGCCTGCCATGGCGCAGGATTGATTTAGGCTGTGTCCGGCGAGTTTGAACTCGTTGACACGGGCGACGGCGGCGGCTTTTTCGGAGGGAGTCATGAGATGCTATTAGATGAGTTCGAGCTGCACGGGGGCAGGGCGGGGGATGGTGTAGCGGGCGACGTGGGCGGTGCGCCCGCCGCGCGCAGGGACGGCGATGAGTTCGCAGTCGATCTTGTGTCCCTGCGAGCGCAGGTCGTAAATGCGCCCGCCCAATCTCGTGCAGCCATACAACTCAATGGCTTGAAGGCTGGTGAGCGCCGCGCCACTGCTGAGGTGGGCGAGAATCTGGTCATTCTGTGATTGCATAAGATGGGCGGGCTTTGTTGGTGACAAATCGTTTAGAGAAGCACGGAGACCTGTTGCTCCATTTCGTGGTCCACCAGCGTGAGCCAGCGGTCGGTGCCGTTGGAATTCAGGTATTCCAGCAGTGTGGCCCCCAGGGCAGCGCAGACGACGACGGCGGCATCCAGATCCTGCAAGCCCAGGGCCTTCTGCACTTCGCCCAGGTTGGCGCGGGTGCCGGGGGAGAGGGAGAGCGGTTTCTGAATGCTCATCTTTTCCGTGATGACGCGCACGCCGCGGTTGATGTGGCCATTGGTGGCGGGCGTGGCGGACTTCTCATTCGCCAGGCTGATCAGCGTTTCATCGCTCAGGCGAATGCCGCCTTCAATGAGGTCATAACGCCACATAGCGATGGTGTTTTTCTGCCAGAGGGCCATCACATATTGAATGGCTCCTTGTGTGTCCACGCCGCGCAGGGCGAGGTTCTTTTTCAGGAACGCGAAGCTGACGGGCTTGCCCATCATCTTGAGCATGCTGATAACAGGGTGCTCGGATTGACCAGGGGCGGCGGGAGTGGATGGGGCGGAGCCCATGTCTGTGTCTGCGATCGGTGTCATGTTAGTGTTGGGTTTGGGTTGTTTGTTGGGCTTGAGCGCGGGCGGCTTTGCTGCCTTCTTCGAGCTTGCGGTCGGAGAGGATCACAAAGATGAGCATGTAGATGGCTCCGGTGAGGCAGCCGATGAGGTAGTAGTTGCAGGGACTGAATTTCATGGGTGTTGGGTTCTGTTGGGTGTGGGGTGGATCAATGGGCCAGCCAGCTAATGGGACTGGCTTTGGCGCAACCGGTGCAGACCTTGGTGTTGGCGTGCCGGTCGGATTTCATTTCGTGGCAGACCGTGCAGCGGAACGTGCCGGCGGAGGACTCGCGGACGAGCGGCGGACGCACCGCGCAACGGTGGCGGGCCAGTCCGCTGGCGGTGAAATTCCCCCGGCGGCAGATCGGGCAGGTGTGCAGCGGCTCGCCGTGGGTGGTAAAGGCCTTCAGGCCGGTGGATGTCATGCTCATGGTGTGCGGGTGTTGGGTTTGGGGTTGAAACTGCCGGTGCGGCTAGGCGGCGAAGTTGAGATGTTTGGCCGCGTGCTTGAGGCGGGCCTTTCCGCGGGCCTTTTCCAGGATGCGCTCAATGTCTTCACCGATTTGACTGGCATTGTGCTCCCACATTTCTGAAATCAATGTGTAGCGGGGCACGTCCCAATAATGGAAACGTTTGCCTGAGAGACGGAGCAAAACCCGCATGCATGTATCCAGCCCCACCCCAGCTTCAAGACGTCTCCGCACGGGCCAAACTTCCACCTCGGCATCAATGTCCAGTTTTCGGAGTTCACGGATTAACTCGCTCTCGGCGCCACATGGCTTCCGTATGTGCTTGACGACTTTCATGGCTGCAGCTCCATATCTTTCAGACATTTGCCGAGCATGTTTTTGAAGGTGACATGGGCTTCCTTGAGTCCCTTCTCCGTGGCATTTTGTATGGCAGCGCGTTGCTCTTTGCTGAGCTTGTTGTAGCCTTTTGCCTGGTTGAAAATGGTGCCTACTGCCGCACTCATCCGCCGGTAGCTTTTCAGAATGGCGTTCTCCTCCAGGAGCGTAGCGTCAGGATCGGCAGGCGGCTTTTTGCCCAGCGCGGCGGCGCGCACGGCGGCGAGGCCAGGAATGATTTGACCGAGGCCGGTGCCAGCGAAGATCTTGACTACAAATTCATGAGGTTTGGTCTTTGGCTTGTAAGTCTCGTCGCAGTCGATCATCTCCTGCTCCTCTTTCAGGGCGGCGATGACCTTGTAGGCGGTGCTCAAAAGTGCCCGGTCAAACCCCCACTGGGCAGCCAGGGCGGTATGCGATTCCGGCACCCTTTCCGCCTCCTCGGAGACCAATTGTGAATCGTTCACAATTGAATTTCCCGGTTTATTGGAAGAATTCCCCGCCATTTTTCCTGCCAGCGAAGGGTTTAGGAGAGCGGCCATGTAGGCCCTCGCCCCCTTGGTCAGATGTTTGCGCAGGGTTTTGCTGCGGATGATCCTCTCTGCGTCTTCCGGTTCCACCTCTTCTGCCGCCACCGTTTCATGTCCAGCCAGACGAAGGGCCGTTACCCGGTCACGGCCATCAACTACGTAAGTGGTTCCTTTTGGACCACGGCAGACCAGGATGGGCTCCGCCAGATTGGCGCTGACATCATGTTGAAATGCCGCCCACACCTGGCCGGTTTCTTCAGCGAAGCCGCTCAGTTCCTCGCTGCGATCTGCATCAAAGTCTTTTACATTCGCTCCACGGGGTTTGGATTTTCCAATTTCCGCCATCAGCGGAATGCCCTCAAGGAAAGGGTGCCATTTGAGAGAGTCTTCGCTGAGCGGGATGGATTTGGTGGTGGAGGCGGGGTTTGTTTGAGTCATAAGGGTCTGGTCGTGGGTTTGTTGTTGGTGGTGTTGGTATTGGGGGAGAGGGGTTCCTTGGTGGGAAATTATGGCGTGCCGTCCTGCTGCTTGAGCCAGGCCTGATAGCGGGCAGAGAGACTGCGGCTGCTGCGGTGTCCGTGGATCACGAAGCTGAGATGGACCCGAGTGACACCCAACTCCTGGGCTGCTCGGGTGATGGTCGGCTTCCGCCGCTTGCTTTTTTTGGGATGGGTCATAGATGTATCGAGTTACGCGAGGATTATGACACCGAAATGAAGTCAGTCAACAAAGAAAAAGGGTCAAGCGCGATTATTTTTGTCGAGCGCATAAGGTCCCTGCGTGGTCCATTGAATCAGCGCGCCTTCGCACAGAAGTTGGGGATGGCGCAGCAGAGCTATGCCCGATATGAGCTAGGACGCGTTCCAAAGCCTGATGTTCTTGACTCCATTGCGGCGTCATGTGGAGTCACAGTGGGATGGCTACTCGGCTCAGAATTTGGCGGGCCAGAGCGTGACAAGGTCGAAGATTTAACACTTAGGCATGCCGCCATGTTTCCAAAAAATGCGGCCAGGCTCTTGGCCGATTTAGTTATCGAAGCAGAGGATGCCAGTGGAGAGGAAAGAACCAAACTGTTGAACCAAGCAGTGACATTGCTTAAAATTTTGCAGCATAATATGCTGGCGAAGAATCCACCAGCGTCCACTAATGATAGGGACGCCTCTAGCGTCGAAAAACTGAAGGTAGCTGAAGACTCGCCTGAATTCAAAGTCAAACCCAAGCCGAAAACATGAACGAAGCACCAAGCATCTGGCAGCGCATGTGGACCGCGTTTTGGGGAAAGCCCACAAAGGCGCAGCGGAAGCGCAAAGCGGCGCTGGAATTAAAGAAGGAACAGCACCGGCAACGTAAAGCTGCGGAGGCGGAGGAACAAACGTTAGAACAGTTTGCACGACAGGCGGAGGCGGCCAGCGGGGTCCGTCCTGCGGGCCAGGCGGTATGCCCCATGTGCCAGGGAACCGACTTCCGCATGATCCGCCGCAATGATTATGCGGCGCAGGGACTAGGCTGTCTCTTTCTAATCTTCATGGCCGTGCCGCTGTTCCTGGTGGGTGGTTGTCTCATGGGAGCAGGAGGGATTGCCGGTTCTGATGGAGGAAAGGCATTCGGCGTCGCGTTAATTCTTGGAGTGCTCTTTCTTCTTGGTAGGCTGCTAGGAGCGACCAAAGGCCATCGTAAATGCCGAGGCTGCGGATATACCTATTCCCTCTGATGATCCGCCTCTGCTCACTGCTGTTGCTACTCTGCGCAACGCAGGCCGCACCACCTGCGACCGAGCCCAGGCCAGCCAAACCCGCGCCAGTTCCCAAGCGCGAGATGGTCTGCCGCCCCGCGCACGACGGCACCTGCCTGGCATGCAAAGATTGCAGCAAGTGCAAGCGCTGCAACAGCGGACGTGGGCCATGCAGTGTCTGCATCAAGCGTGCCAAGGAATCTTTGCCGTCAAAACGACAGGAAAGGGTCAAATCCAAGCACTCCGATACACCCCTAAGATGCAGGTAAGCCTTGCGGCGTGCAAGGGTGGGCGATGCCCAAACCTGCCCGCGCCAAGCCAACCCCCTCGTCTGACAAGACTGAGGAGGTGCTGTGTTTTGCGGCTGCGCAGGTGGATGCCTCCGCCACGGAGCCGCCGAATGAACTGCTGGTCTGCCCCTGGGGCACGACGGAGACACGGCGCGGCAAGGTAACGGTGGATGGCCACACGCTGGCGGTCTTTGCTGCCGAGCAGCAGAAGCGCCGGTGGGATCGGCTGGCCCTGGACTTTTCCCATAACACCGTCTGCCAGCATGAAGTGGGCAGCGCGGCCTATGATGCCTGGCTGGCGCAGGAGCCCCGCGAGGTGGCCGCGTTCGCTTCGGCGGAGTGCCGCGAGAATGTGGGGATCATCTACAAGGACCTGCGCTGGACGGATGCCGGCAAGGCCAAGTGGAAATCCTACGAAGACCTTTCCCCTGCCGTCGTCCGCAATGCCTCCGGCCAGGTGACCGCCCTGCACTCCACCGCACTCTGCCGCACCGGCGAGATGGACGGAGTGACGCTTTTTTCATCCCTCGATCCTTCAACAAACTACACCGGAACCTTTCTAACACCTGATAAAACCATGCTCCTCGAACTCCTCACTAAAATGCTCACCAAGGCTGGCGTCACTGTGCCCGCCGATGCCACCGAAGAAACCATCGCTGCACTCGCCTCCGATTATTGCGACGCCGCCGAAGAAACCAAGGAGGAGGAAACTCCCGCCGCTCCCGATGTTGCAGCGCTGTCTGCTACGGTGACGGAACTGGCGGAGAAACTCACGCTCCTCTCTGCGGAACTCACCAGCATCAAGGACGGCACCGGAGCCCCAACCCCGGCCCAGCGCCGAGCGGATCTGGTGGCCGAGGCCACGCGCCAGGGCAAGGTGATCCCGCTCTCCGCTGCGGAGATCGAGCAACTGCCCATCGAAGTCTTTTCCAGCCTCGTCGCCAACCTCGGCGTCACGGTTCCCACGGATCACAAGGTCGGCACTGCCGCCCAGGAGACCGTGACCACCTTCAGCGCCGAAGACATCACCGTCATGAAGCAGCTCGGAATCTCCGAGGACCGCTTCAAGGCCTTCAAGGCCGCTCAAGCCGCCAAGTAATCCACCTCAAACACCACTCAAAAACTAAACTACCATGTCCGCACTTACCGCCGCCACCCTCCCCACGTTCCGCAAGGGAATTGAAACTGACCACCCGGTCAAAGCCGCCACCACCATCTACGCTGGCGCACTCGTCGCCATCAACTCCAGCGGTCACGCACTGCCCGCCGCCGATGCCTCCGGCCTCACGGTCATCGGCACCGCACTGGAAACCGCCGACAATGCCTCCGGTGCCGCCGGTGACATTCGCGTCAAGATCAGCCGCGATGTCGTGGCCGTCACGAACGGCTCCAACGCCATCACCAATGCTCACATCGGCAAGATCGTCTGGATCGAAGATGACAACAGCGTGGGCACCAGCCCGGGCACCAACAACGTCGAAGCCGGCATCTGCCTCGGCATTGATGCTGACAGCTCCAAAGTCTGGGTGGACCCGAAGATTCAGAATCGTATCGCCACCGCCGTCAGCATGACGAGCACCAACGGCACCGCCGCCGCTGCATCCGCCTCCCTCGCCAATCTGGCCGCTGAAGCGGAAAAGATCGGCGATGACGTGCGCGCCATCTACGCCGCCCTGGTCGTCCACGGAATCCTCTCCTAATCCACCCGCCTGATCCAACCTGAAATTTAACCACCTATGTTAATCTCGACCACGAAACTCGCCGCTTTCAATAACGGCATCATCATCACCGCCACGGATGCTTTCCAGGGCGCGCAAAACGACGCTCTCATCAATGACCTGATGATGAACACCAACGCCACCGGAGCCAACGTCACCCTCGGCTGGCTCGGTGCCCTGCCTGGCATGGCCCAGCTCCGCAGTGAGACGACCAAGACCGGCGTGCGCACATCGGAATACACGGTGGCCAACTACGAATGGGCGCAGACGCTCACTGTGAAGGCCATCGACATCCACCGCGACCAGCTCGGCGTCTACAAGCCCACCGCGCAGATGCTCGGCGTCTCCGGGGCCATGCACCCGCTGGAACTCTGCGCCAACGCGCTCATCAACGGCTTCACGCTCACCGACTACACCGGCGACACCTTCTTCAAGACCTCCGGCAAAAAAGCCTGGACGGGTGCCACCTCCTTCGGCAACCGCATGACGAAGAAACTCAGCGCGGACAACTTCGCGACCGGATACGCCAACCTGCGCAACCGCAAGAACGCCTTCGGCAAGCCCATGCGCCTCGGACGCCGGGTCGCCCTGGTCGTTTCCCCCACCTATGAGTTCACCGCCAAGTCCATCGTCAGCCTCCAGAAGCTGGCCAGCGGCGCGGACAATCCTTACTACCAAATGGCCGAGGTCGTGGTCCTCCAGGATCTGGCCATCAGCGGCACGGGCGATGAGTGGTTCCTCCTTGAAATCGGCCTCCCTGTGAAGCCGCTCTTCAAGAATGAGGAAATCCCCTTCCGGGTCCTCAGCGACACCAACATGGAAGGCCGCGACTTCATCGAGTCTCACGACTTCGTCTGGCAGGGTTACTACTCGGGCAACGTCGGCTACGGCCTGCCTGAGCTGGCCTACGGATCGACGGGCGTGGACGCCGCGTAACAATTTGTTGGGGATCTCAGGGTGGTGGTCACCGTTGTTGGGTTCAGCAGACCACCACCCTCCTCCCGCATCAAGGGACGACGGGGCACGAGCGGCGGCGTCCGTTGACCTACTCCGCCGCGCCTATTTTCCTTTTTCTCCTTTCCTCACCTCATGGCCTACCTCGTCGAAAATGATCTGCTCGCAGACCTGCCCAGCTCCTTCCTTCAGCAAGCGCTGAATGACGGACCGGACGGGCCGATCAGTTTCACGGTCCTGGCCGAGCGCGCCAGCGAGAAGGTGGACGCCATCCTGGTGCAGCGCGTGAGCGTGCCCGTGGGATCTGATGAGGATGGATTCCTCATCGCCAAGGAAGCCGCCCGGGTCTTTGCCCTGGAGACGTGCTACCGCCGGCGTGGCTACTTCGGCGACCAGAATCCCTGGACGGATGCCGCCAAAGCCCAGGAGAAAAAGCTCACGGCCATCATTGAAAAGAACCAGCCGTTCGCGGCCGGTGCTCTCAATAAAAAGCCCAGCGTGTCAGCCATCACGCAAGCGGCCCGCACCAATTCCACCATCCTTTCCGCCTGACCCATGGAAACCGACGCCACCCTCGAACAACTCGCCGGAGGAAAGATCCCGGCCATCCCGTTCGCCAAGTCTGCGCAGACCGGAGCAGGCCCCGGCACCATCCCGCGCCCTGCGGGAGTGCCACCCACCCCAAAGCGCGCCTTCGGTGGGCTGGGCCTGCCGGATGCCAATGAGGTGCGGCACATGCAGCGCATCGACCAGGTGCGCCAGCAGATCGCCACGGCCGCGAAATACATCGACACCCTCACCACCAAGACCACCGCCATCCTCAAGGAGCTGCGCGTGGCCGCCGGCGGGGAGCTGGTGGCCAGCCGTCTGAATCTCGATCTCGACACCGCCGAGCAGCTCATCGCCGATCTGCAAGGTGTCATGGACAAGCATTTTCCACCCCAGTAAATGAAACTTTCCGTCATCCTCATCGCTCTGGAAACCGCGCTCGCCCCACTGGCCGAGACGGTGGCCGCGACCGTGGAGACCTTCGTCACGCCGGAGGATGCGCTGCGGAAACTGGAAAATGCCCCGGAGAAAGTCCGCATCCTCATCGGCTACGGCGGATCTGACCTGGGCGGCACCATGGGGAACCACGACCGCACCAAGATCAACGTCATCATCCAAGCCGCCCGCGGGCTCTCCTTCGATCCCGCCGCCGATGCCCTGCGCGGCACCACCACCAACGCGGCCCTGCTGGATGTCATTGAACAAGTCCAGACCTGGGTGCGCAGCATCCGCTTTTATACAGACGACGCGCAGACGCTCCGCAGCTCGGAACTCGATCCCGCCGCGGGATTCAAACCAGTTTCCACCGCCTGGCTGGGCGACTCCGATCAGTCCCTCCCGTCCACCCGCACCGCCGTCCTCACCTTCGTCATCCTGCGCGCCATTCCCGGCGCCGCCGAAATCAAAGCCACTTTACCAGCCGCCTAATTTAACACCAACCACCCACCACCATGGCCTTCGACACCACATTTGAACCTGTCTCATTCAATCTCACCTCCGATCCCGGCATCATCATCGGGACCTGCATGCTGACCACGCTGGACGACTTCGGCCAGGTCATGAGCGCCAACCTCACCCGCGTGGCCGACACCCGCGAGATCAAAGACTGCAGGAACCGGCTCCGCGCCTTCCTCATTGAGAATGCCGGCTTCGAGCTGGACTTCGAATGTCTCTTCGATGCCTCCGTGGCCGCCCCTGAAATGGGCAGCAACCTGGTCTTCCCCCTCGTGGGAGTGACCGGCATCGTCCTGCCTGGTGCCAGCATCAAGTGGACCCACAACGGCGAACGCATGATCAGCATCAAAGCCAAGAGCTGGGACCACCTCGCTGCCGGCAGCACCAGCCTCTTTGTTTACAACTCCGGAACCGGCGCTTTCGAAGTCGATTAAGCCAGCCAGACCGGCTGACATTCAACCCAACACCAACCCAACATGCCCGACACCGAAACCCTGCCCGAAATCACCAAGCGAGACCGCAACTGGCTCGTCCACGTCGCCGGAATCAACGCCGCCACCGCCGCCCGCACCAAGGGGGCCGATCCTGAACAGACTGCCAGTCTCATGGACGCGGCCGTCTTCAGCGACGGCTACCCGCTCGGCCAGCACCGCCTCGTCTACAACGGCGCCACGGTGGAACTCATGGAGAAACTCACGGAGCGCTACCGCGAAGCCGGGGAAACGTTCACCAGCAGCCACCTCATCTTCCTGCTGGCGGAACAGCACGAGGCCTGGCTGCGCCTGCGCACCCGCGCCGCGTTCAACCTGGACGACTTCGAAGCCTGCGTCTTTTCCTTCATGCGCTGCCTCACCAAGGAGGATCTCGCCGCGGCCAGCGAATGGTTCACGGAAGAGCGCCGCCGCGTGGACGGCCAACGCGAGGAGGTCCAGCTCCCCCAGGTCCCGGCCGGGGAGCCGAGCAGCTAGAAGGCCACCCCGGCAGCACCGGCCCTGGCTGGGTAATGGTCCTCACGGACGCCCTCATGGCCAACTACAAAATGACCCTGCATGAAGCCTACTGCAAATTCCCACTCTCCGCAGCCCTCGCCCTCTGGCCTGCCCTCTGCGCTCGCAACGGATGGAAGCACGAAGGCCCGGACTACGTCGCCCGCGAAGCCATCGCGGCCCGCGCGCGGATGCGCAAACACCTGGATAAAAACTACCGGCTGAAACATGATCCTCCTGCTCCCATTCTATGACCTGACCTGGCTGAACTCCGTGGTGGAAGCCTGCCGGATCACGCCCAGCGTGGTCATCGTCAATGTCTGGAGCGGCCCGGGCATCCGGGAGGATGCGCAATGGCAGAAGGCTATCGAGAAACTCCGCGCCATCAAGGGCACGGAAATCCTCGGCTATGTGGACGCCATCCAGTTTCCCAACGATGGACCGATCCGCGTGGACAAAGCCGTGCAGAAGAATCAGGTCCAGCTCCTGGGCGAACGCCTGCGCTGGCGGAAATTCTACGGCATCAATGCTTTCTTCCTGGACGACGTGCGCGTCACCCCGAAGATCGCGCCCTGGCAAATGCTCAATCCCGGCACTGCGCCGAAATTCTCCATGGATTCGCAGACCGCGCCCGTGGTCATCTTCGAAGCCGAGCGCTTCACCCGCTCCCACGCCGTCGGCAACATCGCAGCCAAGCGCCAGGCGGTCATCGCCATGGGGGAAACTGATTTCCACAAGCCACTGGAGGTTGCCGCCAGCCGCGGCGTGAAGTATTTTTTCTGCACCAACGGACCTGACAATGCCCACGGCTACGACGCACCCCCGCCCTACCTCTCCAAACTCGCCACCGCCATCCAAGCCATCCCATGAACAACCTGGAGTTTAACCTCGATCTCAACGCCAAGGGCTTCATGGCGGCTCTACAAAATGCAGGTGCAGACATTGCGAGCTTTGCGATGAAGGGGGTGAATCATTTTGCCGATACCGGCGGCGCGGCTGGCAGAATGGGCCGGGCCGTGGCGGCGTCGGCCAATATCATTAAGAGCAGCCTGGGCGGCGCGGTGGGGGCGGTGGGCGGCACCGTGCAGGCCATGCACCACCTTAACGGTGCAATATCGCTGGTGAGCGGTGTCATCAATAAGGTGCAGAACCTCGCCGCTGGAGCCATGGGCATGGCGCAGCTTGTCGGCGATGCCGAGGATGCGGCGGATGCACTGGCCAAGATGAAGGGGGAATACGTGGAGCACGGAGCCACGTTCAACGAACTCAAAGACGGACTGATCAAAGGCTGGCAGGAGGTGCAAATCGAATTTGCAAAGCCCATTGTCGATGCGCTGAAACCCGCCATGGAAAATGGGAAACTCTGGATGGATGGAATGAAGACTGATGCGCAGGAAGTGGGCGAGAAAATCGCGAAATGGGCGCAATACATTGTCGGGGCGGCCAAAGCGGGCAAGGGATTGGATGCGGTGATGCTGGATCTGAGGAGCACCGTCGTAAATATCGCCGATGGATTGATGTCCGCCTACATGAAGGTTGTGAAGTGGGCTCAATTGAAGATCAATGATGCCGGTGAGGCCGTCATGGTAACAATCGCCGAGACCGTAGGCGACCCGACGAAGGGGATCAAACGCGAATACGAGATGGAGCGGCAAAACATCATCAAAGGGTATGAAAACCTCGATCAAAAAGGCTTCATGAGAGAGACCAAGGCTGGCATCAACTCAGAGTATGACGCCATGCAGGCAACCTCAGCCCAAGGCAACGCCAAGATGGCCGTTGAAAACACGGCCGCTGAGGGACGCAATGAACTCCAAAAGCTGAAGGACGACGAAAACAAAAAGATCCAGGATGAGAACAAGGCGCAGGCGGATGCGGATCAAAAACAGCGCGAGGCCATGATGGATGGGAAGTGGAATTTCGACACGAACGAGTTGATCGACAGCGCCAAGGAGCAAAAGCAGGCAGCCCAGGAACAGAAAAATGCAGCCAAAACCCAGCGAGAGGCAGCTTCAATGGCCAAGCTAACAGCAACGCCAGCAATAGGTCGTGCGTTGGGCACATTGAGGTCGTTTGCTCAAGAGATGCAAGGCAACGGCGCAGCCGAAGGAGCTGCCCCACAAAGCAAAGCCATCCAGCGCATGAGCATTCAGGACCGGGTGAAGCAGGGGATTCCCACCACGATGCAGGAGCGCATCCGAGCCGGGTTGGTGAAGCCCAACCTCGGACTGAGCACGCAGCCAGCCAAGACGAAGGCTGAAGAGCAGCAGGGAGGCCAGAACAAGGACGCAGCGCTGCTGGAGGCCGTGCAGCAGATCCTCCAATTTTTCCAAAAACAACTCTCCCCCGTCTGAACCATGGCCTTCGCTGACGTTTATTCCCGGATCTTCGGCCACTCTGATTTCGATGAAGGCGGCTTCATCGTGACGAATGAAAAGCTGACGCAGAACCCGTCCGGCTGGGATGTCCTCACGCTGGAAATCTGGGGCATCATGGCCACTGCGCCGGAAGTGACCACAACCTCCAGCATGGATGCCCTGCTGCGCGCCACCTGGCCGCTCGGCACCGCCCACACGGCGCTCGGACTCATCGACTGGACGGGCGATGAAGACTCCCTTTTCTTCGTGCAGGATGCCGACCTCGAACAGGACGGCCCGCCGCATTGCTACCGCGGCACGCTCAAACTACTGGGCGTGATCAATGCCTCCAAGCCCAAATTCATCCAGGTGGACAGCATCGCCAACGAATACGAGGGCAAAAACATTTCCATTGCCGGAGTGGGAGGACCCTTCGCCCGCGTGGCCACGCAGGAATGCGATGTCACCGTCTCCTTCACCTATCCGGTCATTGGCACGGCTGCGGCCACCGACAGCGTGGGAGAAGAGGCCACGCCTCCATGGGTTCCAGATCTGGCCGCCTCCCACTGGGCAACCCTTGCCGATCCTCTGCTCCACTGGCCCAGCGGATGGATCATCGAGCGCATGCCCATCCAACTCCTCGTGGGAGTGGCCGACGATGTCATTCACTACCGGACGGACAACTACATCCACCGGAATCAATACACGCCATGATGACAGATGAACTGCCCACCGCCTCCCACGGTCTGGCGGTCATCTCATCCAAGGCCTGGAATGCCGTGGTCCGCGCCCTCCAGAAAAGCTGGGTGAAACCAGGCAACGGCGTGCGCGTGGACCGCTCCCCCAACGGCACCAGGGTAAGCACCGGAGCCATCCCCCGCGGGGATTATTACTGGCAGGTGACCAGGGCGGACGGGGGCGTCAATATTTACGGAGGCACCGAGGCGGAGTGGGACTATTACGAGCTGGGCGTCGGCTACCCCAACGCCGGAGCCGTCATTTACAGCGCGGAAAATTTCCCTGACCTCTATGTGGACGCGACCCTATTCCAGTCTGGAAATAACTACCTGGCCGGTGCCGATGAGGAGGGATTTATCTGCCTGAAAATGGAACTCGATTGGACAGTCACAACCGCCCCCGTTGTCTATGCCTTGACTGTCGTCTGGAATGCCGGAGCCGTGCCCGCGCAAACCCTCACGGATCGTTACTATCCCATCGCTGGCATCAGCGCCGCCGGCGAGATCCACCAACTGGTCAAAGGCCAGCTCACCATCGAGCAGATCAACCACGGCTTCGCCTCTGAATTCGTGCGTTCAGAAGTCCCCCTTTACTGGAATTCCAGCGGGTGGGATTTCTTCATCAAATCAGACAACCCCATCACCCACTGGCTCAATGGCTAAAGCACCAGACACCGACCCCGCCGCCCTGCCCACAGCCAAAGGAAAATTCATCCTGCCCACGGCCGAGACCTGGAACATGCTGGTCGCCTGCATGCGTGCCGCCAAACTCCTGCCCGGTGACAATGTGAAGATCAGCAAGAACCTCTCCGGCCAGACCCTTCACGCATCAGAATGGGATGCCAGCATCAATCAGCACCCGTGGAAAGTGACCCTTTCAGACACCGACGTGGTCACCGTCCGCTACGGAACCCTTCGCATCAACGGCGACCTCTACGACATTACCATCGACGCCGCCACCCTCGGCATGGACACCAGCGCCAACACCCTGCCCATCACTTCCCCGGCCTCCGGCTTCGTCTGCATCAAGCTGGAGATCACCGACGCCTACGACGCCGCCCCCGATCCCGATACCCTTACCTTCACCATCGACACCGTGGAGATCGTCTGGCTGGAGGACACCGTCCCCGACAACACCATCGGCGTCCGCTACCTCCAACTCGCCCAGGTCTACATCGACGCCGACGGCTTCACCGACATCACCCCAGTCCGCTGGTCCCCCATCGACCTCATCCGAGCCGCCGGCGAAGAATCCGCCAACGATCTCTCCGACC
>Ga0209596_1000691_pt1 | contig 31154 bp, 53 predicted proteins | sample M_130807_MF_Meta_FD_187314 | JGI IMG/M metagenome (GOLD analysis project Ga0209596, IMG submission 187314) | Freshwater microbial communities from Lake Montjoie, Canada to study carbon cycling - M_130807_MF_MetaG (SPAdes) (version 2) | ecosystem: Environmental > Aquatic > Freshwater > Lake... | reverse complement strand
AAGCAAAATTGGAAGTTTTAGCACTTGGAACACCAGTAACACCTGCAACACGCATTGCGTTATCAAATGCTGTTTGTGCATTTTCAACAATGTTTGCAGGTGTCAAACCACGCTGTTTGTTTAATTCTTTTTGAGCTGCTGCCAAATCAAGAATTGCGCTTGCTTCCTTATATCGAGCATCTGCAACATCTCGTACTGCTGCTGCCTCATCCCATTTCGCTTGGTCATAATCCCATTGTGCTGTTGCTTCTGCATCTATAGCGTCTGCCACACTTAGTTTTGCTTCACCCACATTAAACTCTGCATCAGCCAAATCTTGTGCAGCAATTTTTTCTGCGAAACGGGCATCACTTACAGCAATTACTGCTTGTGCCTCATCATATTGTGCATCTGCCACAGCCTGTCTTGCATCCGCTTCATTTTGTATTGCATCTACTACCGCTTGCTTTGCACCTGCTTCATCATATTCTGCGTCAGCCAAATCCTGTATTGCACCTACCTGATTTTCGGTTGCCGTATTTAATTTATCTAATAAATCTTTATATGTTTTAGAATCAGTTGAAACACCATTAACTGTTTCGTTGTAATCAGTGGTTGCTTGATCAAGATCAATTTGTGCATCTTTTTGTTCAATTCCAGCATCAACCAAATCTTGTTTCGCTTTTGACAAATTAAGGTGCGCTTCGGTTTGTTGTTCAATAGATGTAGTTGAATCCTCTAATACAAGTTGCAAATCTGTTTCTGCTTGTGAAATAGCCAGTTTTGCTTGTTCAATTCGAAATGATGATTTAACCAAATTGCTATTTGCTTTATCTACTTCTTGTTGTGCAGTTAAACCTTCTTTGCTGGTATTTCCGAAACCTTTAATAGCCTGATCAAACTTTTTTTGTGCATCAGTAACATCCAAAGTTGTTTGTTTAAGTTTTTTTTGTCCTTCGCTTACTTTTTCTGTTGCTTTCAATACATCGTGCATAGATTTTTCTGTGCCTTGATGAGCCTTATCAATATTTTGTACGGCTTTTTCAATAGCCTCATGCGCTTTTACTAAATTATGTTCTGATCTCAAAGTGTCGTTTTGTGCATTTGTAACATTTTGTATTGCTTTTTCAACATCCTCATAGGCTTTAGCAACATTATTTTGTGCTAATTCAATGTCGTGATGTGCTTTAAGAATGTTTTTTGATGCTGTTTCTACATCATGTGTTGCTGTTTTAACTTTGTTTAAGGCATCCGAAACTGCTTGTGCCGATTCTGAAACTTTTTTTTGTGCATCAGACGCACCACGCAATTTGTCTGTGAACTCAGCAAACTTATCTACAACCTTTTTTACTGATCCACCAACATCGTTAAATGCTCTAATTATTTTTCCTGTATGTGCTTCAGCATTATCAGCCATTACTTGAAGGTGACGATCCGAACCAAGAACCTCGTTTTTGATTTCCTCACCCAAACGAGGAATGTGTATGTTGCCAAATGTTTCTGCCCAATCCATACCGATTTTCATAAAGCCAAGATGAAGTTTGTCTAATGCCCAATTCCAATCTTTTACAAGACTGATAATCCAATTATCAAAAGTATTTACCAGAAACTCTATAAGTCCAATAAAAAAATTGGCTACAGCATTGAAAGCATTTTTTAATCCATACATTTGATCAATACCGTAAAGAAATGCTGCCCCCAAAGCCAAAAGTGCTATATACATTGCTGTAAACGGATTAAGCAACATAACCAATGTTTCTAACGCAGCAGTAATTTTTAGGTATGTATTTAATGCGATAAGCGCAACAGAAACCAAACCGATTGCTTTAGCAATAAACACAACTTTGCTTGCATTGTTTTTTGCCCACTCAGCAAAACTTTGCAAATATGGAATCAAATCTTTCATAACAGGAAGCAACGCATTACCGATAGCAATCCACAATTCGTGCATACCTTCTTGGAAACGGCGCATACCGCCAGCAGCAGTTTTTTCAAATGCAGCCTCAGACCCACCAAACTTTTTGATCAAAATATCTTGAATAACAGTAAAATCTTTTGTAGTACCCAAAACCTTTTTCAACGAAGGATCAAGTTTTACCAAACCCCTAGTTACTCCATTATGTGCTTTTCCTAATGCAGCCGTCACTGTTTCCAAATCTGCGCCAGTTGCAGCAGAAATATCCATAGCAATTTTCATGTCTTTTTGTGCTGTAGTAACTGATCCAGTAGCAACCGTCAAATATTGAAGTGCTGGTCGCAACTGTTCTTGCGTCATACCAGTCTGTTTTGCCATTGCCTCAATGTTTTTGTTGATCGCTTCCATTTGGGAAGTTGTTGCACCAGTAACATTGCGCATGACTTTTTCAAAGCGCATTTGAGAAACTTCATTCTCCATTGCAGCGTGCAAAGCCTTTGTGGCAGCCACAGCCAAAGTTGCCAACGCAGCAGCAGCAGGAACGGCAGCCTTCTTAATGGCGAACTGTGATTTTGCTGAAACGGTTTGTAGTTTCTGAAACTCTTTGATTGCTTTTGCTACACCCTCACCGTGAAAGTGAGAGAAAATGTTTACACCAACGCCACCAGACATTAGTAACCGCCCAATACTTTTGTTATTTCTTGATTCAGTTTTTCAACAACGATTGCAACTTCTTTTTCAATCATCGGATAGTTTTGTTTAGTTTTAGGCAACATAACTCGTGATCTGCTTTTCCCACCAGATTTTGTTCCAGAATGTGAAACATAATCTAAAGCGTTAATAAATCCTTTTGTTTTAGACTTCTTGGCACTATCAAACACAGAACCAGAAGGAGACATTTCTACTACACGAGCAAAAGAGTTTTTTCCTGTGCTACTAGAAATGATTACACGGCTTCTTGCGAGTCCATCCCATAACGGGAAGTGACCTTTTTTGTGTTTCGCCCTTGAAACAGTTTGACCACTATCCGAATACCCGTTGCCTGAACGCCAATTCATACCGTTTTGAGTTTTGGGATAATCAGGAAATGCTGAACCAACAGCAGTAGCCAAAGGCTTTAATCTGCCCTTCATATCTTTTTGCAGTTTTTTTAATACATCTGGTTCGTATTTGCGTAGATGCGCAACAGTTTCCTGCAAACCAACAACAGTAGTAGTGAAATCAGCAGCCATGATGCACGCATATTACTACCTTTTCCCCTGTTTGCGTTGTTGTTTGCCAAGCCACTTCAAATATTGCAGCATCGTATTCAACATTTGTTCAGATTCATTCAATAACACTGCTGGCGCAATATGATATTCGTGCGCTAAATGCACGATCAACCAATGCGCAGAATCCTCACCTAAACGCTCTTTACCTCTAAAGGGTTATCATCCAGCGTTACTGGTGTCTCCTCATCCCGTGTCAAAACTTGTGTAACAGTTCTAATCCATTCAGGATCAAACTTCAAAGCAGTTTCGCCTGTGCGTGTAAGCGCAGACCAAGCAAGCCAAGCCAAATCTGTTAGGCGTAGTTCTTGTTCAAACTTTGTTACAGATCGCTGCCATGTTCGTTCAAAGCCAACAAAGTCGGCAAAGACTGCATCAACATCTTTCTTTGTACCATCAGTTAATTCAACGGTTAGCGCAATTTTCATTTCATGCTCCTTCTAATTGTGTGAACCTAACTTAAATTATACGATTGTTTTTGCAAGACTTCCGCCAGTGAACTTCAACGAAGTCATGCTAAGTTCGCCGACACTTCCGTTAATCGGTGTATGTGCAGCCAAGAATGTACCAGTGATGGTATAGGTTGGGTTCGTTGCCGATGTCGCTGCTTGGGTTGGCTTAAAGACCAGAGTGGTACTCGTGCCGACAAGAGGAAAGATTGTTGCTTCAACAGCAGAAGCAGCGAAATCTTGTAGGAAGTCAATTTCACAAGAAATGTTTTGCAGACCCTTAGTAAATGAATGTCCTGCGCCACCAGAAGTAGCAGAAAAAGTTGTTATTTCTACAGAGTCAAACTCGTAGTTGATTGTGACTTTGTTTGCTTTTGTGCTTAGATCAACAGCGTTTACTGAGATTGTTGCGTCTGTGAGAACGATTGCAGCCATGATTTATTTTTCCGTTTCTTTCGTTTCTTGTTTGCTTGCTTTGTAACCGATTTCAGCGAGATGACCACTTTCAATCAATGCTGCGATATTACACCCATCCAACTTGTCGCTGTCAATAGTGTCTCCTTGTGCGCCAATCGTAAAATTGTCACTCAATACTTTATATTGTGCCATTGGGATTCCTATCCGTGAACGGTTACTGAAAATGTTATTTGTAAAAACTCTGCATCCGCAGAATTAAGACTACTAATGTCTGCTGCCGATGATACCACCAATGTTTGACACACGCCACCAAGCGTCTTGTCTGACTCTAAGGCAGCACGAATACTTGTTGCACCAGAATAGGACAAGTAACCATCTAAGGCAGCAAATGAAGTTCTGTCTGTATATCTGCCAACAATTACGCTGACAGTCCAATCCATTACAACATCACCACCACGCATAGCCTTGTGAAAATTGACTGTGTTAATTATTGGGAACGCCAATGGCGTGTTTAGTTGTTCGGGTTGATATGTGCTTGTGCGCAGCCCTGTGATCGTAGCCAGATTTGTTGCTAACCCTGTAGCGACTTGTGTGACGGTTGCTGCCATTATGCAAGACCCATGATCTTGTATGGTGACAACAAATCACGGACATCAGGATCAACGGCACGAACCGATATAGCCATATCAGCGAACCCCACAACGCCTAGCGCAGCGTTTAAGCGTGCGAACTGGCGCATAGATAACAAAATACAGGCTTCACGAATGTCATCAGGGATCGCATCCCAACCCCAATACGCAGTTATTTGAACTGTTGCAGGTGCAGGCGAAAAATATAGTGGGAAAGTTGCGTTGTTAATTGATCTTGCTTGCAAATATGGTCTGCCATTCAACACGACTGTTGTTGGCTCTAAAACATAATGCGTACCTTGTGTAAGGGTAGTGGCATATGTTCCGTCACCATTTGTATCGGTTTTGATTATTACCGTGCTGTTTGCAACATCATTAGGAAAACGCACCAAATATTCATTGAACGGAAACACTGCTACAGGTGTTGCAGAAGTTTTATAGAACCATCTGCCACAATAACCATCAATACGGCGTGAAGCACCCTCAATAGCGTTCTCTATCAGGGTGTCATCAACAGAATCAGTAACTCTTAATGCTGATTTAACTTCTGCCAAAGTTGCGTAACCAAGTGTAATCGCCATTTATGCCTGATTCTTTTTGACTGCTTTGCGTATTGCACGCTCCGTCAATGGTTCAATGCTGGCAGTTTCAATTTGTGGTTCAGACATATATTTGTGATCAAAACCTAGTTCACGCAACTGTGCATCAACTTGTTTCACACGATCTGGAAGTCCACGCCGTTCATATCCTGCACGCTCAACCAATAAAGATTCAATATTTTGATTCATGTTCACTCCGTAAATGCGAAAGGGTTGCTGACACCCCGAAGGATATCAGCAACCCGAACACAATTTCTTTAATCAGAATTAGAAAGTCGGTGTGACTAATCCAGTTCCGTTGATTTGTGCAAACGCATTTGGGTAACGATTTGCTGTGAAGGCTGCGTAACCGTAAACGACTGCAAGCACTTCCAACTTTGCTGCCAAAGGCTGCTCAAAACGCAACATCATTGGCTCGCCATTGCCCTGCTCCCAAAGGTGCAGTTCTTGTGCGTTACCAACATAGATTGTGTCTTGGTTAGTGCTTGCGCCTTGTGCAGTAGAAACGGTTGCGTCAGTAATAACAGGCAAACCTGCAATGCTGTAACCGCTATTGCCGTACTGAACAGAACCGTTACCTACAGCAACAGGGTTCATTGCGTAAGGTGTTGGAACTGCCAATGGGCGGTTGCTGGAATCAAGTGCAGCCAAGATGAAAGCCAAACGGCGTGGGTGCATGATGATCACATTTGGGCCAGCATAGAAAGTTGTTTGAACTTTCTGAATGGCATCCAACAATTTTGGATACAACTCTGGAACGGTTGGTGAAGCATCGGTGTAGGTAACTGTTTGTCCTGCTGATGCAAGAAGTTCAGCAACTACTGCTGTGTTCAATGTGGTGTGATATGCACGAACCAAATCTTGCATAACGATTGTGTCCACATTTGTTCCACGCTCAAGTGCCTGACGGGTTACTGATTGCTGACCTGCAAAAGTCTTAACAGAAATGTCCAACTTGGTATCATCCATGTCGGTTTCTGAAACAGATGCTTTTTCGGTTTGGGCTGCAACGCTTGAACCTGTTGTGATCTTGCTCAACGAAATTGTTAAACCAGCATTAGGTAGTTGATGCTTGTTAGCAATGTCTGCTGTCGGTCTGCCTGCACGAGCCAATGGTGCTGCCAATTCAGTTAGGTACTGTGGAACAACCAAGCCTGCGAAAGCACCAGAATCAACATCACGGCGTTCAATGCGCTCCTCAGTCATGTGGCGATTCAAACGCTCTTGTGCGCTGTAATCGTTGTTGAACTGTGCAGCGAAAGCGTCAGCCATAAATGACGAATCTGCTTTTGGATGGTAGGTGCGTGCCTCAGATTTTACAACGGTTGTTGAAACAACTGCTGAAATCTTGTTTTCTTTGCGCAACTCTGCTGCTTCAGCCGAACGCTTTTCAAGTTCGCTGTGCTTTGCAATTTGTCCATCCAATGAACGGACTTCATCAAGTGCAGCAGAAATCTCTGCGTCTTGTTCTGCGGTTAATTCACGGGCTTCTGACTGTGCTGCTTCAACAATGGCTTCTGCCTTTGCTAGTGAAGCGTCACGCTTTTCAATAAGGTTTTTGCTAAATGACATTATGACCTCCAATGGTCAATCGGTTTATGTTTTCCGAAGTGTTGGAGGTAGTGACCCGTGCGAGGGTCGGCTGCTCAACGGCTGCGATACTTCTGTAATTCAATTTGCGATTTGCGCAAAAGAACGCCAGTAGTAGGTGCGATAATAACAGGTGTTAGAACGCTGCGCAACTCTGCAACGGTTTCCTCATACGCAGGGAAAGTTACAACCGAAACATCAAACAACTGGACTTCACGCAACTCTCTTACGCTGCGGTCAGAGTTCCAATTATCTTTAACTGTGCGAAAAGCAAAAGACATTTGTGATAGATCGCCACGCTTCATGGCAGACATAATGCGTGCTGCATCAGGGTTCATCGGATCAAGTTTGGCTTCCATACGCAAACCACGCTCATCCTCAACCAATTTCATTGTTCCAGATTTTGTGCGTGCTAGTGGTACGCCTTCGTGATCTACAAGCAGCCGAACATCTGCACCATCGTTCAAAGTTTTAGAAAATGCGCCACGCTTTACATATTCGGTGAATGGCATTGGCTCAGAAGGAGAATCCCAAATTGCTGCATAACCGACAATCGTGTTACCGTCTGACTCTGCACGCAACTCTAAATTGGAATACGCAATACTGCGCTTCTCGTTAATGTCTGTTGCTACCCATTGCATCGTGTCTGTCATAATTTGCCAATCATACTTGTTTGTAGAGTTTGTTTCTACAGCGTCTAATCTTTCAACAATACCGTAAGCATAATCCATTGTTCTTTTTGCTTCACTTTTACTTGAACCACCACCCCAAAGCAACATTGCTACAAGACCAGCAGTAATTTCGCTACCCTGAACAGCATCCAAATCGCCTATGTGTCGTGCGATCCATGCACCAATTTTGCGCCACTTCTCCTCTGTGACAACACCAGAAACCATTTTGCGTGCATCCTCAACCGTTTGAGGCTTTAATCCATCACCACTAAAGCCTTCACTATGTAATTTCAATCCTCGTTTAGCATTTGCACGCATAAACGCAGGTGGCTTCAAGTTGATTGCACGCAAACTGTTTTCTGTTATCTCCTCGCCAATTTCCTCTGACATATCAAGTTCGCTTGGACTAACAGCATCAATACCTAACTCTTTATATGCGTCACGAACAGCAGAATCGTTATCTATCGCTTTGTCAATAGATTTTCCGTCAGCAATAAAGCCTTCTGCAACACCTTTTTTGTATTCCGCAGTATCAATTTTCTCATCTTGCTTCATAATTAGTTGATCATATTTAACGCCAACAGCAGACAATGCTGCAACAGTTGCTTCACGATCCGCTTCCATCCTGCCTGTAACGATTGCAACTACACATTCAGGGTAGTCATAGTTCACATAATCAATCACTTTTTGTATTGGTTTAACACCATTTTCAAGCAAAGTTCCATCAATATCAACAATCAAAACACAATCTGCACCATCAATACGCATTTCGCTTGTTGATTGATCGTTTTCGTTAGATTCATAAGATTTTTTTGCTTCTGTCAAAAGATTTATTGCTTCATCAATCGCAGAAGCCATATCCTCATGCCTGTAAGTGTTTTCATCTGCTGTAGCCATATTTAACGCTGTCATATGATCTATTGCTTCTTTGTGTGTTGCGTGGCAGCCACCATCAATAGGAATTGTGGAATCAACTTTTACAACAGCGTGACCATCACATCCTTCAGCATTCATTATTACTTCATATGGCATATATCAATCCACATCTGGTGTAAGAACACGCATCGTTTGAGTAGAACTGCTGGTTATTCCATAAATTGTTTCGTTAAATGGAACAGTGATTTGCATTGTTGTTGAGTTTGGTAAATGTATTCCAGTTGATGAAGTTACATCTGAACCACCAACATAAATACTTCCCGAACCTGAATGTAAATAGCAAACACGATCTTTGTTATCTGCTGCTATCAAAAGGGTTGCTGCTGTGGTAACAGTTGTTACTGATGTTTTCATACCAATTCCATCACTTCCATATCATCTAATTCCGCAATCCAAGTAATACTACCAAAAGCATTGGCATTTAACTTCTGGATATTACATGATGCAATAGCGTTGATTGTTTTTACAGGTTTTGGTAGCGGTTTGATTTTTGATTTTAATGGTTTTGGTAACTCAATCTTTTCTGGCTCAACAACTTTTATTACAGGTTTAACAAAAATTGTTGGAGAAATAAAGTTTCTACCACCACCAGACGAAGGTACAGATACCGTAATTACTGTGGCTGATGCCGTAGCAATCAAGCCGTTTAGGTTTGCTGTGCCAGCAGCATAAACATTTGATTTTGCTGATATAGAACCATTAAGCCCACCCAAAACGGCTGAAGCAGTTGCATTTACTTTTGGTGTGCTAATAATCGTTCCGACCAATGCACCCAACAATGCTGTTCCTGTAACTGGAATTATTGCTGTGCTTGTAATGGTCGCTGTAATTGAACCCAAACCAGATGTTGCTGATACTGAATGTTTTACTACTGCTGTTGTCGTGCTTTGCAGGCTGTTTAATGTGGCTTGGGCTGTAACTAAATGTTTGACAACTATTGACGCTGTGCCACTCAATCCATTTAATGTTGCCTGTGCATTACTTGGTACTTGAACATTGATTTGTGCTGTAGCGGATAACGCACCCAAGATTGTCGTTGCTGTTGCAACGGTTAGAAATTGTTCTCCGTCAAGAATGTTTGTTGAATCAAGCAAACTGGTATCAAGAAAAAATCCGTTTTCGCCGTCTAAACCCCAACCTGCATCATCTAGTTTGGTGGTATCAAGCGTGAAGCGTTGCACGCTCATCTGTTATCTCAACTTGCGAGAGTTAATGAAACTGCGAGTGATCCAGAGGAAATGGTATATGTATCGCCTGCTGTGTATGGGTTGGCTGTGATTGTTCCAGAGAACAGAAAATTGCCTGCCGTTAAAGCATCCCAACAGGTGAAATGTGTTGCATCCTCTGAACCTGCGATATTTGTCCAACTGATATCTGCATCAGAAGCCAACGCACCAGACGCAGCAACAGCAAATGACACTGATTTGCGTGTTGTTTCTGTCGCAGGATTTGCTGTACCAGCAGACGAAGGATCGCCAATATGAAGTTTTACATAAGGTGTAGTTACAGAAAACGATGTTGCATTTCCTAAAGCATCAAGCCATTTGTTTGCCAGATACGAACTTAATCCTGTAGCCATTATTCACCAACCTGTTCATCAATAATTGTCATAATACGCCCGTTTTCGTCACGCTCAACCGTGCGCCTAATTGTTCTTGGTTCTGGCATAGAAACATTTACAACAGTTTCAGGAATGTTAATTGTTTGAGGTTCAATGTTCACTATAGGTGAATCAACTTTTACTCTTTGTTGTGGCATACGAATAGAAATGTCTTGTGGTGTTTCGTGAATCACCATTGTTTGATTTTCACGATATTGATTTGAGCGTACTGGTGGTTCTGCATCAGTACCGATTGTTGGTAGTGCGCCACCCTCTATACCTGCAACAGCAGTACCAGCAATACCTAATACAAACTGATCGCCACCTTCATACGGTTCACGATTTTCGTATGCTCGTGCCTCATTGGGTGTAAGCATACCCGACATAATTTGAATCTGTTGTGCTTTGACACGGGTTAGCAAATCTGCACGCAAAAACTCGTCAGGATTGAAATGAACTTCCTCGTAAGGGTTAGGCAACATTTCGCTAAACAAAGATTCCAAACGGCGAACCCAACCCAACAAAGTGTATTTGTAAAATGTTGAACCTAATGCTTCAATGTTTGCGTAGGTTTGTGAGTCTCCACCACTCCCCAAAATAAGATGCAACGGAATACGATACAAACGAGCAATATCACGAATGATTGATTCTTTGTGTTCCAACATTTGCATATCGGCTGCACTGGTTGTAACACTGCGCCACTTCAAACCACCTTGCAATACGGCTGGTCTGCGCTTTTTGTAGTGGGCTTCCTCCCAATTATCTTTGATTTGTTTTGCTTGTTCAGCAGTTAAGTTTTGATCTGTTTCTAAAACTGATGATGGTGTTGCACCTTCACCATAAAATTGTGCAAGGAAACGATCCATTGCCAAACCCATACCGATTGTGTTGCGCATGGATTCTAATGGGCTGATACCTTTCATCTGTTCTGGAAATACCATCCAAGAAACACTGTGAATATCATCTGAGGAATAAACATTGCTTCCAATGGTGTATGTAAGTTTTCCTGTATCGGTTTCAGCAACTTTTCGTACTGCGTTTGGGTGAATGTTGCGAAGTTCTAACGGCAAACCATCTTTTCCTTTAGGTGCATAAATGTATGCGTTGCCATGCAAGGCAAGTGTCAGCATTGTTTGATGAATGAACTCAAAAATTGTTTGACGATCATTCGGTTTACGGAACACGGAAGGCGCAGCAATGCTTTTAACTTCACCAGTTTCGGTAGATGAAAACTCTAAAGGCATCACAGCAACAGAATCCGCAAGCAAAGTGATTGCAGAACTAACAGCAGATGAAGCAAAAACTGTGAGTTCGGTAACAATTTCACCTGAATAGTTTGCGAAAAATGGGCGTGCAGTTATTTGATATGGGTCAATGTTCGTTGGCAAAGCACGCTGTTCCAATTTACGCCACAAACTCATGCTGCCAAACCTCCGCCAATAACCATCAGAACGCCTGCAACAATAACACCTACAGGAATGTTAAAACAGCCGATACCGAAAACAATAAGTATTCCGCCAACAATTTCTATTGCTGTGGTGATCAAATCTTTTTTGTTCATGTCCAAATGTCCAATACTGTTGGTGTTTTCTGTTGTGAAGGTTTACTTGTTGCACGATCTAGTGCCATAACCATAGCAATACAAGCATCTATCTTGCGCCTAGATTTGCCTTTAGATAAACGCCACCCTGTATCGGTCATGCGTTGCGCTGCGGAAAGCACTTGATCAGTGAATGTTGGTGAACCATCGTGCGCAACTTTCTTGTTGATAATCATTTCGTAGGCGTTGCCACACGCAGGAATCATGCGTGAAGCCGACTGACCAAACTCCACCATGTTTAATCCGTCATCCGATAAGGCTTCTGCTGATCTTTGAAAGAACGCAGGATCATAAGCAAACTCTTGCACCGTATAAGTGTTATGTAGTTCTCGTAAATATCCTTCAACATCTGCAACATCAACACCTTCAAGTTCTGGCTGCCAAATCTTTGCACGCATCACATACCGTTCATCTTGTTCTTGCACAGTAACTACCGCAATCGTGTCATGGCGCAACGCCATATCTATCCCGACAAATACAGGCAATTCTGTATCAAGTTCGTGTGTTGCAGATACACATTGTTCCCAAGCCCCTACAGGAAGCCAACTCTCTTGTGAACGCACCCACTGATTTAATCGCCAGCGTCTCATACCCATTTCAGATGTTTGTTTAACTGCTACAGCCAAATCCTCTGGATCAAGCAAACCTTCAGCCAAGTTTGGGTTTGCTATACGCCACGCTTTACGATCATCAATTTGACAATCCTCTGGTGCTTCCCACCACCAAAAACCAAACTGATCATCATCAACTTCGCCTGACGCAACCTGTTTTCCATATTGGTACAACTTCCCTGCCAAACTTTCTAAGTCATAACCAGCAGTAGTGATGCTGACAACCAACGGTTCAATGCGTGCGCCAGAACCCAATGTCATTTGATCGTACAATTCTGGATTGCCTTGCCCCCAGATTTCATCAAACAGCACCAGTGAAGGGTTAAGTCCAGCCTGCCCCTTAAAATCTGATGACAACACACGAAAGACTGAACCGAAACGGGGCATCTCAATCGCATCCCGATAAACCTTAGACTCCGCAGCCAGTAATGGGCTGTTAAGTATTTGTTGTTTTGCTTCATTAAAAATAATTCGTGCTTGCTGTCTATCGTTTGCTACCGCATAAACTTCTGAACCTGCTTCACCAGCGATCATGCCGTAAACACCAATGGCAGAAGCCATTAAAGATTTTCCTTGTTTGCGTGGCAAACCTATAAGCGCACGGCGATAACGCAACCTTCCCGTTACATCGTTGCGTTCGTACAAAGAACGCAGCAACCATTTCTGCCAATTAGTGAAAACTAAAGGTTCTCCAGAACGGAAACCTTTTAGAACATTGAAATAATTTTGAGCAAAACCTATAATCTCATCACCATCAGATGACCTGTTTTTGCGTGCCGTATAAAACGCTGGCTTCCACTTATCGGCTGGATGAACGCTTTTCGGCAATGCGTTTGTTGAGATCGCTGAACTCATGCTTTTGTGTTTCACCTGTTCCTAATAGTCCTCGCTCTGATGGACTAAATCCTATCTGCCCCAACAAAGTAATGATCTGCCGATCCACTTCACGCAGCGCACGCCTTTCACGCCACAGAGATTGATTTTGTGCCAACATCACTTTCAACCTCAACCTTTCCTCAGAGGCTTCACACAACATCAACACCAATTCGGTATCCATATTTTGTTTGAGCCAACCAGCACCAGAAGTCCAAACTTGATTCCATAATCTAAGCCCATGCTGCTCACTCAACTGACGATGAGGTGCGGGAATATGGTTATTAGACAAAGCAATAATGTCAGCCGACTTTGTTACAGCAGGAAGTTTGCGCCCTGACGGATTACCAATACGCATCTTGCGTTCAACAGGTTTCCGATTGCTGCCACCACTACCTTTACCGCCCATACCAAAACTTTCTGTAGATGATCATTGTGTCATGCTACAAACAAAAAATGGGCTGCGCCTCCCCGATCAAAGGAAACGCAGCCCACAGGGGGAAATCTAATCAGCCATTGCTGTTTGTTTCGCTTCAGCAAAACTAGAACACCATTTGGTATTTGGGCAATCTCTTGCAGTTCTGGTTTGCGTTGTCACATTCCAAACAATCCAAAAATCCTTCAACGAAAGAACACGCACATCACCACACTGGTAACTGCCTGCTTTGATCTTTGTAAGTTTCATTATTGACCTGAGTTCCATTCATGCTGAGTCACATGAGCAGTGCCGTAACCATCACCCATGCACAACGCACGATTCTCGGTCTTGTCAAACCAAACCGAATCGGAATCACCAAAAATGTTTGCATACTCCTCTGATGATTTGCGCTTCACAATCTCCCTGCTGCAATGAATACACTTGCCCATCACTTTCCCTCCTCACAATAATACTGGCAAGCATCACACCAATCGGTATAACCCTCGCCACGCTTCTCCTCGTAAATAAAACCAGCCAAACGCTGCTTGTTTGAATCTTGTATTACGCCAGCAGCAGCCCATTCACCATCAACAAAATGTTCACAATAAATCGCCCACTTACCATCATCAGGGGCTTCCGATTCAACAACTCCAACGATACGAGTTTTGTATGTTGCTGTTTGTGTTTCTCTGCGTGACATTACTTCACCTCCGTATTGTGCTTTTCAACTTTTGCTTTATGTGTTTTCGGACTATTTGATTTTGTTTCAATAAGTTCGCCACAAGAGCATCTTGTTTTCCAGCCAACGGTTTTAGTTGAATTAGATGATTTGTAATTTGTTCCTAAAACACGATCCGAACAAAAACGGATAGTTGCGTTGTGGATATTCATTATTTGCCTGCCATTGCTGTTTTGATTACTGAACAAATTGCTTGCTCTGCACCAAACTTTGTGTAAAACCTTCGTGTGTAAACAGCCTTACGCAAATCAGAAACTTCCCAATACTTTTCAAACTCAGTAACAACACGCTTGATCGGAAACATTGACAAATCTTTTGTATCCAAAATTAACTGATCTATTGCTGTGTGAACTTTTTTCATAATCCCTCCTCAGGGTTTCGCTTACAACACAAGCATACAACCCCCACCACCAAAAGCAAGCATTGTTTTACCCCAAACACCTGTTCGTAAAAACTGGTTTTGCTGACAATGCCTGCACTATTTAGCGCAGGGGTGTCTAATACGGTTTGGGCAGGAAAAATTGCATACGGGGTATGGGTTTGCGAGGATTGTTTTCAATATTTTTTTTGTGTTGTGAAACCTATATGTAATAACGGTTTTATGGTTTTATGTTTGTGTTGCCTCGTCTGCTGTTGCATGATCTGTGGGCTGCTGCGAGTGGGCTATTTGGGTCTGTTGGGATGAGGTGATCGGCTGTGAATGGATCGTCTGGTCGTTTGCCTTGTCCGCATATCCAGCACGCAACAGCAGCCTCCCTGATGCGTCTGGCACGCTCTCTGTAGTTACCTTTGTAATGTTCTCGTGTGTAGTTGCGTTGTTTATCCCATGCTGTTTGGCAGGTGTCGCAGCGTGACGGGTTGGTGTGTAGTTGCCTACAGGTTAGGCAGGGTCGTTTGATTGGCATGATGGACAGGTCAGTGGTTCGTTGCAGGTTGGGCAGGTTGGTTGGGTGATTGGTGATGGTTCAGGTATTGGTTGTTCAAAGTGTTGTTCGTCTGCGATCAGTGAGTCCAGTTCGTCACCGTCAAAGAGTGTGCCCAATAGTCCATCGTCTGTGTCTGCTAACTGTTTCAATAGTTCTATAAGTTCTGGCTCATCGTAAGTTGCAAGATCGTTTGCTTTGTTGTCTGCAAGCAAGATGCGCAGGGCTTGTTCGTCATCGCATATGACGGGTGTTGCTGCGATGTGTGTCCAACCTAAAGCCTTCGCTGCTTTCCATGTGTGGTTGCCTGCAAGGATTCGTTTGCTGGATTGCTGGTAAACGATGGATCGGTATTGTCCGTGCGCTTCCAATGATTCGCTGATTGCACCTACATCTCCCTGTCGCACATTGGATGGGTGTGTGTGTAGTTCGTTTATGTTGATTGCTAGGTGTTCTATTTCTTTTCGGATCATTGTTCATCTACCGTGTAGTCGGCGTGGCTCATGTGAACAAATTGTTTTGTTCTGGTGATACAAATCCATGTTGGCGCATCGCTGTCGCAAAGGCAGCCGTTTGTTTGATCAGGATTCCATGTCACGGTTGCATGACATTTGTTGCAAACGATTCTCATGCTCTTGCAGGGAATACTGGTGCAGACCATGTGCAAGACGAATCGTGTGGTGGGCGTGTTGCTAATGCCATTCCACCGTCAGAATCCATCATCACAAGTAGATCAATCGGTTTGTCTCCTGTATCAAAGTTGCGCAGCGTTACTTTCCATCTGCTGTAACCATCATCGTCAGCAAGAATCGTGATGAACTTTGGTTCAAGATCAAATAGTTCCATCAGACTCCACACATTCCTTCGCACTCTTGATTGAAACCATCAAACAAACCGTATATGCCTTTTTCATTTTCTGTTCTCAAATCAACTTCATCTAAAGGTTTCATGCTTGAATGTAATCCTGCCCAACCGAAACGCTTCTGCAATCTTTCTTTTTTCCGAAGTGCATGATCAAAATCTACTGCGTCTTGCCATTCAATAGGATTGTTTTTTAGTTCACGCCACTCACTATTTCGTTTGAATGGGCAACCTATACAGGCTGATCTTGGTGGTTTTTCGTATCCATGATTAGCGCACCAGTCAATGCAATCTTGTCGTGTAATACCTAAATCAACTAATGGGTATTCGTTACGCATCCAGTCAAAAGCAGGTGTTCGCATACGCTGGCTTTCGTCAAGGCTGATACCAATTATTGTTGTGATGCGATGTTCTTTGCAGCGTTCACCCTTTTTGAGTCCTGCCAGTTGTCGTTGCATTTTGTTTAACGGTTTGATTTTGTAATCGTTAGTGCATTGGCGCATCAACATAGACTTTTTGCCTTCTTTATTCAATGTGTATAAAGGCATTGTGGCGAATCTTGTTTCCGATTCAATGAAATCTTGTCTGATGTTTCCTGCCGTTACTTTGTGGAACGGAATGTTGTGTGCTTTCATTAAGTTTTCAAGTTTTTCTAAATGATCGTAAACTTCTTTCGGCTCCCAACCTGTGTCAGCGAAAATTACTGCGTCAGCCATTTCTATTTCGCCAGCAATCATCATGTGTAAAAGTGTTGTGGACTGTACGCCAGCACCAAGCGATAACACTCGTAACGGTTTGGTCACAGTTCTTGTCCTTGTGACATTGCCACTTGAATACGGCTGACAACAGAACGCAACTGTGCAACTTCGTTAGCGATCTTGGCGTAGGCGATGGTGAGCGCATCGTTGTTAGTGCGTAGGTCATCTCGTTCCTCACGGACAGTTTCTAATGCGACTTGCATTTCATCGCATCGTGCTTGCCAATGTGCCAGTTCTACTGCTGCTGATTCACTCATTTTTTTGTTCTCCTTTTCTTAATTTCTGTTTCTAATGCTTCCACAGTTTGAACCAGTAAATCCACTTCCATTTGTCCAACTGTCATCTTTCGTAGGAACGCTACTGCTGCCTCTAAGTCTTTGATTGTCATAGTTGTTCTCCATATCTAGTACCAATGCCACCATTGCAGGTGGGCTAACTCTCTAACGAGGAGGGGAAGTGAGGTTGCGCTGCTTGCCATTGGTGCGCTCTTACTTTACCTTACGGTTGTTGCGTTCCCACCGTAAGTCTCGTTGGATGCGGTTGCGTCTTGCTTGGGATTTTTGTTCCCGTTGCCGACCATCCATCAGCCCTACACGCCACCCACCGAACAGTCCGATAAACATTGATGTAAAAACCACTAACGGAATGTTGTCTATAAATGGGTTCATGCTGTAACCCTTTCTACTTTGCACAGGTGGACTTGTGACTCGTTTAATGTGATTGCGCAACGCATGAACTCTTGTGCGCCAGATTTGATGTCGTGTCCTGTTGCTGCGAGCGCAAGCAAGTTGGTTAGCCAACTTAATGCACCTTCATCGGTTTCTGGATCGTACATTTCCATTGCTATTACTAAGTTGATTTCAAACAGGGCTGTTTCTCCTGTTGTGATCAACTCAATGTTTTCTACTGTTTGTGATGTGATTTTCATTTGCTGTTCTCCTTTTGGTTTGGTAACTCTGTAATTGAATAAAGGGTGCTTCCAACACGACCCATAGTGTAGGAAACCATGACTGTTGAATTAAGTGAAACTCCTTCTGACAGTCTCTTAATTTTTCTGATCTGTGCATCTCGCCAGTCCGATGAATCGGATGAAATACTTTCGTATTCGGCAATGAAGTCACTGAGCCTAAGAGTTCGGGTACGAAACCTTCTCACTTTGTTTCCTCTTTTGTTTTGTTTAACTCTTTCAAATAAAAAAAGACAACATCAAGCCTCTCTGCTTTTGCGCAAGGTTTACAAAAAAAAGTACGGGATGCTCCTGCTCCTTCATAACCAGCAAACACAGTTGCTTTCGCTTTGCGACAGCATCGGCAATCGGGTAGCACATCGTAACAATGAATTGGCTTTCTCACATATTTTCTTGTCATTTTGTTTTCCCTCCTCAGGGATATGTCTTTAGGTTTCGGCGTACTTGCCTTGTGGATGTCGGGGGCTTGAACCCCGATGCCTGCCAGTCACCCGACTTACTTAAAACGATGGATCAAGATACTCACGAGTGCTATTTAAGGTTATCCAACCACAGTTCATTCCCTTTGACGCAAACTCTCCGTTGCTGCGCATTGTATAAATACTGCGTAGTTGTGTTGCGTTGCGCTCCTCAAAACGGGCTTCAAGAACTTCTGAAAGCAGGTTGTTGATGTGTGTGTAACGGATGCTTTCTGGTGTGTTAGTCCAGTCCTCGTATGACATACCACCCAACACTATGTTTGCTGGCAATGTTTCAATGGTCTTTCCGTTGCGTGTGATGCGCATAATAATTTCGTGGTATGAATCTGAACCAATGCCCATTGATACGGACATTCCTAACTTTGGCTTTACTTCTTTTACTGTTTCCATGATCCCTCCTCAGGAATATGTTTTTATCAACCTTGTGGCTGATGTATTAAGTATTGCCTATATGCAGCAAAGTTGCAAATCATTCAAAGCCATGAAACCCTATGCCAGCACGGGTTTTAGGGGTTTCTCAAAACTTTATTTGAAATCAGCAGCCATTCCACGCTTGCCAGCCACAACCACCATTGCCACGATTGTATTCAATAATTGCTTCAGCAGCAGCCACATTTATTTCTGGTACAAACAAATCTGTTGGAACAAGATTGCGTTTCAAAACTGTTTGCAAAAAGCCTTTCGGATATGCACTTGTTTTACTAATCCAAAACAAATTGATTTGAAACAAACCTAGCGAACCTTTAACACCTGCAACAGTCACAGGATCAGTTTTGTTGTGTGCCAACGGATTGCAATGCGACTCACGAAACGCAATCACATCAGCCATACGCACATCGTTATCAGCCCAACCTGCATCAGTTGTAAGTTTCAAAACATTCGGACAATTAACTTTAGGCAAACGCTTCGCCTCAACAGCAGAAACATTTGTAAACCCTAAACTTAATGCAACAATATAAACAAAAATCTTTTTCATAATTACTCCGTTCATCGTAAGTCCTTCTCATGGAACTTGGATTGGCGTTGAGCCTCGTTCGCCTACTTCGGCGTGTGCAATCACTCTAACACTTGCACCTTGAAGCGCATATCAAATATATATTTTATATTACGAACAAACCTAAGCACTACACCAAAGGCAGAGATGTAATGCCCCCCGTTGGTATGCCACACTCCAACACCCTATTTATTTTATTACGCTGCGCCTCACCATCTTGCGTAAATCATTTCGTGTTGCATGATTAAGCGCATGGTGATCTAACTGCGTTACCGCAGATCATCCAACCACCTTGCGAAAGGCTTAGGTCTATGCAACTAGCCGATTGTTAAAAAGTTATTTCCTACACTCACACTTCGCTACTGCTGTGCAAACATTCCCAAAATTGCCAACACTTGTAAAACGCTCATGCACAACAACACCATCCTCAATTCTTAAACCATCATCCCAACCCGTACCGTTACAGATCGTGCAAGGTGCAACACTACCAACAGATTCCTTCAACAGCGTTCTAAACATTCCTTTAATCTCTGGCAGCGATGGAATCGTATTGTGCTTCTCAACCAAACCCATTATCTCTCTGCCTTGCTTTACATCAATGGATAGCAGCAACGCATCCTCACGCCACAACGCTTTCATACCGTTGCGAGGCACAGGTGTTGTGGGATACATTCCACAAATCTTGTCAATCATTGAATCAATCTGAATTGGTGTCATAACCATTCTCCTATGGTGTTCATATCTCTTAAAAATCTGTGTTCAATATTCATGCTTTCAGCACGAGCCACCATACCGTTTCTTTCGTCTTTATCACCAATCTTTTTTTGATATCCAAACTCATAAAGTTCCTCATCCCAACACCACCCAACAAAAAACGCTGCACCAAAAGAATGAACAGAAGTTGTATCACAACCCTGATCACGATACAAAGAAACGAAAATAAACAAATCAGGCTTCTGAATCCAGTCACCATAGTTGTTTACTGATGCTTCAAAGTTTCCTTCAGGGAAGGTTGTGCGCAATTTAGTTTTAATTTCAGCACGCTTATTGTTTACAACAAGATCATTGTTGTAATTTCCGTCAGGACACCAAGCAACACCATGCCAATCCAGCCAGTATTCAACACAACATTCACCCAAAGCCCCCATACACGCAGCACCTTCATTTCTTTGCACAGTTCTAAAACTACGATTGAACAATGGTGTTGCAGATCGTTCTTGTGCAGCAACCCAAACAGAATCAATTTTAAGTAACCGATTGTCTTGCCAATGACTCACAGCAGCGCACACAACTCTGCAAACTCATCAAGCGACATCAACACAATGCCTTCGGAAGTACCATCAGGCATAGCGATCATTGCAAACGGTCTGATATCGCCCAAAGACTTTGAAGCGTTTGATTGAAGTCGTGCATCACGGAAGCGAGTCCAGATCGCATTGATCTGTGCGCCAGCCTTCACCTCCACCCTAAACATTCCTCCCCAATGCTCCTCGTGGCGTGTGCCAGCGTTCCCTGTCGCAGCCAAACCCAACTTCTTTCGTGCGATACGAGCCTTGCTGTCACCCTTAGAACGATTGCGTTTACCTCGTGCTGTCGGATCGCTACAGCCCTTAACACGGCGTAAACCGTCACGGGCAGGTTTGCCAAGCGCACCGAACTTTGGGCAGCCAGACAAATTGCATTTGTCTTGATTTCCCTGACATTCACCTTTGCGTTCATCCATTAACAGACCAGTTGTAACCCTCAAAGTTTGCAACCGCTTTATTCATTTGATGTGCATCCTGTTCATAGTTTGCTTCTACCAAATCAATCGCAATGCGCTTCCAATTATCACGATCAAGTTCAAGATTCTTGTATTCATCCAGCGTATAGGCAACACGCCCAACAGGAATATAAGTAATCACTCCAGCACTTTCCGTTCGTTCCAATTTGATTTGCTCACTCATCATCATCCTCCGTTTTTCCGCATCTGGTTTCCTTAACAATTTTTTGTAACACACAATCACAATCAGCCAACGGCTGCCCAACAGATTTCATTTGCTCCTCAATTCGTCACGATGAACCCTGCGCTGCGCTGGTGTCATACCACCAAACACACCCCAACGATCACAATCCTCATCCAACCCGATAACCAAATCTAAACACTCTTGGCGCACAGGGCAGTAAGCACAAATCATTTTGGCTTCATCCCAACGAGACTCGTATGCGTTGTATTCAGGGAAAAACACTTTGGCTTCTAAACCTAAACACAACGCATCCTCTCGCCAATGATCACGCCTCAAAAGGCTTCCTCGTCTGGTTGCACAATCGGCTTGCCAACTGTTGCTTCCATCAAAAGTTTGATTAAGGCTGAACCTTCTTTTGTGGTCAGTTCATTAACAGATGATTTCTTAAACTGCTGTTTCAGTATCGGCGTGACATCACCATCAACTTTTTCTTTGGCAAGTTTACTGATCAAGCCTTTTTGTTTGTCGCTGATTGTGCCTGATGATGTTGCTGCGTTGATAGGTGTGATAACTGCTTCAGTCATAATTGAACCACCAAAGATTTCTGCTACTTCGGCAGGTGTGATTTCACGATCATCAAGCGATTGTGATGCTGGATGGTTTTGCATTGAACGCTTTACTTCTGGTGTGCGAACAATCGTTGTGTTGTCAGACCAATCCTGTTTGCTCCATAAACTGAGTGCAATTCCAAAACGCATACTGGCATTACGCAAAAAATCTCCGATCAATTCTTTTTCATGGTCTTGTTTGTCGGCACGAACCGAACCAACACCAAGCATTGATTTACCAAGCAGCGTGAGTGTTCCCCACATTGTTGCTGTTCCATTCTCAACATGAATTGCTGGTCTGCCGTTATCCCAAGCAACAGGCTGCCAATTCCAGTTCGGGTCAATCTCAATCAAGATTTTTGTGATGTCAGCATGCGAGACATAACTGATATTAACTCCGTTGCGTGGAATCGTGCCAACAATCTTTGGATCAGGTATTGCGTACTGCTCCAATACTGCTTTCAACAGTTGTGTATCTAATTCCTCCATTACTTCGCCTTCTTTCTGTGTGTTCTCATCACACGGTATGGGTTTCCTTGCTTGGTGTATTCGCTTACTAACTCTGGATGTTCCTGTTTCAATCGTGCAGCATCAAACGATTCTTTTCCTGCTTGCTGTTTCCACGAAACAATCTGCTCACCATTAAAAGTGCCAACATCTTTACCCAACATCATTTGTGCCAACGCATCCTTCGCAGTGGATTCTAATTCCGCAGCCTGCTTTGATAACACACGGGCTGCCTCTAACTTGTAAACCAAATCTACTGCTGCTTCGGGCAATTCAATGCTGGATGGTTGCACTTTGAATATTCGTGCAATGTCATCAGCAGAGAAGTTGTTAATCTCATCCATTGGTGGCGTGTTGTTATCAACCCACTCACCAAAGATGTTTGACTCTAAGATCAAACTATCTACAGCCAATGGATTTTCTGGCAACTTCACAACACTCAACCGCATATCACGATCAAGCACAGAGAACCACACGGGAACATCTAGCACGGCTTGCTGCGCCCAACCTTGCCACAACCATTCATCAGGCAGATCACCCGAATCGTAAACGCTGTAACGAGTAGTTGTTTTTGCTTCCACAACTACCGTTGGTTTCTGCTCGTTGTCCACACCATCAAGACTGATTGACAAACGCCCATCACGGTAGATCACATCTGGTGTAAAGATTTGTTTGCCCAACTTGTTTGATGCGTTGATGATCAATGGTGATTCCAGAATGTTGCCACGATCAAACACTGCGTTGGAAGGCTGCTCAACTGGTTCGTTAAGTTTGTCTGCAAACAATTCTGCACGAGTTTTGTATGGACTTACACCCATCAGCGCAGGAATGTCTGATGCACCGAAAACACACTTTCCGTTCTCATCTTTCCAGCGTGCAAGCAACCAATCTTTGCTGCCGTGTTTCTCTTTTGCTAGTACCTTCATCTGTTCCTTCTTTCTTTGTTGTTGTCTGATCTCAACTATGACTCAGGGGTGTAACACAGTTATCTTTTGGCTAATGCCCGATCCGACTTAGGATCACGCACCTCCCAACTGCGCTTCTCCACCTGCTTAAACATATCGCCATGATCATCAATGAACTTTCGGATAGAAGGCTTTGATAACCCACAGATAGTTGCAAGCATTGGCACGGTAACTTCTGCGTACACATTGCTCGCACACCAATCTTTTAGATCGGCGTACAGGTCTGCCCGTGTCACACTGTCTGGAGAACGATGCGCTGTTGCAAGCATCCTTCCGATCTCGCTTGTTGATACTTGCTGTCGTGTTTGATATGGGATGTGTGCAGCCCATAGTGGTCTGCCGTGTGTTGCGATTGCTTCAGCAACCTGATCAAGAGCGTTCATTACTTCACCTCCATATTAACAACAGTCACAAAACCTTCAACCTCTTTGCAAGGCTTGTAAGTCCTATTCTCAAAATCACCAAACATCATTTGACCATCAACCATTTTGACACAAACAAATGCGTGGTATTTTTTTGCGATAAGTGCTTTGGTGTAATTCTCTAACTTGTTGATAAAGATTTTTGTGCAGTGTTCGTGTCGTTCCATTCTTTCCTCGTCAGTCAAACCAACATTTGATACTCCGTTGTAAGTTCCGTAACCAACTTTGTAATCAATGCGAAAGTTACCGTCATCAAGTTGAGTGCTAACCCATCCCGTTACTGGTGTTGAATAACCACGCACCATTTTGCTATGCCTTGAACCCGACTTCCTGTGACCTGCATCATTTAATGTTCGTGCGATGCCAACCTTTGTTGGCTTCGTAAATGTTATTTTTTTCATAATCCCTCCTCAGGGTTTGTTGCTTACATAGATATCTTTACCTATCCAGCAACCAAAGTCAAGTCTTTTCTTTCCCAATGCCAGCACGGGTTTTAGCCCTCCTCCACCTCTAGATCATCTGACTTGTAATCAAACTTCACCTTGCCAGATTTCTCCAACTGAGCAGTCATCGCCCAATCAACTTTGTATCCCCATGACTTAGAGGTGTCCGTGTATCCGTTGATAAACGACCAATCCATTTTCACCTTCCAACGCTTCTCAATCACAGGCTTCAATGCTTTGTAGAAAGTTCGCCCATGCTTGCCTTCACTATGGCGTGTTCCGATAACAGCGTGACACAGTTCGTGTGCAAGTGTTTCCCATTCCTCAGCACCACCATTACTGCTGCGTGGGATTCGCACAAGCACCTCCCAACCATTCCACATACCCGACACACCCCGACTGTGTGAATACACCAATTTGATTCGTGGGCGTTTGCGTGTCGTACCATTTGGAAAGAACAAAGACCAGATGCGATCCGCTTCTTTCTCAAAGATGCGTTGGCGTTGTGTTTCTCGTTTCTGTCGTTCCTTCAACGGTTGCAGTTTGATTGCTGTGCGCTCACGCTTGATCTTGTTCTGCTCTCGTACAACAGTGCTGCGTTGCTCTCGTTTCTTTTCTAATGATGGTGCAATGCGTTCAACAAGTTTTCCTGTCTTTGCAGAACAAGGCAAACAATATCTGCGCACATCATTCTTTCTTGGCTTAGTTGGTGCAAGCAATCCATGATCACAATTTGCGCACTTCCATCTAACTTGCTTTGTCATAATCCCTCCTCAGGGTTGTCGGTTGTTTTTATCCGACATACACAGTTTAGCAGATTGTCAAATCATAAAAATCCAAAAACAACCAAAAATGGAAAACGCAACCATACAAACATTGGCTCAAAAAAAATATTAAAAATAATTTGACACATTTTTTCATGCAATAGGGAGCAGCCCCATTTGATCAGAAACAGGGCTGCTCAACCCATTATTACGCTGCGGAGAAGGAGAACACAGCGCAACACAAAAACACTACAGATCAAACGCTGTCAAGTCCACCAGCAAAAATTGCTCGCATACTTTTCACCATCGCAACAGGAATAGCCAACACACAATCCAACTGATCAAAACTGTTTTGCGATTGTGCCAAAACAATGTGATCATGTTTTGTTTCAGGCAACAAAATCCCTACCGACACCACCACACACGGATCGTCACCGACCTCACTTAATTCAATCCAATTAGATGTATCTGCGTGAGCATCATGCCAAATCACTTCAACAAAAGTTGCCATTACAAAACCGCCATATCGCTGTAGTTACGAATATCATGCCGACCCACAAGAAATGTGAGAACACCTGCGGTACTCCACACACCTTTGCTATCTGCAAACCATTTACTTCCACCATCCAAAGATGGACATTGCAAAGAAGTGTAAGCACCATGATCAACAATTTCTAGATGATGCAAATGTGCTGTCACCCAAAGATCAGGCTCACGCCCTTCCTCACGAAGCACTTTGATTGACTGAGCATTAAACCAATCCACCTTTTTTCCAGAAATCTTATGTCCGTGAGCGAACGCCACTTTGACATCCGACAACACTTTTGTTGTCACCATCTCATCATGCGGAATAGTCCAAGTGATGTTGGGTACATTGTCATCCAAAATGCGATACAACGCATCCAACAAGAAGCCTCCAGAATTATCACTATCGGAGGTGACTTGTTTGCCACCCCTACGCATCCACTCACCATGATTACATAACACCCCAATCACATCTATTTGTGGTGTAAGTGGTGCAAGCGTTGTGATCGCTTTGGCAAACAAATCAATCCCAAGCAACAACTGTTGGCGTTGCGTCAGTTCAACTGTGAACAACTGTGACGCATAGTTTCCGTCACAACCCTCAAACGGATCACCCATATTTGTAAAAGCAACACCTTCAATGTTGTGTCCTGCACGCTGTAGTTCTTTAATCCGTTTCACACCTGAACCTATGGAAGCAATCATGCGTTCCACTGTCGCAGCAACACCACCACCAGCAGATTTACCTAGTTGTAGATCAGCCCAATTAAAAACAAAAGTGCATGGCACATCATCAGAAGTTTTAACAACAGTTTTTGCAGACGGTTTCCATTTACCTACACGAACTCTTATCTCATCAATATCGTTATCTGCCAACGCTGTCAAAGACTTACGCCTAAACCGTGCTTTGTACGAATATAACCAAATCAAATCACGATCACCATTCTCCAACCGTTTAGATGACTGCCACTTAGACATACGCACCGTGTCATCTGCAACCTCAAAAACATTTGGATCAAGCCCAAACGATCTCAACACCGCATCCCAATCGCTAGTTAATTCTGTAGGCATCGCACCAGTAGAAAGTTCCCCACCATCTAAACCGACTTGCGCCCACGCCTTATTATCCGCATCCGATTCTTGTGGCATCGCAGACTCTATTTCGTCACGCAATCCCATTAGCCAAATCCTTTCGGAAACGGGAAACAGTTGAATGACTTAACTTGTCTCCACGCTGCGCCAAAACATTACGAATCACCATCGTTTGAATAGTGGTATCAAGTAACGCTTCCAAAAGATCATCACGATCCTCTGATGTCATGCTGTCAAGAATTGCTTGTATGCGTGGCTTACCGCCAGCACTCTTAGGTTTCTCAGTTTGGATTTGCTCCAACAGTTTGCCCATAGCCACCTTCTCTGTGTCCGTCAATATGTAATTCCAACCTATCACCAACCCTGTCCACGCTCTTGTGCAACATCCTCAACTGTGCCTGAACAACCGCATGATCGGTTCTATTCTCTGTTCGTGTGCTTAATGTTTCCTTCTTAAAAGATTGCATAAAACCGACAACAATTCCACCAATGGTCGTAATCAAAGCGACCAGAATCGCAGCAAACCCCATATCCATTTTATGCCTCAATAATTACAGCAGCAGGAGGATGAGCAACAAACACTGCTTTCACCTGTTCAGATGACTTCTTTCCATCAACTTCCACATGAAACCAATCAGACGATGGTGAACCGCCACCGTGAACCGTGTCCTTGTCATACTTCAACCACGCCATATTACGATCACACTTAGCAGCCCTACCGTGCGGAACGGGTAGATAATCAATAATCATTTCAATACCTAAATCGTCAGCGTTCTTAATCAAATATTCCATTGCTTCTGTCGCATACTTGCGACCACCCTTAGCAATACCACGCCGACCATCACTCATATTGCGAAACGAAATATCCACTGCACGACCTGTTGCATGAACACTTAAAGATTCTTTCCCACGCATATTTCTCACACCAAATGACCCATTTGACCAGAGCGCAGGACTGTATGCCTTTAACAATTCTTTAATTAACGCAGTAAGTTGTGGATGTTCGCCTGCTGCTACACCATCTTTGTTTCCTGTGTATGACCTTTTCATTTAGTAGCAGCCCTCTTGCGTGCAAGTTTTGCAGGTGTCGCACCGAACGCTGCATCAATTTCATCTACAGAAAGATTGCCATCAATAGATGCTTTTGCTAAAGACTCAACAACTTTGAATACCGATACTGCGCCAGCGATACACGCAGACTTCCACACCTCTAAATCTGGTGCAATCACGGCTGCACCAGTAATAACTCCAAGTGCGTTAGTAAGAAACAAGGCAACAATTCTGCCTCCAATATCTTGAACCTTTTTCATTGATCATCACCTTTCTTAAGAAATGTTGCAAACGAATGTATCACTACCGTTAAACAAGTTATATATAAGGCTTGTCGCAAAGTAGTTCCCGACAGGGTGAGTAGCACTAATCCTGTGCCAGCCCAAACCCAAACATTTTCTACCAAATAGTTTTTCATACACGCCTGCGCCTGACTGCTGGTGATGGCATTGCCACAAGGATTGTAGTACCAACAATGATTGTGCGTCTAACGGCTACCGACACATTTGAATCAACAGGAACATAATTATCAAAACCTTTTCCACCAAAGATATTGATTTGATTTTCAAATGCTTTTTTAACGGTTGTAGGTGCGTTAGCAATCGCTTCAACAATTTGTGTTTGCTCCTCAATAGTTAGCGACTGTTCATCTACAGCATCAAAAAGTTGTTCTGCTTGCTCACCCGAAATGACTGCCAATACTTCAGGACTAGAAACAACTTGAACAGCCTGCTCGCTTGTTACCTCTGTAGTGAGCAATGTGGTCACAATGGCTGTTATCTGATCAGGTAACGCATTATTCAAATCTTGTAATACAGCCTCAAACTGTGCGTCAGATAAAGGAGGCAATTTGGGCGTATCAGCAGGGAAAGTTGTGGAAGGTACATTTACTGTGTCCAGCGTTTCTGGAGCGTTAGGAAGGCTTACAGGTGGCTCTATGGGGATGTCAGGGATAACGGCTTGTAGGACATCAGGCAAAGTCGGTACGACAAACGGTAGCGTTTGAGATGGATAAAAAGTAGTGTTTGGCAAAGTATCCAGCACATCTGGTATCAAAATGATGTCAGGAATAACTGACGGTATCGTGTCATCAGGAACAACATCTGGAGAGGGTTGCGGAAATGGGATTACTGGTTCTGGCAGGATTATGGATATTGGATACTCCGTTGAAGGCGATGCTTCAACTTCTGTTGATTGTGTGGTGGGCAAAGTCGTTTCTACGGGCGAAACCTCGCTTGTAGTTGTAGTAGAACTAGTTGAGGAGGTAGATGATGTTTCACTGGATTCTGGTAGCAGGGTGGTTGTTGTCGTTGGGGTTTGTGTCGTTGTTGTTGTTGGGTTTGATACTTGTGTTGTTGGAGGATTTGAAGTCGTAGTTGTTTGAAGTGTCGTAGTAGTCAAGTTTGGTGTTACAGGCACAGTCGTAGAGGGTGCAATAGTAGAAGTGGTCGTTGTTGTCGTTGATGTCGTGGATGTTGTTGTCGTTTCCCATAATGTTGTTGTCTCCTGAATAGTTGTTACTGGAATATCTGTTGTAGTCGTAATCGGTACTGTGGTATCTGTATCCGTTTGAATACCATTAGTTGTAAACGCCTCATCAGGCACTATTGCCCATCCCTGATTGTTGATATTCCAAGCCAAAAGTATGCAGGTGTTTCCACCGTTTTCGTACATCCACAAATCTAAAGGCTTACTGCCTGCACTAATGTCTATCTGTCCTGACTCCATCCACGAGCAGCCCTGATCAGACCAGTTGCCCCACTCGTTACCATCAATGTTGATGCTGCCACCGTCATCAGAAGCCAACCAAAACTCAATCGTGTCATGTTCAGGGATCGTAATAAACCCTGTCATATGCACCATAAATAAATCGTTTGTGCAATCCAAATAGGGTTCACCGTCATACGAACGGTTGATGTTGTTTTCCACTTCACTACCGCAAACGGTATAGATGTTGTCTGACCGTGTGGGTGGTACAGAGTCAATCGTGTAGTAAGTGGTTTGTAGTCCTGCTATCGGTTCAGCGTTAGCAGAAGGTGCGAACAGTGCGAGTATTGCTACAGGCGCAAAGATCAGCCAACGACTACGAGAGAAGTGCTTTGACCTCATCGGCTGTCAAACCTAACTTTGTAATAACGGCTTGCTTGGCTGTGGCTTTGTCGGCTTGGGCTTTTGCTTGTACAGCAATTTCGTCTTGCATAACTTTCTGCTCGGCTATTTCTTCTGCTGTCATATCACGAACATATTGTTCGCCTGTAGCAAAGTTGTGAATCTGAACTGTTGGTGTGGTCATATTTATTTCCTGTATCCGTACAAAGTCATCGTTCCACTGATAGCAGCACTGCCCGTATAAAGTTCAATTCCGTCTATTTGTGTTGTTGCAGCATTACGACCATAACCTTCTCCCCCAACAAAGTCGGTGGCACTCAATCCAGTCATAAAAGAATAAAGAAAATTTGTGTAAGAGACTGCTTGTGGATAAAAAAAATCAACCGTCATTACCGATGGATAGGTTGGGTAACTAGTTGCCCACAACGAATACTGATCCGACCTAGCATAACCAGCATAAGTGTTTGGTATTGATTGCTGAATGGCAGTTTGCGCACAATAAATGTTTCCAGTTTGTACTGTTGCACCAACTAAATAACGCATATACACAGCACTTGGAGATGCAGCAGTTATCGTAAAAAGCGCACGATAGTTAGTGTAAGCACTTGTAAAAAGATTCTGAAATTGGATTGTACTGCCACCACTAAAGTCTGTGGTGCTGATGTAAGCCAAACCATCACCTGAATCTGAAGCCTGAAAAACCGACACACCTGCCGATGTAAAATATAATTTGCCACCAGCGTTCTTACCAAGAGCCAAACTTGAAGCACTAGAAACTGTTGCTGTGCCAGCCGTAATCGTACAAATACCAGATGTAGATGTATTCAATATTTCTAAAGTGTCACCAGCAGCAAACAACGAAGTATTTACCGTGATAGTTGTATTAGTTGCGCCAGCGTTCATCACAATTCGTGTGCCAGCATCAGCAGCAACCAAAACATAAGAAACAGTCTTAGTTGAAACAGTTTGATTGTAATCGTTTAACTGCAATGCGTTCTGTTGTGCAGCAGTAAGAACCTGTCCTGCGGTAAATGATTGTTTCGCCATAGTGTCTCCTATTGTAGCAAACTAATTTATTGAACCGACATCCAACAAACCAAAAATACCAGAGTTCAAAACAAACCCCGTTTGACTCAATGAACCAAACTTGAAACCGATTATATGGTTTTCAGGGGTGATCGTATGTGTGATGCCTTCAACCAACACATATTTTGTGACCGATGACGGACTGCCTGTCGCATAAGTTTTCGTAACAGAAGCCAAATCGGTCAAATCCAAACCCAACAAAGAGTTCTGATTTGCACCCGACAACGCAGATAACTGTTGGGTGATACCAGTAAATCGAACTTCAGGATTTTTGTATTGTTGTAGCAACAAATCGCCGATAGAAGCCACATCCAATATGGTGCTGTTCAACAAATCTGTTGCATCCAATGTGCTTGTGTCA
>Ga0209596_1000690_pt1 | contig 31160 bp, 29 predicted proteins | sample M_130807_MF_Meta_FD_187314 | JGI IMG/M metagenome (GOLD analysis project Ga0209596, IMG submission 187314) | Freshwater microbial communities from Lake Montjoie, Canada to study carbon cycling - M_130807_MF_MetaG (SPAdes) (version 2) | ecosystem: Environmental > Aquatic > Freshwater > Lake... | reverse complement strand
TTCATCTTTATCAATATTGATGTATGGAGTCATACCATAAAACTTTTTAAAGTATTCTTTTATCATTAGATTACATTTTTCTCCACACCCAAACAGGTTCGCAGAATGTTTTACCAATATTTTCTTTTGCTTTTTCGATTTCTTCTTCGGTGAATCTAGCTTCATCACCTTCAATCATTGCACCTGCTCCAATACTGCCCGGTCTTTTAGCCATTTCCATGCCTAAACATCCTTGATACTCTGCACCTGGCATTGTTCCTATAAAATCATTCATAGGGTTTGTAATCTCCTGATACCCTTTACCATCTCCTTTTGAGGATGCGTACACATCGGCAATATTTACTGCCAAATACCCACCCTTACGGATTGATGGCCATAAGTTATTAATTACTTTGTGTAGAAACAACTCATTCCAAGCATCTATGTTTTTATATCTTACCCAACTTTGTGTATCATCGTATGAGTATCTCTCCACATTAAAGTATGGTGGTGATGTAAATACAATATCAAAGTAATCTGGATATTGTGTGAAATCAAAATCTTCAGCAGGTGATTCGTGGAATGTAGCTCTTTTTTCTGTTTCAAAGAAACCGTTATTCTTTTTATAGAACTCTGCCTGTTGTTCGTAAATTGGGTGGTTTTCTTTACGCGGGTCAATACCTACATAATGTTCTCCGTTTTCTGATGCCATAAATCCACACAATCTATCTCCCCATCCTGCTGAAAAATCTAGTACATTCTTTGCTCCCACAAAATCATACAGAGCTTTTGCTACATTAGGTTTGAATTGAGAGCAGATATACTTTCTTAAACTCAAACAAACTCGTAATGTATTTCTATTTATTTCTTCAAACTTTAAAGTATATAACCCACCCATAAGTGAATGCATAAATTCTTTTGTTTCCCAAGTTCTTTTCGGGCCTGGCGAGACCGTCCCATCCACGCTCCAACGATTTGCCTGTTGAAAGTAATTTGATGCCGCGTTGCCAGTATTCAATCTACGGAAGTATAAATTCTTTCCGTTGTAAGTTATTGGGTAACGGGATTCGGATGCCTTACGTGGAAACCATTCACCTTCTACCATAAGGTTTTGATGACGGATGCCTTTTGTTGCTAGATATTCACTTCGTGCATCCTTTTCAGTTAGTTCGGCATATGGAATTGGATACTCCATTAAAACTTGTCCAAGAGTTTCTTTCACGTCTTCTTTATCAAACGTGTCTTTAATATATGTCCACTCTTCTTTTGGAATATGGAGGTAAGGGGTCATCCCCTTATACTTGTCAAAATAGTCTAAATACATAATTCAAATATAATACATTTTTTTTTAAAAACAAAATAATTTATTCTAAACTTTTTATGTAAGAACCACCAATATTCCAAAATAGAATTTTACCATCTAATTTTTGTATATTTTCATCTAACCAATACCACATTTTCTTATCCCAAAATTCATTACAATCAAATGGGACTTCATAATTTGGCATCATATCATCAAATGCGTATGGTGATTTGTAAATATGGACGTTGTTTATATCACCGGCTTTATTGTATTCTAATATATTTCTAGTTGAGTTAATTGATGACATTGTAATTCCGTGCACTTGTCTTTTATTTTTTAGAATATCTTTCCAATCTTTGTATTCTAAAAATCTTCTAATCAAACCTGAACAAGTTACACCTGCTCCCATCGAAACAACTAAATGGTCAAAATCTTCGTTCTGTAATACCTCATCCATTCTACTAGCCATATAATCAACATACATTGGATGATTAAATGCGTATGGTAACAACTGCCACCCATTTGTTTTAGCAATACCTGATAATTTATTACTCAACAAAGCCATCATATTTGGTTTCATTGGAAATAGGGTTGCTCCGTTTTCTTTTATTTTTTCTAAAAGATTTGGTGGATACTTTTGTGTATCTGGGTATGCTGATATAAACTCAATACCTTCTTCTTTACATAATTGAGATAAAACCCATCCAGTCCAACTACCATATACAGATAAATGTGCTAATGGTTTTGATTTATCAATTGTTTCACTCTGTAATATTCTACGAATACCTTCAATCTTTGCCCAACGTGGTAATACTTTCCCATCACCTATTAAATCATCTCGCTTAACGTGAACTTTACGCCCTTTTAGTTCGTAAATTTGGATTGGTGTTTGTATTAAATCCACTGGTAAATCCCCATATTAGTTGATGTCAATTCTGCTTTCATTTTCTTATGTGAGAATCCATTTATTTTTTCAAAATTATCACCAATGACGTGCAACATATTTTTACGATTACGGAAATTTATATTGGAATCATTTAATATAAGTTCTTCAATATATTGTTTGAAATTAGTTCCTTTTTGAAATGCCCTCTTTTCTTGCTCAATAATTTCTTCTGGTAGATATGGTCTAAATGCATCTGCTAATGGCAACTTCCATTGACTTCCTTTTGATAAAAACTCATCTGTTAGGTTTGTTGTAAAATCTAAAAAATCAGTATCAAAGAATGGGCAACGTAATTCGATTGTTCCATAATTCATAAAGATAGTATTACCTCTTAACAAATTACCATAGTATTGCTTTTCAAATAGTTTTTTTCTAATATCACTCCAATCAGGCTTCTTACTAAACATACGAATCATACCATACGAACCATACGATTCATCACTACCTTCTCCACTAAATGCAACTTTGATTCCATCCTTTGCCATCTGTTCAGCAATAAATGATTGTAGGATTCCCACTTCCATTTGGACTGTTGATGGATATTCAATCACTCTAATTGAATCTATAAATCTTTGCTTTAATAATTCTTCATCTCGCGGAACAAATACCTCTACTAATTCTACTCCTAAATGCTTTGCACATACTCTTGCTTTTTGTAAATCAGGTGATGACTGGTCAAACGCAATTGTGTATGCTTTTAAGTTAGGTATTTTTGTAGAAAGTAAATAAGTAATAACTGCAGAATCAATACCCCCACTCAATGATGTAGCAATTGGGACATCTGATAATAACCTTTTATCTACCGCATCTCTTAATAACTGATATGTTTTTTGTCCAACCTCTTCTCGTGTTGGTAAATTTGTAATATCATTACTAAAATTAAAGTAATAGTTACTATGGACATCTATTTTATTTGTATCCAAATTAATCTCTACCAAAGAGTTTTTAGGAACAAACTTTATATCAGCACCTTTGTGTGTATTTATTATTGATTTTAATTCACTTGCTATTATGTAACTACCATTATTAAAAATATATAAAGGTAATTTACCTACCCAATCTCGTGATAAAATTAGTTTGTTTTCATCATATATAACAAACGAAAACATACCACTTAATCTTTTAAGTTCGTTCTCTTTATATAGGAATAAAATAATTTCAGAGTCAGAGTTTGATTTAAATGTATAACCTCTTTCCTCATACTCATTTCGTAGTTGTGGGTAGTTCCATATCTCACCATTTACCACTAACTGCACACCTTCGTATTCCATTGGTTGATTACCTAATGGTGATGTATCGTTGATAGATAGACGATTATGTCCTAATATAATGTTCTTATCATTATACTGAAACTCCATAATACCACGATTATCTCTACCTCTGTGTGAAATGATTTCCAACATTTCATTCACATCTTCTTTTGTATAACCAATGGTTGCTACAATCCCACACATATTATTTATTTAGGATTTCTAATAACTTATTTGTTTTTTTAGTTTCATCGTTCATCTTACCAATATGACAAGAGTGAGCCAATATACTAACTTTTTCCAATTCTAAATTAGATTCTTTGGCTAGGAATTTACCTAACTTTACTAACGCAGAATAATCAGCATAACCACTTTTAGATACTCTATTTGAACGCAACATTGCAGTTAAATATAATTTACCATTACGAGGTTTAATATCAATACCCAACATACAAGGTTGTGAGTATGGGTTGCGTGCATCACGTGATGGGTCAAACACTATTAACTCACATCGTTTTACTGCTTTACCTGTTTTTAAGATTTTGATTACATTTTCAACCTGATTAAATGTTCCTTGCCAAGCAATCATTCTTCCCCAATAGGAATCGTGCCAATGGTCTTTGATAAAGGTATATTCTAAACCTTCTTCTGCTGCAAAGAAATCGTTGATTGGTTTTTTAGGTTGTGGTTCTACAAATGTAACAGATGATGCGAAATCAATTCTATCATCACCCATTACATCTCTAAAATGTTGGTCAAACCATTCATCACTTTGGAATTGTGTAATTTCTGTCATTACATTCAATTCTTCCGTAAGGTCACCAACCTTTATTCCGTTTGCCAATATGTATTTGGATACTTTTACCCAAGCATCACCCGGTGATACTGCTTCTATAACTGTCATAACATTTTAATTTTTACAAAGATACGAATAAATTAAGACTTATCCTAATTTTTTACTACAAACTTTCGTTAATAGCGTTGATGTATGCAATTTTAGATGATACACCTGCAAATCGTTGAACTTCTTTACCATCTTTTTCAATAATGACAGTAGGAACTGAACGGATATTGTATTTTGATGCTATTTCGTGTTGTGAATCTACATCGTATTCTTCAAATTGAACACCACTAATGGCTTGCTTAACCTCTTCAAAAATTGGCTTTAATGTTTTGCATGGTCCACACCATGTTGCTGAAAATTTCTTTACACTAATCATTTTTATCTTCCTTCTTTATTTTGTTTTTCTTTAAATTCATCATATGCATCTAATAGGGCGTCAACAACAGGATGTCTGTGGTTTGTTAATAGAGTTTGTGAATCCATATCTTTAATCTTCTTTGCAGCAGTAACTAAAAACTTAAATCCACTTTCTCCTTTATATTTTAAATCTACTTGTTGTGAATCGCCACATACAACCATCTTGCTTCGTAATCCCAAACGAGATGTAATCATTTCCATCTGGTCATTAGTACAATTCTGTGCTTCATCTACTATAATAAATGCATCTAAAAAAGTTCTACCTCGCATAAATGCAAGGGGTACAATCTCAACTTGTCCGTTTTCTAAAATCTTATCAATCTTTTCTTTGTTATACAATTGATAAAAATTAGAATAAACAGGTTGCATCCACGGTTCCATCTTTTCTCTTAAATCACCTGGTAAGAAACCAATCTCTTCTTTACTTACCGTTGGGCGAGTGATGATGATTTTATGTACCGTTTTCTTAAATAACATATCCAATGCTACTTGGCAAGCAAGTAATGTTTTACCACTACCTGCTTTACCACTTAATATTGTAATTGCGTTATTTAGGATTTTCTCCTTTGCTTCTTTTTGTTCTTCGTTAAGTTGAATTTGAAATTTAATTGGTCCTTTCGGCTTCTCAATAATTTCTTCTTTTATTTTTTCGGTCAATTCTTTATTTTTATTTGAAATATTCTCACCCATAACATTATTATTTAGTTTATCCTTCACAAGCTACACATTCAGGGTCCATTGCTCTTGCCGCAATGTCTCCTCTTAATACACTTTCTGTTCTCATATAGTAAAGAGTCTTAACTCCTTGTTTCCAAGCTTCCATAGTTACTTGATTTATCCATTTTGGCTCTGCAGTTGCAGGGAATGCTAGATTTAGAGAAACTGATTGGTCTATGTATTGTTGTCTTACACCTGCTTGCTTTACTAAATCTAATTGGTTAATTTCTTTGAATGTTTTAAATACATCTTTGACCGAACTACATTTGTAATTATTTTCGTGTGATACTTCATTACATTCTACCAACTTTGTATCTACAAAACACCACTCATCCAAAAAATCTAAATCTTGTACCGAACCACCATCTGCTAAAATCTTATCCCAAACTTCTTTGGTGTTTTTAGTCATTTTTCTTAACACCCTTTCTAACTCTGGGTTCTTACGAATGAATGTTCCCTTTGCAGTTTGTTCTGTAAATACATTAGCTGCCCACGGTTCAATACCACTACTTACATTACCACTTAATTTAGAGTTAGATACTGTTGGTGCTACTGCTCTCAAGTGAGTATTACGGAAACCTGTATCTCTACACCATAGGGGTTCTCCCAATTCAGCTGCCATATCTCTACTTGCTCTTTCGCTTTCAATTTTCATTTGAGAGAAAATCTTACGAGTTTCAAATTGTGCTTGCAATCCTTCAAACGGAATACCCTTTTGTTGTAGGTATGTATGCCACCCTAAAACTCCTAATCCAAGAGCACGTCCTTTAGTGGCTGAACGAACTGAATTATCAAATCCAACTAATCCTTTGGCTCTCTGTACAAACTCTTCAAGAACACCATCTAAAAACATCGTAGCAGTATAGACTAAATCAGTATCTTTCCACTCATCGTATTTAGCCAAATTCAAAGAACTTAAACAACAAACAAACGAATGTGATTCATCTGTGTGTAATACAATTTCACTACAAATATTGGTCATAAAAACCTTTAATCCATTCTTTTTATACGCTTCTGGATTTTGTTTGTTTACATTTCCCTTAAACATAATGTATGGTTCACCCGTTGCCTTTCTTTTTTGTAATAGTTTACTCCACTTTCTTCTTGCTTCCGATTCTCCTTCTTGCAACTTATTCATAAACTTATCACCTACCACCGCACATTGATGCATGTTTAGTGATTGACGGTTTACATCTCCTTTGGGTTCTCTAATCTCCAACCAATCTTCAAAATCCTTATGGTCAATATTCATATTTACAGATGCTGCACCTCTACGAACTGAACCCTGGTTTGTTGCTAATATAGTTGAGTCATAGATTTTACAAAATGGAACTACACCATCCGATGTTCCGTTGCCTGTAATCTTTGCACCTGCTGGTCTGATTTGGTTTATACCAATACCAACCCCACCACCATGCTTTGCCAATAACATCAACTCTAAATTCTTTGAACCAATTTCATAGATACTATCACCTACGTCAATGCCAAAACAACTAATAGGTAAACCTCTATCTGTACCTGTGTTTGATAATACAGGCGTTGCTAAACACAACCACCCTTTCCAAATATAATCAAAGAACTTTGTTGCCAATTGTGGTTTACCCAATCTTTGTGCAATCTTTGTAGATACACGCCAATAGGCATCCTTTGGTTTCTCACCATCTTGCAAGTATCCTTTGGATATAGTTTTTACATATACCTCATTATGACCCCACGATGGATAATCTACATCTTTTACCCATCCCATTTCTTGTACTAAACTATCTATATAACTCATATATTTTATATTTTATTTTTTTTAAAATCTAAATAATTTGCTGATTTTATCCTAAATCGTAAAGCGGGGGGTGAAATTTTGTAAAAATCAGATGCTTCTTTTATAGTATTAAATACACCATCAGGACAATGATATTGCCATTTTGGTTTACATTTGTATCCAGATTTTATTTTTTTATTATTAACCATTCTTTTTATTTGTTCAGCAGTGTATGGTTGTTTTTTATTTTTATTCCAAGGTGTAATACCAAGTTTAGCAATTCTCAATTTTTCTTTATGCTCTTCGCTAAAAACTTTACCTTTATTTGGAGATACTACACCAAAATTTCCACCCATACCACCTATATTTATATTCATACATCTTGGTAAACTTAATGTACTTTCTTTAACCATAGTTGCTTCTAAACTTAAAGCATCTTCCCTTGTATCAACATTAAATAATATTTCTCTAATATGGTTTTCAATTCCATATTTTTTAATAGAAAGTTTTAATATTTTACCACTTCCCATATATCCATCATTTAGGTTATTGGTGCTATGTACACCTATATACCATTTTTTGGTAATAATACACCTAGTACAATAAACAATATGATGCGTTTTAATTTGCATTTTTAAAATATATCTCCCCAATCTTCACCTTCACCTGCTTTTGAATAATCGGTTGGTCTCATTGCAAAGAAATCAGTATGAGTGACCCCGCCTGTCAAATGATAAAACCAATCTAATTCAGATGCTTTCTTTTCATTATATTCAAACATACCATCACCACCTACGATTGGATTGTAACCTAATTCTCCTAACTTTTCATTAACTCTCTTTGTAATAAATTCTTTTAGGTCATCTTTTTTAAGATTATCCAAATCACCCATTTCAAAAATTTTATCAATAAACTTATGTTCTAAATCTCTAATCATTTCAGCTGCTTTATATACGTCAACTTTAGCTTCTTCTAACAATTCAGGATACTCATCACACATATGTCTGAATAATTGGCATCCCATTTTAGAATGTAGTGATTCATCTCTAACACTCCACTTCATTTGTTGTCCAATTCCTTTCAATAGATTTCTCATTTGGAAAGAATACAATACAGCAAATGATGAATAAAGGGCTACACCCTCTGTGAATGCAGAAAATATAGCAAGTGAACGAGCCACTTCAACTCTAGCTTGATGATTTGTTCTTAAATCTTTTGGCGTCCATTCGGCAGTTGTGTTAGTAAGAAGTTCAAATCTTTCTTTCATAACCTCATCGTGCATAAAACCTGCAAAATCATCTAATCCCAATGTTTCATTTAAGTAAGAATATGCAACTGAATGTATTGTTTCTTGTGAACCAAACAACATTGCCATCTGTCTAATCTCATGCTTTGGAAACCATTTAGTAACCATACCTGTCCAATAATCAGAAACTGCACATTCAGTTTGAGCAAAACCCAAAAGAATATTTCCAACTAAATGTTTTTCGGATGGTGATAGGTTTTCATTCCAATCCTTAACATCACCTTGCATCGGTATTTCTGTGTGAAGCCAAAACGCTTGAGCTTGTAATAACCAACCCTCCGTATAATAAACAGGGTATTCAAATGGTTTATATGCTACCCTTTCTGTAAATAATTTGCTCATAGTTTTTTTATCTAATTTCAATTTTAGGTATAGATAAGTATTGTATATACTACCTTTTCCACCCAACTTTTCGTAGGATTTTTCTATGTAAGTTTGGTAGTTTTTTAAGTATATTAGCCCATATCGGTTGGCATATTTTCCAGATACTTTTTGTGTAATAATTTCTTTTCTATCTGAACTCCATTGTTACTTTCTTTGGTTGCCATAATACCATTTGATGATTGTGCATCGTATATTTCTATCTCACCTCGCATCGTATCCATCTTTGTTGGGAATGTTAAACCATCTGGTCCAAATCTGTTTTTCATCACATGCACCCTTGCAGTATTAGCCAACTTATCTTTATCCTTACGAGATACACTAATAATAAAATCAGCTGTCATTACTTTGGCATAACTATCTGCAATCGAATCTGCGTGGATTACTTCATCTTCCAATGCACCTCTATTGGTTTGCGATGCAGTCCAAATTGGAACTCCAAGTTCTCCACCCATACCACGTAGTTCCTCATACACTCCACCCAACTCTGCGTATAAACCATCTCGTTTATTTACAGGTTTAAGTAAATCAGCATAATCCACTATAATAAGATGTGGGATAAATCCTTGTGCTCTTAATTTATCAATGTGAGCTTTCATAGTTTTTACACTAGCTCCCCTATTTGGATAATTTTTAATCATCAAACGAGCAGAATAACCTTTTAGTTTTCTTTGTATTTCCTCTTTATTGTTTTTTAAATCTGCCAAAGGAATGCCTGTATAAATTGTATCGTATCTACAACCTACATAGTTCTCACTCAACTCCAAACTATAATGCAACACATTGAAACCAAGTGCTACTGCATCTGCACCCAACTTACACAATATCCAAGTCTTACCAATGCCAGATGGTGCTACTACAACACCTAACTCACCTGGTCCTAATCCACCATCCATCAACTCATTAATTGGTTTCCAACCGGTAGGTACGGAGTTTCTTTTTACATCTTCTAAACGATATAGAATATCTAAAAAATAATCGTGTCCTAAATTGTTTTCTAAACCTGCTCTTAATGCATCTTGAATAAGTGTCCCAACCTCATCATACTTACCACTTTGTAGTAAATCAACTGATTGGAAGATAGCTGATTTAAGTTTCTGTCTTTTACAGAATTGTAAATATTCTTGCTTAATAAAATCTGAATCCGGTGAACCAAATAAATCATAGACCTGTTGTAATCTATCTACAATCATTTTCTTTTGGGCATCAGTTTCTACCTCATTCAATTTTACTTTGAATACATCTAATGTAGGTGCAGAATTATTGTTTAAATTGTAAGATACAATCTCACCAACTATCCATCTATCTGCTTCTAATTCAAAAAAATCTTTTTTGGTTATATCGGAAACTTGATTTAAGAAAGGTTGGGATTCTAACAACGATGCAACTACTTTTGCCTGATACGATTGACCAAACTTTTGTAGATTATCTATTGTTTCCATTATTTTTTATCCTTCTTCTTTCTTGCTAATCTCTTTTCTTCAATTGTTAAATTAGTATTAACTTCGACTACTACTTTTTCTTTTGTTTTTACACGTAATGCTTTCCACTCTGATTTTGGGACGAATGTCCATCCGTAAGATTTTACTTTTTGGTCAGCTTCTGTTTCTAATACTCTTCGGATTTCTCCATCTTTATTTTTAATGCACTTCATAGATTGCTCTCCGCGTTTAAATTGTTATTTACTATATTTGTTAATTAAACTAAAATTCTTTATAATCCAATTATTTACATCTCCCAATGCATCAATAACCTTCATACTCATTGCTTTTTTAATAAAAGATAATTTATCCAATTTGGATACATTCTCTTGATATTTAGCATTAATCTTTAATCGTGTGTTAGATGATATTTCTGGGTTTTCTAATTGCATTAATCTGAAATTTCTTTCTACAATTGGTTTTCCATCCAAAATATCTTTGTAAATTTTAGGTCCTTTACCAGAACCACGTTCTTCACATAACTCAAATAATTTATCAAACTCTATTCTTTCCGATTCCACCACTTCTGGAAATCTCTTAATAATTGTTTTGAGACCACACCCACCAATGCCATTAATATTATCAGAGGTGTCACCGTCAAGACAACGATATACCATAAAATTATTGGGATGGATGCCAAACTCCTCAACAATCGTTTGCTCCGTATATAATTTCTTTTTGCTTGGTGAGTAAACTTCAACATTTGATTTAACTAATTGTAAAAAATCCTTATCAGATGACATTACTATTGCTCCATCATCTTCCGTAACTAATTTTGATGCAATATATCCAATCACATCATCTGCTTCTATACTATCAAACAACATAATATCAACAGGAAGATATTCAAGCAATTCTATTAGGCCAATCATTTGGCGTTTCATAGAAACACTCTCATCTTCCTTTGACATCATATCTTCATATTGACGATTTACTCTAAAACGGCTTTTACCTCTATCAGCTTTGTATCCACTAAATATCTTTTTACGGCTGTCCGAACCACCTTTACCATCAAATACAATGATACAACGAGTTGCTTTGTATTCTCTGATTGCATAACCTATACTCTTTAGGAAGCCAGTTATACCACCGATGTGGTCACCATTATCATCCATTGCGGGATTTACCGTCCATGCTCTGATAAAAGTATTTAATCCATCTACTAATAGAACTTTTGAGTTTAATGATTGGTCTTTTACTTTCGTGTGTTCCTCACTAACTTCATCTAATAACCTTTTATATAACTCGTTCATATGTTTGTTTATTCATCACCTAATACTGCCGTATCTACTACTAGATTATCTGTATCCAATGAATCCTTTTTGTATTGTAGAATAGTAAACTCACAAATTCGTTTATATATTTGTTCTTTTACCGATGGGTTATTTTCCAACAAATCTTGCAATTCTTTGGCTTGGAATTTAAATTCTTCGCCAGTTTCAACGTCAACATATGTGTACCATGCACCACCTTGCTTAACAAAGTCATAATCTTTCATTGCTCCCAACCATGCTCCGTAGTTGTCAATACCTCTATCAAAGAAAATATCAAAATCTGCTGAACGCAATGGTGGTCCTAATCTATTCTTAATAACATTAGCTCTTACTTTGATACCAACTACTCTCTCATTACCCTTTGCATCCTTTGCTTTGATTTTACCAGTTGACGCTAATCTCAACCTAACCGAAGCGTGGAATGCGATTGCTTTACCACCTGATGTAGTCCAAGGGTCTGAAAATGCCATTGCGTTCATCTTTTGGCGTAATTGGTTTGTGAATACTAATGTAATCTTTTGTCTACCAATCACATTTGTGATTTTACGCATTGCTTTTGAAATGATGATTGCCTTATCAGTCGCGTATCCATCCTTACCATAATCAGCTTCCAACTCTCTCTGTGTAGATGCTGCTGCTACTGAATCAACTACGATAGTTACTAACTTATCTTTATCACCTTTTCTTACTTGCTCAATGATTGTATCAATTGTTTCAAATATATCCTCTACGGTATCAGCCGTAATATATAATAGTTTGGATACATCTACACCAATTGCATCAAAGAACTCTCTACTTACCGCAGTTTCTGTATCAATCAATACTGCAACACCACCTTGCTTTTGCGTTTCTGCTAACACGTGTGCTGATAATAATGATTTACCACTCTGCTCTAATCCCGTAATTTCCGTAATTCTACCAATTGGAAATCCACCAAATGGTCTATTGGAAACTGCCACATCCAACATAGTTGCCCCAGAGGACACCCACCCCGTTATATTGGTGGGTGCATCCTCCGAGTCATCATCTAAAAAGAACGCAACCTTTTGGTCTTTGTATTTCTTATTTAGATTATCGGCAATTTGTTGTGCTAAATCCACTTGAACTTTTGCCATTGTAACTCCTTTTTATTTTATGAATTGAATAAATCTTCAAATGCCGAAGCTACATCAACCTTTGTAGAAGCAGGTTTTTGTTCTGCTACATCCCACGGTAACTCTGTAATTGGCTCTGCCGATTTAGGTACTGAAATTGGTTGAGGTGCTACTTGCTCCTGAACCGTTTGTGGTTGAGGTCTTAATGATTCCGATGCAACCGATGGTGCAGGTGAATCTTCATCCTCGTGTTGTGCTGTTGGGTTTAACCAATTCTCTAAAACACCCTTTAATTCTGCATAAGTTAATTCACTATAAATGTCAGTAATTTCAGTCTGCTCATTTAATAATTTGTTATTCAACTCTACATTATCAGAAATTGGTGTTTGGTTTGGCTTAACACGAATACGAGTTTCTGGATAAGTTTTACCTTCTGCTTCAACAATCTCAATTACTACATCTCTACCTGTTTCGGCATCTGTAATATCACCATAATCCGGGTCAGAAATGATTGCTAATACTTCTTGATAAACTGTCTTACCAAATCCCCAAAACTTAACACCTTGTCCTTCTTCACCACGCACTACGATTGGTGCAAAGGTACGCAATTTTGGCTCCATCTTCTTACCTGCTTTCCAATTTTCAGTATCACCTAATCGTTTTAACTTTTCGGCAAACTCTAAAATCGGGTCAGGACGTTGGAACGAAGCTGGTGATAAATAAGTTTTGTTGTTAATATTGTAATGAAATAAAAGTTCAATGAAAGGATTTTCGTTGTTGAACTTGTAAGGAACTATACGGATTGTATATTTTCCCGGCTTTGGTTTCCAAAGAGCATCTGTCTTTTTGGATGTGTTTTGCAACGAATTTAGACGCTGCTTAATTGCATTAATGTTCATACGCTTTTTTTTTGTTTTTAAGTTTTATTTATTAGATTTTAAGATTATCGCGATAAATCTTACAAGTATAAATATCGGATTCTTAAAATGTTGAAACAAAGATACGAAGTTTTTTTCGTATCTCCAAATTATTTACCCCATTTTTTGTTTTGTACAATTTGGGCAATAATTCCATAGACTGATAAGTCCTGATATGTGTCTGTAAGTGATTCACCTACATTATCTTGCGCACCAATAATAATCATTTGTTTTAATCTGTTGATTTTATCATTGATACGAAACCATAATCCAGTAAGAGATAGTTTAACATCGGCATCACTTCTACATTCAGTTCCTACTGAAATGTTACCTGGTCCATAGTTTGATTGTTTGCGGCAGAATAGTTCGTATTGTTCTACCATAATGCGTTTGTATTCAGCAGTAGTTTCTGGATAATCTTTTTCCGCTTGAGCCACTATTTGTGGGTCTGTGTAATCGTTCTGTAACATATTTTATTTTGGTTTTAATTAATTTGTGCTCCTTCAATCTCAATCACATCAAATACTCTAGTTGTTATTTTTCTAACTCCTTCTGCATTTGTAAGTAATATACAATTTCTGTACTCTTCCCAATTCACTTCATACTTATCATCTAACATACCACCAGTCTTTTCCATTATTAATTGGTTTAGAGCATTGATTGTATATAAGGTATTAGTTTGTTTCTTTCTATGTACTAATATTGTTTTTAATTCACTTTCTGGATGTTGTCCTTCAACAACTACATTATATGTTATGAATAAATCGTTAGGGACGTTTTTGTTTTGTAAGACGTATATGTAATTATATGCTAATATATAACTTTTTTTTATAAAATCCAAATTATTCTCAATATCTTTTTTAGTTGAGAATGTACATAGTAACTGCGTCTTTATCATATTTTCATTTTATACTCCCTATAAGTATAAGAAAAATTGATTTATTTACAATGTTTTATAAAGGTTGAGAATGAAACATTAATACCAGCAGTTGCCTTACCAGATTTTGGGTCTTTTTTGATTCTCATTTCACCGGGATTTGGATTAAATTTTACACAACATTTTTCATTTATACCATCCAATACTTCTAATGTTATTTTAGAGGTTTTACCTTTACCACTTTCAACAAATCTAACATTACCAAAATCATTTGATTCCAAATCGTTGTTATATAATAATTCAAACATTATACCTGCTTTATTGTACAATTCCAATCCTCTTTCAAATTCACTAGCCAATTCATCACCCGGTTCTAAAGTTTTTTGATAAGCTTTTCTAGCCTGATTATATGCATCTTTACCCTTTTTTTCGGTTTCATCAATTAGTTTTTGCGCTTCTTTTTCAGAATAACCTTTTGATATTAAGATTTGTTTTGTATGTTCTTTAGTATCATCATACGATTTTTGTGCTTTATCAATTGCTTCGCTAGATGGAGGATAGCCACCAAATGTTGAATTGTAAGTATCCATCAAATTATCCAACTTTTCTGATGTTTTTGAATTTGAAAATCTACTACTTTGAGATTTTTTATGACCTGCACTCGCACCACCTTTTCCCAATTTAATACTTTCACCATCACTATCAATAAAGGATACACTATTTGCAGAAAACTCTTCCGAATAGAACTCTGCTAACTCATCTGGTGATAAATTTGCAGGTGGTGATTTTTGTTCACCCAATGAAATAATATCAATTGTTGGAAAATTTGATTCAGATGGTAAAAACGCTTGTTTACCAGTACCAATTTCATTCATAAACACAAATACTTCTGCAATATCAGGTCCGCCAGATGCTAATTTTTCATCTCGTCTCATATCCTGCAAAATATCTATTATTTTATTTTGATATTGTTCTTCTGCATTAGATTTTTCTTTGGAACTCATAGAATCCCAATTTGGATTGTTTATTGGTGCTAAACCTTCTAATTCATCAAATTTATCTAAAACCGGTCCATATTGTTGTTTAATTTCATCCTCACTTAAACCAGAGAAATTAGCAATAGATTTTATTACAGCTTTTTTTGTTGATTGAGTAACATTTTTTAATGTTTTTCTACGATTTTCATTATTATTAGTTTCACCATAATCAACCATTTGAGTTTTTCCGTTTTTAATTAAACGGTCAATCATTTCATTTCTTCTTTTTATAGATGCAACAACTTTTTTAGCTGCGTTTTTAGCTTCTTTTTTGGTTTGTCCTTTTTTAACAAATGAATTAACTAATCCATCTTCGGATGGTATTGGTCTTTTTTGATAAGTATTTCCTTCTATTGTTACTGCATTACCATCTTTAGATGGACTATACTCTACCATTTTTCGTTTAGTATTCATTTTAGCCGCAGTAAAATCTTTTTTGTTTACATATGAGCCAGTTTGTGTTGTTAATCTAATACCATAATTATCTTTTATTTGTTTATTAAATGAATCTGCCCACTCCTCTGTATTGGTAACTTTGGTTGGTAGGTTAAATTTAACTGATAACCGTGATTGGTTGTTTGCAAATTCTCCTTTTTGTGGAGCAATATAAAATCCAACATCATTTCCACCGCCAACTCTAATTGAAATCCAATCATTAGCCAATGCTTTTTCTGCATTAGTTAATGTTTCACCATTTACAATTTTTTTGAATGTATCACTTAAAGCCTTTTTATTTAGATTATTATCATTTATTTTATTAATATAACCAGCACCATCTTCTGCTGCTTTATCAATTGATTTTTGTGCAATTACTGATTTTAAATCGTCTAAACTTTTAGTAGTTGGTTCTTCTTTTGTTTGTTTTTTTGGTTTTTCTACCGGTTTGGGTTCTGTTTCTTTTGCTTGTGCTTTTTCTACTTCTTGCGATGATGCTGCAATATGAACTGATTTATCAAAGTTACCTTTTTGGATTTGATATACATTTTGACTATCTATATTTTTTACCCAAACTTTACCGGCATCATCTACTTCACATAGTGATTGTATCAACATATCTGAATATGGTGCTAATATACTTTCTCTTAAAATTTCATTAAATATTGCAAAGTGGTAGCCATCTTTAAGATTTACTATACCCACTCTATAAGAAAGTTCTTCTAAAACTTCTTGATAAATCTCATCTAAATTATTTAAAATCATAATTTTCACCTGTTACTATTGTTGCTGGAAACTCTTTTGAATCTATTATTTTTTCGTATATCTCTTCATATAAATATGTAATTTCATAATTAGGAACATCAAATACAAATGCGTCATAATTATACATTATCAGTTTACCCAAACCTTTATACTTTTCTTTTATTTTCTTTAGGATTTGGATGTTTCGTTCTGTTTCGTATGCCTGAATTACATAGTTTAGAACCTTTGCTGGGGGTGGATTATCTTCACCAAACTTTTCTTTTGTGATTTGTACCCCATAATGTGGTGTTTTTACAAAACCATATCTTTCCAAATCGGCTTTGTATTTTAATGCCAACATATGTACTTCATTAAAGAATGGTAAATCTTGCATTTCCACACTTACCCCACCATATATAGATTGGAATACTAATTGTTTAGCCCCATCTCTTGCTCCATCTAAATCAGCTATACCTAACTTTGCCGAAATCCAATCGTAGAAATCTAATTGACTATTAAATTTACCCATCCATTCTTTTTCACCGATTTTAACCTTTATTAAATCAATCAATAAATGTGGGTGATATGCCGAATAATCTATACTTACTAACTTACCATCTTTGAATCTACTAACGAATGCTTTACGAATACCACTGTCTTTTTTAAGTGATGAGTAGTTTACCCCACCATGCCTATTTGATGGACGTAGAGTGGAAGTATGGAGGTTATATTCTGTGAATACTAACCCATCCTTATTGATGTGTTTTTGGTTATCTAATTCAACTATGTATTTTGGGTCTACTTGTATGCCTGATTTCTCTATCCATTGGAATACTTCCGTTGCATCCTTTGCAAAATTGAATACTGATTCGTTTGCGGTTGAGTTTACTTCATATTTTAATATCTTTTTTATTATCCCAACTTGCTTTGATAATGGGATACTATCGTTTATATTTGTTGCCCACTTTTCTTTAATGGTTCTTTTGTAAAATGATTGGATTTCTCTAAATTGGTCTTCATCTATACCACTATCGGTAATGAATCTGTATAAATCAATATCTACTGCTTGCTTTAAGTTTAATAGATGAGTTACACTCTTACCATTTACCACTGCTTTAAAGCGTTGGGATTCTTCTAATTGTTTAAGTGCATCTTCTCTTAATCCCAACCCATCGGTATGGTTTATATTGATTACATATAGTTTTGGTAAACAACTAACTACGATGAATGATATACGATTGTTTAGAGCATGTTTATCGGTATCCGAAAGTTGAATGTAAATTCTACTTGGGCGGGAATTAAACTCCAATAAGAAATCATTGAAGGATTGTGAATCCTCTATGTATATAACCATCTTACAAATATAATAAAAAGATTTGGTTTTTCCAAATTATCCTCTATAAAATTTTGTAAGGTTTCTAACATATGTATCTATGTTGGATATTGTTTCTTGCGAATAGTTGATTGAACGCTGATTTAATTGCTCTACCTCTGCAGAATTAGTTCCACTTATTTTCCATTTCATAGTCAATGTTAAATAAAAATTATTATTTAAAAAATTATCATAAGTTTGTTTTGATACTTCTGTAATTATTCCAAAATTATCATTTCGTTTTCGTATAAAATATCTATAAATAAATCCTGCACTATAATCTAAATCAGTTGGTATTTGTTCGTATGCCACAATCAATGGTTGTGATTCCGTTACAATCAAAGAAATATATGTATCTACACTTGCCATATTAGTTTGTTGGTCTAAATCCTAATTTTATAGTTGTTTCCCATTTACCATTTACTGTATGGTTTACTTCTTTTACTTGAAATATACCAACATTTCCAAATGGCAATGCATCCTTTTCTAATTCTATAATTTGTCCAGCAATAATTCCAGATATACCAAGTACTGTTATTTCTAATTCAATTGGTAGTAACGGATTGTTTTTATTATGATTACCATCACCAAAATACATAGCTTTAATCATATCTGTGTTTTTAAACACAGCTTTAAATACTCCATGGTCTAAATTTTTACTAGACGTATGTTCAGCCGCATCATATTTTATAAAAACACAACTTTCATCAATCAACATTTTACCAGCTATTGCATTTTTTGCTTGGCCTTGAGGAGTTAAATTTGAGTCGGTTTGTAAATACCATATACCCTTTGTAGTTTTGTCAATTGGAGTTTGATTTCCCGCACCGTATTCAAAACTCCACATCTTACCCACTGGTGCTACTGAACCAGGATTACCCACATTATTTCCGTTGGAATCTGTATCTCCGGGATTATAACTACCAGATTTTATTTTTCCATAATTTTTAGGAGTACCTCCTCCACCACCGCCGCCACCACCGCCGGGTCCTTTACCGCCTGTATAATCATAATCTGATAATCTATCTGGCGTCATTAATACATTATCTTTTTCATAATTAAAAAATAATTTTCCACCAACATCCGTTGATTTTCTATTTCCTAACATTGCCATTGAACCAATTTCTTTTGGTAAATCACAATTAAAAGATATATTTATTATAGTTGAACTATTACTTCCCTTTTCAAATAAACTTAAAGGAGTTGGCTTTATTTTATCCGGAATAAGTGCATAATCTACTACTGTAAATACCTCTTTCCCATCTTTTTTAGTTGTTACTTGTGGTGCTAAATCAGTTAAACCACACGATGCAACATTTATTTCATTACAAAGTTTTTCAACTATATCTACAATACTACCATCTCCATTATTTTTTATAATATCTTGAACAAATGGTGCTTTAAAAAATACATTTCTAACATATCCCCAATGTTTTTCTTTAAAAGAATTTTTTGTGCCTCCATATTCACCATCAAAATTTCCAGATTCTGGATAAGAATGAGTTTGTAATAGTGTATCAAAGTTTTGAAGTTTAGTTTTATCCAACTTTATTTCATTATTAACTACTATTGGAGTTGCCATTTCCGTATTTAAAAATATAACATTTTCAGAATTAGAAATCATATTTGGATGTGCTACTGATATTGCTTCTAATATATCAAATATATAGCCAGAATTAATAGTATCCTTCGGTGGGTTTTGATTTAATGCATATTTTGCTATTGTAAAAAATGATATATACACATCTTCACTAACATTATCATATTGTGAATCACCCATTATTGTATTAAACACAGAAGTCACTCCTTCCCATATTTTTTTTAAAGTAGATTGAGTGTTATCATAATTTAATAAATTAGGTCTTATTTCTTTATCAAAAATTGCGGGTGAAAAATCACTATCTATCAGATTAAGTAAAGAAGCCACTCGATATGCTGCGATATTATCTGCATCACTACTTTTAACTTCGTTTGAATTTTTTTTATGTGAACCCATAAATGCAACCAATTCATTTGGAGAACCAACCGTAAATACAACATCCACAGATGCATCTTCATTTAATGTAAAATTAAAATTTATAAGTGGGCCTACTAATATATCAGCACTATACTTCCATGCTTTTAACTGCGTTCTCCAATTTTCAATATTATTTACAATTTTCTTGCTATCATCATCATTGGGGTCTGTAATCTGAAAATTGTTTCCATCTAATCTGTTTTTGTTCCATCCCCAATGAATTGTCTTTGCAGTACCAATTCTAAAAAAATTTTGAAAATCTTTCAATTGTTCCATTGATGCAAACTTAACAGTAACTTCACCTTCCCTTACAACACCCATAGTACCGGTTGGTTTTACTTCTAAATTTGTTATTAATGGAGGAAATCTATGTTTACCCATTTCTTTACTACCATATCTATAACTTGTTTCTGTTCCTATGGTTTTTGGTTCACCTTTTGAATGTGCAGTAAAATACACAAATGGCATCGCACCACTAAATGTTGATTTATTTAAATTTTCAATGGCGTTGATTATTGTTTCCTCAACTGGTGCCATAAATGGAAAATGATTCATAAAATATTAAAATAAACGTGTAACTGACGATGCTCTATTTGGTATTCTTAATTGTAATCCCGGTTCTAATTTTGTATCTATATCTGTAAGATTATTATATGTCGCTATTACCCACCATAATTGAGAATCACCATAGAATTGGTTTGCTAATAAATCTAATCTATCTTCTTCTTCCGTTACAATTAATATATCGGAATCGGTTGGTTCTATGTATGGTAGTAATAGTGAATCATATACTATCCCTCTACCAATTATATTTTTTCCATCTAAATTATCGTATCTTCCCATATTATTTTAATTAATTTTGATTAGCATCAACACCTCTTGCTTTAAAAAGTTTTATTTGACCAAAAATATTTCGTTTATAATCTCCAGTATTTGGGTCATATTCGGGTTGTTTACCAAAGTTTTGTGGTGGTGTTGGTGTATTTATATTAGGTACTAATGGTGTAGGGGTAATTACATTTGCATTTTCTGATAAATATTTCTCTGCATTTGTAGTTTGTGTTAAATCATTTTGAGCTTGCGCATCCATTGATGATGCTGCCAAATTAGCTTTTAACAATTGTCTTGTTGGTGAATTTAATAGGTCCTTTTGAGTTATCGGTTTTATATCAATTGCAGGCATAACCGGTTTTGATACCTGATTAAAATTATATGGTGGAGGCAATGGTGCTTTTTCTGGAAAATCTAAATAAGTATAAGATGGTGATTTTATTTTCATATTATATGGTCCATAAAATTTAGAATCAGAAACTATTTGTATTACTTTATAGGTAATATCCAATTCACACACAAATGGGTATTGTGAGCCATCTTTTATTTCCCAAGGTGAAATATCAGGAACAGTCAAAGTACAATTTGTAATAAATCCTTTATTACTATCAAACATATCACCAATTCGTAAACTACATACCTTTCCCTTAATACCTTCAACACCACCGGATGTGCCATTTGTAAGTTTCATTATACTATTTGCCTTAATCCATACTAATGAAAGTTCTTCTTGTGAAGATGCGTATATTTGAGTTTTAAATGAAACCTCTCTTTCAAAACTTTCATAAAAATAAAACTTATATGGTGAACCAATTGGTTTAACTTCTCCCCAAGTTGGAGTTGGTGTATCAGTAAATCCGGTTATATTGGATAATAAATAAGTATATTTACCATCTATACCAAATCTAATTTTTATTAAATCACTTTCACCTTCACCAATCTCAATATCAGTAGTTCTTAATGCACCTAATGATTTTAAACGATGGTCACCCTTAAATAGTTTTGCTTTTTTATTTTTATAACCACCAAAAAACTGAACATTAGGAATCATACCAAATACTGAATCTGTTGCTTTATCACTAAATCGAATAGGTTCTCCTGCCTTTACAATATCTGATATTTTATATATACCTTTATCACCATCTTTTACAATTAAAAACCCACCTAAATTGTTTTTCATACCAGTTAAATTGGCATCTTCTAATTTATATGAATTATATAACCCTTCAACAAATGTTTGACTACGGAAACCTTTTACATTATCATTTGAATTAAATCCTAAATCCGTATATCCCAATAATTCACCCTCAACACCAGATGCTACTGCATTTCCAATAACAAATTTTGATGCTTCGGATGCATTTTTCCCTAAATAATCAGTTGTGGAATTGCCAGTAAAACTATAAGTTTGTGGATTAAAATTTATTCCATCTATTTGTATATTTGTTTTTAAATCATCATACATATTTGGATAATCACCACTTCGTATGAATTGTTCTTGTCCAACTACTACACCTGTTGGTTTTTCTTGTTTATTTAATTTAGCAGCATTTATTGCAAATGTTGATGGAAATCTTGATACACTTTGGGAATCGGTAAATGATTTTAATGAGTTTTTTAATGAATTTGATTTACCTGAATCTTGTTTACCTATTCCAATTTTAGATGCAACCCAGCCTAAACCTTTGAATGCACTATTAGTTAATTGGTCTACAATTGCTCCACCGATTTTTACTTCTCCATTGTTAATATCACCAACTGCTTCTTTAAATTGAGATGGTGTTCTATATTGTGATAATAAACTGGTTATTGGATTTTTTGAATTATTTACATTACCCTTTTCCATAGCAGCATACAAACCATTTTCGGTATTGTTTCCACTAATAGTATCACTTGGTTGTTTAACACTCACTAAACTACTTATAGAATTTCTTACAAATGTACCAACTCCACTATTATTACCAAATAATCCACCTGCTATTCTAGCTGCTCTATTTACAACTTTTTTTGTAACTTTATTTGTATCTACTGCACCACGCAATAATATACGTGGAGCATCTAAACCATATATAGTTCTTACATCTTGTGTTAATCTTGTATATTGTCTATCGTATGGTAAAGTTACACCTTCAATTTCTAAACCTAATATTTTTATAGGTTGTGTTTTTTGTGCAGTTTCTTTAGATGAAAGCATATCCTTTGTTACACTTCTAGGATTAAATTCTTTATCCTGAAAGTTAAACTCATTCAATAAATCTTGCATTGACTTTCCCATACTTAATTAGATTTATTTTTAGCTTGTCTTAAATTACTTATATATACTTGTCTTCCATCCAATTGTACCGTAATAGGTTGTGTTTGAATATCTTGTCTTAAACCTTTAATTTCTTCTAATAGTAAATCACTTCCTCCACCTTTTTCTTCACCACCAAACAGCATACCAACTGCACCTGCTGCTAAACCTATTCCAGCTAATACAGGTAATGCAGCTAATCCAGTTGTTGCAACTAATGCAAGTGAAGCACCCAATGCAGTTAGTGCTGCTGCCATACCAAATATAGGTAAAAAATTAACTTGTGATAAAGAAGATAATTGTTCTACTATTGATGGTAATGCTACACTAACCAAAGAAAATCCTTCACCAAATAATTTTGCACCCAAACCTGCCAACGCCAATGCTCCTCCAAATGCTAACATACTACCGGCAACTAATTCCAATATACCAGAAGCAGCAAGCGGTGCTAATGCGTAATTTAATCCAATCATAGCAAGTCCTAAACCAAGTAAAGCAGCTCCTGCTTTTAGTAATGAATCTGGTTTTACCGTATTAAATTCTTGCAATGCTTTTGCAGTTACATATAATGCTGCTGCCATAACCAATAAAGCGCCGGCTCCTCTTAATAATGCCTTTGTATCTATTTTAGATATTGAACTTGCTGATTTAGTAGCAGTACTTGAACTACCCGGTGTAGGTGGTGTTATTGCTCCACCTTTGCCTAAACTTTTAATTGCACCAGTTTCTTTGGTATCCAATAAACCCGTAAACCCTGCTCCTTTACCGCCGCCTAAAAATGTACCAATTCCTTTTACAGAATCTTTCATAAAATCAAAACCTTCTTTTGCATCTGATACTTGTCCTTTAAAATCTTTCATACCAATCAACATACCACCGATACCTTTAACGGCAGTACCGGCAATACCAGCTCCCATTTCTTGTACAAACGCAGTTGTGGCATTAAATGATTCTTGTAATTTACCAGCAGGTGTTGCTGCTTTTTCCATATTAGCAGACATCTGTTGTAATTCAGATACGGATGTTCCCAACGCTTCGGCTACTGCTTTCTTTTGAAACACATCCATTTTATTAAATTCAGCAATACCACCAGCAGCGTTTAACGCTTCTTTCATTGCACCGGCCGAATCACCTGCATATGCTAATTCTCTTGCTTTATTTAGGTTTAAATTTCTACCTAATAAAACTGATGCCTCCATTTCTGCTGCAACGGATGTTTGATAATCTAATAAATTATCACTAATTTTTGAAGCAGTTGCTAAATCAACACCTAACCTACGTGCTTCTATTGCGGCCTGTGCTATATTAGCTCCACCATCTTTTGAATATAACGCAAAGAACTCTGTGTTTTCTGCAATATCTTTCATAACATTAGCAGGTGCAACTCCATTAGCAGATGCTAATTGTGATGCTGCCTCCATTGTATTTAATGCAGTATCGGATGATAATCCTTGCAAATTACCAAATTGATTTACTAATGTAGCCGCTTCTTCTCCACTTACACCCAAACGACCAGACATAACACCAACATTAATTCCCAGTCCAAGCGTTACATCTTTAGCATTACCTAATTTTTCAGCTAATGTAGTTACTCCTTTTGCGGCTTCATCACCTAATATTTTAGATATGGCAAATGCTTCTGCTTTAAAACCGGTAAGTTGAAATACACTTCCACCAATTTCTTTTGATATTTTGTTAAAATCATCTACCAAACCACCAGCAAAAATCAACACCATACCGGCTGCATTTTTGAAAGATGAAAAGAATACTTCTGCGGTAACTGCTATTTTCTTAAAAGTTTTTTCCAATCCTTCTAAATCAGCCATTAAGTCTTGATATAAATCTTTTGTTTCTTTTGATATGTTTGCAATTGAATCCGATTCAAGAACTATTTGTTTTAATGCTGCTATTTGTTTTTGTAGATTTTGAAATGTTTTATTTTCTTTACCATTTATTAAAGCATAGGTATCTGCTTGAGTTTGTAATAAATTTAATGATTTTTGTATTTCATTAGATTTTATACCATATTCAAGTGTATCTTCTTTGTTTAGACTAGATAGTTCGGTAGCTAATGATAAAGTTTGATTATATGTTGATGCAAACGATTCTAATTCTGCTTTTTTAGCTCCGGATGCTGCTTTTGCAGAAGTGTTTAATTTTTGTGATATGGATAAAGTATCCATCATTTTATTTTTGAAACTAGATAATGAATCTGGTATTTGCTTATACACATCTGCTAAACTTTTAGTTTCTTCTAATTGTTTAGTTTGTTTGTCTAATGATAAATTTTGTGCATTTCTAATTTTTTTAAACGCAGAAATTGTTTTATCTAATTCGGAATTTATATCGGATATGGCAGTAGATTGGTCACTCAAAGTAGATGACAATCCTTTTTTGATTGCATCTAATTCAGTTTGATAAGCTCGAATTTGTTTTACGAGTTTTTCAATTTCATCATTTGTATTTTGAGATTGCTTTGCCATTTATTATTAGAATCCGTACTTTTTCATTGTATTACGAAAATTTTCATTTTCATCATTCATACGCTTCATAGCATTTACCATTTCAGGATGTGCTCCTGCTTTTTTAGCGGCTTCGGCGTATTTATCAGCAACACCTTGTTGTAATCCTTTAAAGAAATTATCAACAATTTTTACCAAAATACCTTCTTTTAATTGTTTTTTATTATCCATAATACTACATTTATTCTTATATAAATATCCATAAACAAAAAAAGTTAGGATTATTATCTCCTAACTTTATTTGCTTTACTAATTTGTTCTTGTTCTGCTTTTTTAATCTTCAATAAATTATTCACATACAACCTTCTTATATGTAGTGGTAAATTATATACATCTGAAAATGTAAATCCACCACCGCCTCCGAAGACTAAAAAGAATATTTCTTCGTGGAGTTGTAAGCTATAATTAGTTGGAAGGGTAAAAAAAGTTAATCCCAAATGGGATGTCTAACGCCTCCGTTTCGCCGGTGATTTCAGAAACGAAATCGTATTTTAGGTCTAAATCTGGTGAGATTGTTTTTATATATTCCCTAAACGCTTTTGTATCTTTTGCTAACATATTTTTTGAAAATTTGCTAACTACACCTCTATCGGAGTCACCATCTACTGAAACAATCATATATTTTAATCTAGTAGATACATCCGATGAAAATTCTTTATTTTTAGCCAATCGTTCTAATGATGCAATTTCTGCATTTATATCTTTTTCATCTTTGTGAGTTAATAATTTAAATACCACTTTCTTTTTACTTAATGGTAATTCTAACTCATAACGATTTTCTGTATTCAATACATTATCAACAATATCTTTTGTTTGAACTGCCGATAAATCAATTACAACTTTTTGTTTTTCACCACTAAATGGGTCTGTAACCTCTACCTCATAATCAGGTCCGTATCCTAAAATACGAGTTGCAAGAAATACTGCGTTTTTATCACCGATGACAATATCATCTGGATTTACATCTGGTTGAACTACAACTGATTCAAATAATTTATCCAACACTACACCCTTACGGATTAGATTTTGAGAAGAAAGTATATCTTCTTCCTTTGCCGTCATATATTTGATTTCCAGAGTTCCTTTACTTAAAGGGTTTGATGGTGCATAGCATTTACCTTCCGATGGTAATGAAATTATTTGGACCGGAAAATCATATGTTCTGGCCACCGCTTGTTGTGTTGGTTGTTCTGTTTGAGGTTGCGTTGGTATTGCAGTTGTTCCTCGTGAAATGTTTAATTCGTCTTCCATAACTATAATAAATTGTTGTTGTTTATTCCTATTCTTCTAATACACTCTGGTCTTGCGCATAGTTCATTTGGTAGATTACCACAAGAACATCTATTTTCATCTATATTCGATGAAAACTTTTGTACACTATCCAAAAGTAATCCTTTAGTTTGAGCAGGTTGTTGCTCTTTGAGTAAATCCCTAATTTCTGTTAGTAAATTTTTGATTATTGCGAATTGTCCTAATTCCATAACATTATTTTTTGTATATATAAATATACTAAAACAAAAAAAGTGTGTAAAAAATTACACACTTTTCTTAAATTTTTAACTTTCTTATTATTAGTATTCTAATACACAATAATCTACCGATAAAGTGATTGAGATGTTTACGGGGTCATTTGAACTCCAATCCATTTCACCAAATTCAGCTGCTGAAATAAATGCTCCAACTAACTTCCAGTTTTCAATCTTGTCACCAACAGGTCCTAATGCGTAGATGTCAATGTTTTTCTTATAGAAATCAGCATATCCATCACGACCAGTAATAGATTCGTGTGAAGTTCTAATCCATTCCATTACTGCCTGTGCTCCAGATGGAACAATTGGGTCATATAATTGAATAGTTAAATCATCCCAGTTAGATTTTCCCTTTATCTTACGCTTTACGTTGATGTGGTCTAATGTGATTGTTTCACTTGTATATTTTGGTCTGTTAGATGCCTTTATCATAAATGACGGGATGCCATCTACTTCCATTACAAATCTTTGAGATAATTTAGGTTCAAAGTTCGTGTAGAACATTTTATCAAACCCTAATACTTCTGCCATTTTTTATTTCTCCTTATATCTTTTATATAAATATATCTTTTTTAAATTTATTATGCTCCAAATGTGGCACCCGTAGGTAAAATATTAAAATCAATTTGGATAAATTCAGCAGTTTTAGTGGGTTGTAAGAAAATTGCTCCTTGTAAGATGTTTCTATCAATCACATCTGGTGTGTTGTTTGAATCATCCATTACCACTCTAAATGCATATAAACCTTGTCTTTGTTGGATACCCTCTAAATATGGATTTACAGTATTTAAGAATTTGTTTCTAGTCTCTGCAGTATTTTGTTCAAATACTAAATAACGAGATGTAGAAGCGATATATTTCTTAACCGTAATCAATAATCTACGAACATTTATTCTATCTAATGCAGATGGTTTAGATTGTAAAGTTTTTTGTCCAAATGCTACAATACCTTGTCCCGGAAATTGTGCGATTGGGTTTACTTTTCCTTCATACAAAGTATCTCTATCAGCGTGAGTTAGACGATTTACTACTGAAATTGCTCCCGTAATACCACCACGATTTAACCCTGCTGGTGCAAACCACTCTGCTGCAGTATTATCATTAGCTGCAAATACTGCTGGCATCAATACCGATGGTGGAACTGCTACCATTTTGTTAGTATTCAAATCAATTGTCTTAATCCAAGGGTAGTAAGTTGCTGCGTAGTTAGTATCTAATGATTCTGCTACCTCAACTGCTCCAGCAATTGTACCATCTTGTGCTACTGAATCCATAATGTAGAAACAATCAGTACGAGATTCACATAAATCAATACCTGCTTGTGCTACTGCTGGGTGTAATGATTGAATAACACCTGGCAATACTACTAAATTAATATCGTATTCATCTTGATTAGAAATTGCATCTAATGCTTGTTGGTATGCTACCGAACCACTTTTTGCAGATGTTGATAAATCAAATCCTTGTGAGTTAGTTCCAGTAATATCAATTCCTTTGTTAATTGATTTAGCTGGAGATTTTCCATCAAATCCACCTTGAAACGCTACACCAAATGCTCTTTTAGCTACATCACCTGCAACTGAACCAGTTAATGGTAAACTTGCAGTAGTATCTAATGAGAACGAATTAGCAGTTGTTGCTGATTGTGGAATTGGTTTTAAGAATTGCTCATTATCTAAACTAACAACTGAAGTTTCAAAATCAAATCCACTTACATATGATGATGTTGCTACTGAATTTGTTTGGTAAACTACATTAGCTAATGAACCAGTATATAAACCTGCCCAAATTGGGTGGCTATACGCTGCATTTCCATAAGGAGCTGCAGTTACAGGTATTGCATCTATGTTACCCATCTCAATATAGATATAACGAGATTTATTAGAGTAATCACCATATTCGGTAATTTTTCCAGTTGCATCTGATGTTACATATCTATCACCAATTGCTCTTGCAATATAGTTTGGAGATGTTGGGTCTAAATTTAAGTTAGAATAAGTTTCTAATACAAATTTTCTCTTATCAGTATCGGAATACTTTCTTAATTGTAATGTAAATGTTGCGTAATCAGAACCAGCAACAGAACCAGCTGCTTTCACATCTGAAATTATTGCTTTAAATCTTGTATTTTCAACATTACCATCCGAAATAGTTTTAATTTTAAATAAATCAAATCTATTACCACCAATCAATTGAGATTGAATATATGGAGTTGAAGCCCCAACTGCATTATCATTAAAATTTTGTGCTGGTAAAATAACAGCCGAAGCGATTGAACCGGATAATGATGCTAAACTTTCAAATTTAGTATAAACATATCCATTTTTATTTCCTAATGGAGATGTACCAAAAATTGCTTCAACAGATGCAGTAGCCGATGGCGAAATAGACATAAGTTGATTTACACCGATTTGAGAACCAGAAAGTAATACTTCAGTATCATTTGCTCCTGAAGTTAATGTAGTTGCACTAAATGATGCAGATGTATTTGAAATTTCACTATTGTGAATTGTATAAACTATTCTACTACCACTTTGACTACCTGAACCGATAATTGCAATTGGTCCTAATTCTTTATATCCACCTAATCCAGCAACTCTTACGATTGTTGCTATACCAGTTTCTCTTAAATAATTTTGTACTGCGTTTTCAGTATAATATGTACTATCTACAACACCAAAAATATCCTCAAATTCGGATTGTGTAGTTACGATTGTAGGTTTGAATGCTGGTCCTTGCTTTAGTGGTCCGATGAATACACCGCCAATTGCTCCAACACCTTGTGCTATAAAAGATAAATCATTTTCTCTAGTAAAAACACCAGGTGATACGATTTTTTCAGCCATTTTTAATTTCTCCTTTTAATAATAATTTTTTATCTTAATATAAATATATAAGATTGTGATGAAAAGATATATAATTTTATTTGTTTGGTGTAAAATCACCAGTATTTATATCTAAATCTCCTTGTCCGTATTCGGTTTCAATTTTAGATAGTAATTCTCGTTCTTCTGCTCCAAATTTAATATATTCTTGGTGTAATAATTTTTCATCATTTTCCAAATTTGCTTTTTGAATACTAATTTGTCCTAATGATACAACGATTGCGTTAAAATTATCACGTAATTCTCTAATAGTTGTAAGATATTCTTCCTTTATTTGCATAACTTATATTGATTATTTTATATATATAAATATATAGTTTTATATCCAAACAACAAAATTTAACCTATTTTTTGTTTAATTTCTTCAATTTGTTTTTGTTGTTCTTTGATTGCCTCAATTAAAAGTGCTATTATTTTTTCGTATTGAACACCCAAATATCCATTATTTCTTTCTATTACAATTTCAGGTAAGATTTCTTGTATCTCTTGTGCTATTACCCCAACGTCTTTACCTTTATGAGAATGTATTTCATCAAATCCTTCTTTCCAATCAAATGAATTTCCACTAATTTTGTTTACTTTAGCTAATGCATCTGCTATTGGTTGAATTTTTTCTTTTAATCTTCTATCAGAAGTGTAGTAAGCAGTAACATCGCCAGTTGCAGTAATAGCACCTTGCACTGCTATACCCGCAGTAAAAGTACCACCTCCAAACGGGTCACCTGTTGGTCCAGTTGGTCCTTGTCTACCTTGTGGACCTGTTCCACCATTAGAACCAGCAGTTCCTTGTACACCTTGTATTCCTTGTATTCCTTGTACACCTTGTGGACCAGTTGGTCCTTGTCTACCTTGAGTTCCAGTATCACCTTGTGCTCCAGTTGGTCCCTGATTTCCTTGTGGACCATTTGAACCATTGCTTCCGTTTGGCCCTTGATTACCTTGTGGGCCAGTTG
>Ga0209596_1000689_pt1 | contig 31216 bp, 28 predicted proteins | sample M_130807_MF_Meta_FD_187314 | JGI IMG/M metagenome (GOLD analysis project Ga0209596, IMG submission 187314) | Freshwater microbial communities from Lake Montjoie, Canada to study carbon cycling - M_130807_MF_MetaG (SPAdes) (version 2) | ecosystem: Environmental > Aquatic > Freshwater > Lake... | reverse complement strand
CACCGCTGGTGCCACGGTGTTTGCCTATCACGTGCAAGACCCCGAGCGCTACGGCGTGGTGGAATTTAATGCCGCAGGAAAGGCAGTAAGCCTGGAAGAAAAACCAGCGCAACCAAAGTCAAATTACGCCGTCACTGGCCTATATTTCTACGACGAGCATGTTGTGGGTTTAGCAAAGTCACTTAAGCCTTCAAAGCGCGGTGAACTAGAAATTACCGACCTAAACCGCCTGTATCTAGAACGCAACACGCTTGGTGTGGAAATCATGGGCCGCGGCTTTGCGTGGCTTGATACGGGCACGCACGAATCCCTGCTAGAAGCCAGCCACTTCATTGCCACGCTAGAGCACCGCCAAGGATTAAAGATTGCCTGCCCCGAAGAAATTGCGTTCACAAAGAAATGGATTGATCGAACGCAATTAGAAAAACTTGCCGCTCCCATGCTGAAGAACGGATACGGTCGATACTTAATACAGGTCTTGAAGGACGTAAAAGTATAATGTTTGTATACGATAACCCTGGGATATTTAAACTATCCATAAATCAAGCACTTATAATTGCGATGCAGGTTCAACACTAATGCAGGCCCAGCGACTGGCCATTCCAGATGTAATTTGCTTCACGCCCAAAGTATTCGGTGATGGTCGCGGATTCTTCTACGAAAGTTTCAACCAGCGCGTGTTTGAACAAGCACTTGACCAACCCGCGCCACACTTTGTGCAAGACAATCACTCACGTTCTGCCATGGGCGTGTTGCGCGGCTTGCATTACCAAATTCAGCAACCGCAAGGCAAGTTAGTGCGCGTAACGCAAGGCGAAGTATTTGATGTTGCGGTTGATATCCGAAAGTCATCCCCCACATTCGGCAAGTGGGTGGGCGAAATTCTTTCCGCACAGAACAATAAACAAATCTGGGTGCCACAAGGCTTCGCGCACGGTTTCTTGGTTCTCAGTGAAACTGCGGAATTCCTTTACAAAGCCACAGATTTCTGGGCGCCTCAATTCGAGCGGTGCATCACCTGGAACGACCCCACCATTGGTATCAAGTGGCCGCTACAAGGCATCATCCCCTCGCTGTCCAGCAAAGACGCGCAGGGGAAAATCCTGGCGCAGGCGGAGTGTTTTAGCTGAGTGAATTTCAGGACCGCCCACCACGCCTGTGCCATTTTTCAACGGCGCTAAACAGCGACAGCATCAAAGACGAAGACCATTTTGCTACTATCTGACAAGCGTTCACAAACGCTAAAAATCTCTCTGGGACTTCCCATCTTGAACCAATCCACACTCTCAAAAATCTGGTTCCTGCTCACGCCGCAGCAACGCAAGAGCGCCATAGGTCTTCTTGGGTTAATGATTATTGGAATGGTGCTTGAAACCCTGGGAGTGGGTTTAGTTATTCCCGTTATTGCACTGATCACGGACGAGAACCTAGCCAAGAGCTACCCACGCCTCCAACCAGCGCTCGAATTCCTTGGCAACCCAGACCAAAAGACCATTATTGTTGGGGCGATGCTTTCCCTTGTAGGCATTTACCTTATCAAAGCAGTATTTCTTGGATTTCTAGTCTGGCGCCAAAGTCGCTTTGCATTTGGAATTCAAGCCAACATCTCACAGCAATTATTCACTACCTACCTTCGCCAGCCATACATGTTTCACTTGCAGCGCAATTCTGCAACGCTGATTCAAAACACCACACAGGAAGTCAGCCAATTCACCTTCGGAGCGATTCTGCCTGGTATGGGACTGATTACAGAATCACTTGTGGTTGTCGGCCTCGCGTCACTTTTGCTCATCGCTGAGCCTATTGGTGCTGTTGCAGTTGTGATCACCCTGGGTAGTGCAGCAATTATTTTCCATAAATTTACACGACGAAAGGTGACATTTTTAGGCACTTCACGTCAATTCCATGACCGTCTCAAACTGCAACACCTTCAACAAGGTCTTGGTGGCGCAAAAGATGTCAAATTACTTGGGCGCGAAATCGACTTTCTAAACCAGTATAAAAATCACAGCGACCAAACTGCACTGATTGGTCAGCGCATGCAAACGCTCACTCAACTCCCTCGCCTTTGGATTGAACTGCTAGCCATGATTAGCTTGGCGTCGATCGTGTTAATCATGGTGGCGCAAGGCAAGTCCATTGGCGCAATCGCCCCAACACTTGGGCTTTTCACGGCTGCTGCATTTCGCTTAATGCCGTCTGTGAATCGCATTCTGAATTACACGCAATCAATTCGGTACGGACTTGCAACAACCAATACTTTATGCACAGAACTTAAACTGAATTTCTCGGCCCCCAATGGCGCGACCACAATTATCGCGCCTTGGCAAAAAATTACTTTGTGCGATGTGTGCTTCACCTATCCCAACGCACCCACGCCCGCTCTCAACCATCTTTCGCTTGCCATTCAACGCGGCGAAACCGTTGGATTTGTTGGCCCAAGCGGTTCTGGAAAAAGCACCTTGGTCGATGCTGTGTTGGGGTTGCTCACGCCAAGCGCTGGAACAATTCTTGTTGGGAACAGCGACATTCAGAACAATCTGCGCGGCTGGCAAAATCAAATTGGGTATGTTCCGCAGTCCATTTATCTCACCGACGATTCACTGCGGCGCAATGTTGCCTTTGGACTTGCCGACGACAAAATTGATAATACCGCGGTTGCCCGTGCCATTCGCTCCGCGCAACTCGAAGAGTTTGTCTGCACGCTTCCCGAAGGTCTTGAAACGGTTGTCGGCGAACGAGGCATTCGACTTTCGGGCGGCCAACGTCAGCGTATTGGCATTGCCCGCGCGCTCTATCACGACCCCAGTGTGTTAGTACTTGATGAAGCAACCAGCGCGCTTGATACCGCGACTGAACAAGGCGTTATGGAAGCCATCACTGCCTTGCATGGAACTAAAACTATTCTGATTGTCGCACATCGCCTCAGTACTGTTGAGCATTGCGATCGGTTGTATCGACTGGAATGCGGGGCTATGACAGAACCCACGCTAAACACCTAAGCCTTTCTAAGCTGATACTCTTTTTGATACTTTCTAAAATCCACTAAATTATGCTTACAAACTCATCCATCCTAATTACTGGCGGAACAGGCTCTTTCGGGCACACATTTGTGCCGATGACTCTTGCAAAATATAATCCAAAGCGCTTGGTTATTTTCTCCCGAGACGAGATGAAACAGTGGGATATGGCAATGAAATACAGCCAAGATCCACGGGTCCGATTCTTTATAGGCGACGTACGAGATAAGGATCGATTGGTAAGAGCGTTGGACGGAATTGATTTTGTGGTACACGCTGCCGCAACCAAGATTGTTCCAACGGCCGAATACAACCCCTTCGAATGCGTCAAGACCAACATCATTGGCGCCATGAATTTGATCGACGCATGTATCGACCGTGGCATCAAGCGCATCGTTGCTTTATCTACCGACAAAGCTAGTAACCCTATCAATCTTTATGGTGCGACTAAACTTGCTTCGGATAAATTATTTGTTGCTGGCAATTCGTATGCAGGACTTCATGAGACTCGATTCGCCGTAGTGCGGTACGGAAATGTAATGGGTTCGCGCGGCTCGGTCATTCCATTTTTTATATCACAAGCACAAAGTGGCGTGATTCCAATTACTGACCCAAGAATGACTCGCTTTATGATTACCCTTGAACAAGGAGTAGAACTTGTTTGGCACGCCTTTGAAGACATGCATGGCGGTGAGATCTATGTAAAGAAGATTCCTTCAATGACGATCACGGATATCGCTAAGGCTGTAGCGCCAAATGCCGTGCATAAAATTATCGGTATTCGACCCGGAGAGAAGATTCATGAACAAATGATTGGTGTGGAAGATGCCTTACACACATTTGAATATAAAGATCACTTTAAAATTCTGCCCGCGATTCATAATTGGTCGAAGGACCCTTCCAGAATAAACGGCGGCGTTCTTGTAAAGGATAATTTCGTGTATTCCTCGGATAACAATTCAGAGTGGTTGGCGATCGAACAACTTCAGGCATGGATTCATGCGAATCAACGCAAAGAACATGCGGTTTAATCTGCCCCACACTTTCAATCGGATTCCAAACTGTGGTTAAACGAATTCTCATCACGGGTGGCAGCGGACTGCTTGGCTTAAACTGGGCTATTGCCTGCAAAGATATTTACCAGGTCACACTTGGACTTCACACTCGTCAAGTTGAACTGAAAGATGTCGATTATTGTTCCCTGCAAATTGATACCAAGGATGCACTCGCGGCGACTCTAGACAAAATCAAACCGGACCTCGTTGTTCACGCGGCAGGGATGACAAATATCGAGCAGTGCGAGGCGAATCCTGGAATGGCCCGTCACGCAAATGTTGTTCTAGCAGAGAATGTTGCGACAGTCTGCGCAAAGTCTGGCGTCGCTCTAGCGCATCTTTCGACTGACCATCTGTTCACTGGAAGCGAACCGATGGTCCAAGAAAATCATCCAGTCTCTCCGCTCAATGTGTACGGAAAAACCAAGGCGGAAGCGGAACAATGCGTTCTTCGGGAGCATCCGCACGCGTTGGTGATCCGAACAAATTTTTATGGATGGGGTCCAGCCTATCGACGCTCGTTCAGCGATTTTATTTTTGATTCACTTCGCGTCGGAAAACCAGTTTCGCTGTTTCGAGACGTTTATTACACGCCTATCCTTATTGAATCAATGGTCCAGGCAGTCCACCAACTCATTGATCGAAATGCGTCGGGCATCTTTAATGTCGTGGGCGACGAACGCGTTTCTAAATACGAATTTGGAATCGGATTGGCCAAGGTGTTTGATTTCGACCCAAACTTGATTCAGCCGATAAACCTTGACTCCATTCCTGAACTCGTCGCTCGACCTAAAGACATGAGTTTATCGAATCGCCTCGCTTGTCAAACACTTGGAAGGCATCTCGGATCTATACAGGAGCAACTATGCGGTCTTCGCCAACAATCACGCCACCCCCTTCGACCACAATCGGTGTCAACATGATTCCATATGGAAAGCACTATATTGACGAGGCAGATATCAGGGCAGTGGTTGACGTGCTCAGAGGCAAGCCACTGACACAAGGGCCCGCAATTGATGCGTTTGAGAAGGCTATTGCGAGCTATGTTGGTGCTCGATATGCAGTCGCTGTTGCAAGTGGCACCGCTGGCCTTCATCTCGCTGCCATTGCCGCTGAAGTTGTACCAGGAAAGACGCTTATCACTAGCCCAATTACATTTGTCGCTAGTGCCAACGCTGCCCTTTATTGCGGCGGCCAAGTTGCGTTTGCAGATATTGATGCAGAAACCATCAACATGTGTCCACGTTCTTTGCAAACGATGATGGCCAAGACAAAAAATGTGCAAGCTATTATCCCCGTGCACTTTGCTGGGCTTCCCTGTGATATGCCTGCGATCAAGAAAATAGCTGATGAGTCCGGGGCGTTGGTCATAGAAGACGCGGCACACGCACTAGGTGCGACATACCCAGACGGATCGCGCGTTGGATGTTGTTCGAACTCCCTTATGACTGTTTTTTCATTCCATCCAGTCAAAGCCATTGCCGCTGGAGAGGGCGGAATGATCACGACCAACGACGAGCATATATACCGAAAACTTCTCCGACTTCGCAGCCACGGGATAAACAAATTCGATGACCAAATCCAGCTGCCCCATCAGGCGCTGACAGATAATGAGCCAAATCCCTGGTATTACGAAATGCAGGAACTGGGCTATCACTACCGCATCACCGACATTCAATGCGCTTTGGGGCTTTCGCAATTCAAAAAACTTGATCGATTTCTTACGCGTCGACGAGAACTTGTTGCCGCATATGACTCAGCTTTCGCGGCGATGAACTCGTGGGCTCCAGCGCAGCGGACGGGCCGAGCACACAGCGGCCACCATCTCTATGTTCTTCGAATTGACTTTCCCGCTAAGGGGCTTACACGAGCCCGATTGATGACAACGCTTCGAAGTAAAAATATCGGAACACAGGTTCACTACATCCCTGTTCCAAATCATCCGCACTACCAAAAATTAGGATTTAAGCCCGAGGATTATCCAAACTCGCAAAACTATTATCAATCTGCATTAAGTATTCCCCTGTTCTATGAATTGACCGACCTTCAACAAAAAGAAATAATCCATACATTGAAGGACTTATTACCTTGAAACTAGCTATTGGTACCGCGCAATTCGGACTTTCCTATGGGGTTGCAAATCAGAACGGTCAGGTTGACCTAGAGGCTGGTCGCAAGATCATTCGAATGGCAGCGGCAAAAGGCATCGACACAATCGACACCGCCATCGCTTATGGGGAGAGCGAACAACGGCTGGGGGAGATTGGCGTGGGCGACTTTAAGATAATCACTAAATTGCCCGCGATTCCAGCGGAGTGTGTGGATATTTCTGCTTGGGTTTCTCAAAACTTGACGGCCTCTTTAAAGCGAATGAATCTTTCGAAACTCGACGGGGTCCTTTTACACCAGCCGTCACAATTGCTCGAGAAGCGGGGCCAGGAAATTTACGACGCGCTGTTACAGGTTCAATCCGCAGGGTTAGTCAACAAAATCGGAGTATCAATCTACGAACCGAAAGAGCTCGCGGATCTCATGTCTCGATTTTCGATAGATATCGTGCAGGCTCCCTTCAGCATTCTTGACCAGCGGCTTCGAACTTCGGGCTGGCTCGACAAGCTTGCACAGTTGAATGTCGAGTTGCATGTTCGTTCAATTTTCCTGCAGGGACTTCTACTCATGAACAAAACAAACCGACCTCAAAAGTTTGACCGCTGGAACACTTTTTGGATTCAATGGCACACATACCTTATGACTTCGGGCTACTCAGCACTCAGAGCATGCCTCGCCTTCGTCTTATCTGAGAAAAAAATTCACCGAATTGTTGTGGGATTTGAAAGTCTTACCCAACTTGAGGAGTGCTTGCGCGCCACGAACGAAGACCTTACATCGTCTGTGCCTATTCCTACTTGTGACGATGTAGAACTTGCAGACCCAAGAGGTTGGTCCGCACTCGTCTAAAATGGATCTTCTTTTAATCATTCGCGGTCTCGCAGCTCTTGCCGTTGTGATTTGGCATTCAGATGGTTATCGCGCTGAATTTCCCCCCCTTGTGAATGTCCCCGGTCGCACCGCAGTATGGATCTTCTTCGGAATCTCCGGCTATGTGATCGCCTATGGATTCGTTCACGAACGATACAAGTACACCCTGTCAGACCTTCGTGATTTTTATCTCAATCGATTCTTGCGAATTTACCCGCTGTTTATTGCCCTCAGCATTTTAGCCTGGGCAACCATGTTCGTCACCACCAAAGTCAGTCCTATCACCGCCTGGGATTTGCCCGCCCAATTATTGGCATTTCAGTTTAATCAAAATTATATTTTAAACGGAGTTTTTTGGACTTTGGGAATTGAACTGCAATTTTATCTGCTTGCGCCCATTCTCGCGTGGCCGTTAGCAAGGCAAGGGCGAAATTATTTTTTTGCCTGCATAGCGTTGTATAGCCTCATGGTCTATTGGAATCAATTCGCCAGCAGTCAGCTAGACTGGAGCTTTGATGGCCGGAATATTATCTCAAACCTCCCACATTTTTTCATAGGCATGATTGCGTGTCGTCTGGTTTATAGCGTGAAACCTAATCAAATTTTGGCGATATCGTCTCTTGCAGTTGCGTGCGGAGTGCTTGGATATACCAACTGGCTTTACCACAAAGGTTCGTATTGGTCAGTTCGGGGAATCTTGCTCGTTGATCTGACTATATTTTTATTTATTATTGCGCATGCATGTTGCCAGCGGAAGGAAGCGTCAAAAAATATTATCTATATAGGCTTTACATTCCTAGGCACACTGTCATATGGAATCTATGCTTGGCATACCTATCTTCTCACCAACATTACCTGGCTCTCCACTCATGTCTTTGCATTAATCGGTGCGACCATAATTGCGGCTTATACTTCGTATCAGATTATTGAGCGCCCCGCGCTAAAACTGAAACGCCATCATCCAGAAAATCATCTTCATTAGGGACAATTCAAGAGGAATTTTTTTGCGATTCATGCTAATCTGATTTTTTGAAAAAAGGAGTATTTGAATTGCAAATCATCGCCGAATTAGCCCAGGGATTTGAGGGTCGCCCCGAACAAGCGCGCCTACTAATGAAGGCAGCCGCGATGGCCGGGGCGGACGCGGCAAAATATCAACTGGTCTATGCCGACGAGTTGGCGACACCCGACTACAAACACTACACGCTGTTTCAATCGCTGGAAATGCCCGACAATGTTTGGCAGGACCTGGCGACTTACGCCAAGGAGTTGGGCATCCAGTTACATCTGGATATTTTCGGTCCCAAGAGCCTGGCGCTTGCTGAACGATGCGGGGTGACCACCATCAAGCTGCACGGTACAGACATCGCAAATCTTGGTTTGCTGGATCAGGTTGCGACAAGCACCATCGAAACCGTTTTACTTGGAGCTGGCGGCGCACACTCCGACGAACTCGAGCGCGCCATTCGGGTTCTTGCGAAGAAGCATGTGGTGGTGGTGCTAGGATTTCAGGGATATCCCACGCCCAACGACACGAATCAGGTCTCAAGAATCCAGCGCGTTCTAGCACACTTCACGAAAGAATTTCCACAAGCAAGTGTTGGATTTGCGGACCACGCGGATCCAGAGAGCCCGTTGCGATACGCGTTAGCCGCCATGGCAATCGGAGCGGGGGCGACGACGATCGAAAAGCACCTCACGCTGGCTGCTGTCATGAAACTGGAAGACCACGAGTCGGCGCTTAACCCGGATGACTTCGCCGAGTTCACTTCCGTGATCCGCGATTGCGTCAAAGCCTTCGGTCAATCGACCGATGCGCCCGATTTTGGCATGTCAGAATCTGAGCGCGGATACCGCAAGATGATCCGCCGCCATGTCGTGGCTCGCTGCGACATTCCGGCGGGCTCATCGCTGAAACCCAACGACCTCACGCTGAAGCGCACCTCTACCGACAACGCTCTGACATCGCTGGACGAGGTCTATGGCCGCCAAGTTTTGCACGATTTGGGTGTGAACCAACCCATGACTGCGGCGACCATCCGATCAGGAGAGACTAAATGAAGCGAAGACTCGTAGCGGCGCTGGCTTGCCGCAATGTAGGAAGTCGGTTGTACGGCAAGCCACTGCAAAGACTTAATGATTCTGTTTCCATCCTCGACCAGATCATCCAAGGCATCCAGAAGTTTCCGGAGATCGACGAGATCGTGCTCGGCATCTCCGAGGGCGTTGCCAACCTTGCGTTTATCGATGTGGCTCATTCCCACAAAGTAAGTTTTATTATCGGTGATCCGATAGATGTTCTTTTTCGCCTTGTGCAGTGCGGACGTATGGGAAAGGCGACCGATGTTTTTCGCGTGACCACCGAGTGCCCGTGGTTTGCCTACGACATGCTTCCCGACCTTTGGAAACGACATGTCGCGGATGGAAACGACATCACGGTGACCGACCGCTTGCCTGAAGGTTTGAACTTTGAGATCTACACGCTCGAGGCTCTCGAAAGGGCGCATTCAAAAGGCGCCAGCCGCGACCGCTCTGAATTCTGTTCGAACTATCCGCGGACCCATCCCGAAGAATTCAAGGCTGCGGTGTATTCGCCGCAGCCCGCGCTTCAACGGACGGATCTGCGCATCACCGTGGACTACCCCGAAGACCTGATCATTGCCCGCGAGATCGCTAAGGAATATGCCGGCAAGATGCCGCTGGTGATGCCGGCCGACATTGTTCGGTTTCTCGATCGCCGCGCCGATTTGCAATCGCTTGTGCAACCATATGTTGACACCAAACCACTTTGGGCAATGATTAAAAATCAAAGAGAATGGAAACCATGAAGCCCCCACCCACACATCCACACTCCGAGTCTGCGGACGTCAAGCACTCGAGTGCGGACGCCGAGTATCAAGCCCGCCTTCTTCGAGCAATCCCCGGTGGCGCGCATACATACTCCCGTGGAAGCGATCAATTTCCAAGCAATGCCCCATCCATTTTTACCCACGGCGAAGGCGTATACGCATACACGCCAGACGGTCGCCGCTATTTAGATTTTGCAATGGCGCTTGGCGCGGTCAATATTGGTTATGGCGAACCCTGCATTGTCAACGCTGCTCTGCAAGGCATGAAGCAAGGCAATGGATTGAGCCGCCCAAGCATGATCGAACTTGAGGCCGCCGAAAAATTGATCGACCTCGTCCCCTCGATCGACATGGTGAAGTTCACCAAGAATGGCTCCACCGCGGTCACCGCCGCAGTGAAATTGGCGCGCGCATTCACTGGTCGCGAATTGGTCGCTCGCTGTGCCCAACACCCTTTCTTTTCGTACGACGACTGGTTCATCGGCTCAACACCCGTCACGCGCGGTATCACCCACGCCACTATTTCTGAAACACTCACATTCAACTACAACGACATTGAAAGTCTAGAGCGACTGCTCACACAACATAAAGACAAGTTCGCAGCCGTGGTACTTGAGCCAGCCACACTTGTGTGTCCAAATGTTTGTGGACAAGGTCCTTGTCAAGGACCAATCACCGGATGCTGCTCCGCAAAGGCATGCACCGCACGCGCACCAAACTGTAAAAACTTCCTGCATGAAGTTCGAGAGTTGTGCGATCGCCACGGCGTGGTCATGGTTCTGGATGAGATGATTTCAGGTTTTCGCTGGGACTTGCGTGGGGCACAACACCTTCTTGATGTGCGACCAGACATCACAACGTTTGGAAAAGCGATGGCGAATGGATTCTCTGTGGCGTGCGTCGGCGGCCGCCGTGACATCATGCAACTTGGTTCGATCGAATTTGCGGGCACCGAGCGCGTGTTCCTGCTTTCCACCACGCACGGTGCGGAAATGTGCGGACTTTCCGCGTTCCTTGCCACTGTTGAGTTCATGCAAAAAAATAATGTTTGTGAGCACTTGTGGAACTGGGGCGCCCGATTTGTGCAAATATTCAACCGCGCTGCGCAAGGCGTTGGCGTGTCGAACCGGATCAAAGCGGGTGGACCAGCATGCAAACCTGGCTTTCTGACGTTGGATGAGAAAGGTCAACCCTGTATGGCGCTACGGACTTTGTTTATGCAGGAGATGCTCAAGCATTATATTTTGATGCCGCAGGTCGTTGTCGCATATCGTCATGGCGACGCGGAACTACAACTTGTCGAGAGCGCCCTGGCCGAAACCATGCCCGTCATTGCTAAAGCATTGCGCGATGGTTTAGAAAATTATATTGAAGGACCACTTGTGAAGCCGGTTTTTCGAAAGTTGAATTGATAACGCGTGAATCAAAAATCGAACCAAGGCTTCATGGTCGATAGCCCAAGCAAAATGTCCATAGCCTTCCGCGCCGATGCCTCGGCCCAAATCGGCGTGGGTCATGTGATGAGATGCCTCACGTTAGCGAACGCTATGCAAAAACGTGGCGTCCAGACTATCTTTGTGTGTCGTCATTTACCGCAATATTTAGAAAACATTTTGACTGCCAGTGGGAACCAAGTATTGCGCCTCAAAAGTCCGCTCAACGGCGACCTTCTTGATGATTTGCCTCAATCCAAGTTACTTGGCGTATCCCAAAAACAAGATGCAACGGAAACAATTGCGGCAATCGCCAACACAAAATTAGATTGGATTGTTGTCGATCACTACGGAATAGATGCGCGGTGGGAAACTTCTTTACGCGCCAAGGCTTCACGCATCATGGCTATCGACGACACTGCGGATCGAATGCATGATTGTGATGTACTCCTTGACCAAAACTTCTATCTCAACGCAGACAAACGATATATCGGCAAGGTTCCTCCAACCTGCGCGCTGCTACTAGGTCCACGCTATGCACTACTGCGAGATGAATTTAGAGTTTGGCGTACAAAAACAAATCCGCGTACTGGCCCCGTGAAACGGATCTTGGTGTTCTTTGGGGGAATGGATGCGGAGAACCACGCTGGCCGCACCATCGAGGTTCTTAGCCAAATTTGTGGCACAAAGATCGCGGTCGACGTAGTGATCGGTGCTGAACATTCACAGCGCGAGCAGATTGAATCTCAATGCTTAAAAAATAATTTCCGTTGTCATGTAGAAACATCGCGCATGGCGGAACTCATGGCAAATGCTGATTTTTGTATTGGCGCTGGTGGTTCCGCAACTTGGGAACGAATGGCTCTTGGATTGCCGACACTTGCAAAATGCATTGCCCAAAATCAACGCCAACTTATAGAGGACTGTGCAACAAAAGGGTTCTTAATTGCGGCGGGTTCAATGCTTGAAGATGCACTTACTGTTGCAACTAAACTTTGCGCCATATTAGCTCAGGACGAATTGCTTGTTTCTATCTCACAAAAATGTATGGAACTTGTGGATGGGCGCGGAACGCTTCGGGTGCTGCGCGCCTTAAATTGTACTGGCATACAAATGCGTACCGCTGCAAATGGTGATTCCGCGCGTTTATTTGAATGGCGCAATCAGCCATCTATACGAAATGTCTCTCTCAATTCAAAACAAATCTCCAAGGCAACTCACGACCTGTGGCTCACCTCGGTTCTTGCAGATCGTGATCGCATTCTGCTGATTGGCACAAGAAACCAGATAGAGGTTGGCGTCGTTCGATTTGATATCCAAAATAACGAAGCGGAAGTTTCAATTTATCTATGTCCCTCCCCCCCCGAGCCTGGATTAGGAAGCGATTTACTACAGAGCGCGGAGCAATACCTTCGAAATTTTCGTCCAACAACAACTCGAATTCATGCTCAAGTCCTCGATACGAATGAGCCCTCAAAACGACTTTTTCTCGGAATGAATTATGAGTGGTCCGGAATCAAGTTCACTAAAGTTTTGCGCTAGAATCCGTGGCGTGATAACGATTGATAAGCAAAGCATTGGTGTTGATTGCCCACCCTTCATCATCGCCGAGATGTCCGGCAACCACAACCAGTCCCTAGAACGCGCGCTTGAAATTGTGGAGGCGGCCGCCAAGGCCGGCGCCCATGCGCTGAAGATCCAGACCTATACACCCGACACAATGACGCTGGATTTGGATGAGCGCGAGTTTCACATTAGTGATCCAAAAAGTTTGTGGACTGGCACTTCTCTTTATAAACTTTACGGACAGGCCTACACGCCGTGGGAATGGCACGCGGCAATTTTCAAGCGCGCAAGCGAGCTTGGTATGGTCGCTTTCAGCACACCGTTTGATGACACCGCGGTTGACTTTCTTGAAACTCTAAATGTTCCCTGTTATAAAATTGCCTCATTCGAGAATACTGATATACCTCTCATTCGCCGAGTCGCCGCAACAGGCAAGCCGCTTATAATTTCAACCGGCATGGCAACCGAAGCCGAACTGGATGACACCGTCTCCGCGGCGCGCTTGGGAGGATGTAAGGATCTTATTCTGCTGAAGTGCACCAGTACCTATCCCGCCACTGCGGAGAACACAAATATTCTAACCATCCCGCACCTGAGAGACAGATTCAAGTGCGAAGTCGGTCTCTCCGATCACACGATGGGCGTTGGAGTTTCTGTCGCTAGTGTTGCTCTTGGCGCCACGGTCATCGAAAAACATTTCACCCTCAGTCGCGCCGACGGTGGCGTGGACAGCGCTTTTTCCATGGAACTCGCCGAGATGACGCGATTGGTGGAGGAAACCGAACGCGCCTGGCAGGCACTGGGCCGTGTGAGCTATGGTCCAACGGAAGCCGAAACAAATTCCCTTCAGTACCGTCGGTCGCTCTATGTGGTGCAAGACATGAAGGTTGGCGATGTGCTGACGCGAAAAAATGTGCGTGCAATTCGGCCGGGATTGGGATTGCCGCCAAAGCATCTGGACCAGGTGCTGGGAATGAAGGTCAAGAGCGCCGTGAAGCGAGGTACGGCGCTGAGCTGGGAATTCATATCCCAATGAGTGACAAGAAAAAAGACGACTTGCGGATTGCCGACCCGATCGTCATCGAAACAGAACGGTTCGTTCTTCGTCCATTGACCGAAGTGGATGTGTCCCAACGCTATCTTCAATGGTTTGCTGACCAAGATGCTCAGCGCTTCATCACTGCAGCACAGAACACCACGACTCTCTCGGCTCTTCGCGATTATGTGCGCGACCGCATTGACCGTGACGACATTGTCTTTCTTGGCATCTTCGTGCGACATACTCTCCTTCACATCGGAAACATCAAGTACGAGCCGCTGGACTCCACCTTGGGATATGCCATCATGGGGTTGTTGATCGGCGACGCGGATTGGCGCGGCCGCGGAGTGACGGGCGAGGTTCTCACGGCGAGCGCGTTGTGGCTTCGACGCGACCGCAACATCAGGCAAATTGTGCTCGGCGTTCAGAATGACAATGTCGCGGCGATTCGAGCATATGAAAAGGTTGGATTTCGAATTGCCAACACACCACACATTCCAAATCCCGCAAGCAACGCACTGACGATGGTTTGGGATTTATGAATATTCCGTTGTTTACAAACTACTTCATCGGTCGCGGTCATCGGCAACTCTGTGCCATGATGCGTGGATATCGAATATTGCGGGCAAGCAATCAGTTACCGCGCATTATGGACACTAAGATCTCTTTGACGAATCAGGTATTAGACATTCCTCTCAAGAAGATATCTCTAATTATATTTGGAGCTGGCATCCTCAATGCGGAACTCTGTGTACGACAATTTTTACTTGTAAGGTCTGGTGGCTTCAGCCTGAATGCGGCTCTACTGAAATCGTTGGGAAATGGCGAAAAACCAATCGCCTTTCACCTACCGCCAATATGGCGAAAGATCCTTGCCAACCACGGATTTACCGTTTCCCAATTTCGTTCGGCAATGGTTTGGCAAGGATTTCTTGTGGCGTGCCTTGGATATGGTGTGATTCAGATTTTAAAGAACTCAATCCATGGATTTAAATCCTTATTTGTAAAAAACAAAAAAGTACTTGGCCGGCATGTGTATTTCATTGGGCTCACTAAAAATGAATTACCCAAACCAGGTTTTGATGGCAAATCTTATGACGTTATTTCTTGGTATCTACAGTGGCCAAAAAAATTGTCCAATCTTCAGAGCGCTTGCCACAGTGTGCGGGGCGTGATTCCAACCACCTTGGGTAAAGTTGCGGTGGTTCCCATTCCTAAGGAACCCACACTCACCCGCCTAAATCAATTATTGAATTTTGTTGCTTGGGGATTGGTTGCAACCACCATCGCCACTATCGATCTACTACGCGGCCGTTGGTGGCACGCACTTATGTTGAGTGATGCCACTCGATCATGCATGGTGCGACTGCAAGACACCAGCGACCTTGCGTCTGAATATCTATTTCATAACTCTTCAGCTTCCTATCGACCATTATGGACATATGAGGCAGAAAGCCGTGGCTCACAAGTAACGTTCTATTTCTATTCGACCAATTGTGAACCCTTCAAAACCGATAGCGGATATCCACCGCTCCCATATTCGTGGCAAGCAATGAACTGGAGCCGCTACCTTGTTTGGAATGAACCCCAGGCAGATTTTATTCGGCGCTGTGTAGGGAGCCAAGCCAGCATTCAAATTGTGGGACCGGTCTGGTTCAGCGGTTCTGTGGCTACACTACCTAGCCTTCCAGCAAATTTGATCGCTGTATTTGATATCCAACCGAGGCGAACCAGTATTTATTCTGGACTTGGAATTCCAACTGAATACTACATCCCGCCTATTTGCAATCAGTTTATTTTAGACATTCACGATTTAACGCTTCAAAGCAATTGGAATATGGCTTGGAAATGCAAGCGTAAAATTGGATCGGCTGTACATCCGTCTTACAACAACATGAGCTTGAAATTAGCGTCATCTCGAAAGCTTGTATCAATCGACCCAGATATTGCAGCATTGCGCGTGATAGAAGCAAGCGCCATTGTCATTTCAATGCCCTTTACCTCAACGGCATTAATCGCCCGATCGCTTGGAAAACCATCCTACTATTATGACCCTTCAGGTATTGTTCAGAAAGATGATCGTGCGGCGCACGGCATTCCGGTGATTTCTGGAAGAGAAGAGCTGCTGCAACTCTTTCATTCAGATGTGTTTTTAAAAAACTCTTGAAGCATTTCTATATGTAATATGTCAAACATCTAATCATGCCACGCGCCCTCATCACGACAATCCCCTTCGGCGACAAAAATCGCTTGCCCATTGATCTACTTGAATCTGCAGGCATTGAATATGTAATCAACCCGCTTGGTCGAAAGCTAAAAGAAGAAGAACTTGCCGACATGATTACTGATTTTGACATTCTTATCGCAGGAACAGAGCCAATTACCGATCGTGTCATGCGATCCGCGTCGCGCTTAAAGCTTATTTCTCGCGTTGGGATTGGTCTAGACAGTGTCGATCTTCTCGCTGCAGAAAGGCGTGGAATACATGTTTCCTACACTCCAGATGCACCTGCACCTGCTGTTGCTGAACTTACTATTGGCTTAATGTTTTCACTTTTGAGATCGATTCACGTAGCCAGTGCTCAACTTCATCAAGGTCAGTGGAACCGCCACTTTGGTCGCAGAATTTCAGAAGTCACCATCGGCATTATTGGCGTTGGCCGCATTGGTGCACGTGTTCTGCGCCGTATTCACGGATTTGGCAGCCCGCGCGTGCTTGTAAATGACATTAAGCCTGATTTTAAACTTGTTCCGGAACTCAAACTTGAATGGGTTGGCAAAGATGATATCTATCGTGAAGCGGACCTTATAAGCGTGCATGTGCCCTTAACGGTTCAGACTAAGAACATGATTCGCCGTGAACAACTTCTGCAAATGAAGCCAGACGCCCTACTCATTAACGCAGCTAGGGGTGGAATTATTAATGAGCAGGATCTTTATTCCGTTATGGCGGCTGGGCACCTTGGTGGTGCTGCGATTGATGTATTTGAACATGAGCCCTACATAGGTAACCTGAATAAAATTGAGCGCTGCATACTCACTGCTCACATGGGTTCCATGTCCATAGATTGTCGGAGCCGCATGGAAATTGAAGCCACAGAAGAAGCCGTTCGCTTTGTAACAAAACAACCACTGAAGGGCCTTGTTCCGAAAGAAGAGTACGATGCCCAACGAGATGGCTTATAAGGTCCAGTCATGAAGAAGGCGTGCGTCATTGGGGGTTCTGGGTTTTTAGGTTCTCATGTTGCCGATCATCTAAGCCTCGCTGGTTATAAGGTAAATATTTACGACCGCACGCCATCTCATTGGTGCCAGAGTGATCAAATAATGATCGTTGGGGATATTTTAGAAACCAAAAAACTCGAGGCGGCAATTGCTGGTTGCACAGTCGTCTATAACTTTGCTGCATTATCCGACTTGAATGAAGCACTTGGAAAGCCTGTGGAAACAGTTCAAGTCAACATTCTTGGAAACGTCCAAGCACTTGAAATTTCTACGCGCTGTAGTGTGGCAAGATACGTGTACGCAAGCACGGTTTATGTGCACAGTCGTGATGGCGGATTTTATCGCTGCAGTAAGCAGGCCGCGGAACAGTATGTGGAGGAATTCCAATGCAGTTACGGGCTTGACTACACGGTCTTGCGATATGGGTCGTTGTACGGCCCCCGTTCTGATGAACACAATGGCTTGTGGCGAATTGTGAAACGAGCGCTCGAGAGTGGCCGCGTTAGTTATGAAGGCAGTGCCGAAGCCATGCGTGAATACATCCATGTCGAAGATGCAGCCCGAGCAAGCGTGGTGGCCCTTGGAGATGAGTTTAAAAACCAACACGTTGTACTAACCGGCCAAGAACCAATGCGTGTCATGGATCTCTTAAAAATGCTTGCCGAAATATTAGGTGTTTCACAAGATGTTCAGTTCACGCCAGTTGAAACCCGCGGTCATTATGTTCGGACTCCTTACGCCTACCAGCCACAACTTGGTCGCAAATATGTACCCCCCATGCATGTGGACTTAGGTCAGGGGTTATTGCAATTGATTGATTATATTCGTCAGCAAAAATCAAATACTCAATCGGAAAATAATCTATGAAGTCTTTTATAAAGCAATCGATTCAATCAACTTGTAAACTTGTAGTTCAATTCACTGGCAAGACTCGGTTGGGTCGATATTGTCTCGACCAGTTGCTTTGTGCCGCCAGGGAACACTTCCTTGTAGTAATTCATAATGGAACAAGGCTTTCGTTTGCTGCGCCGAACGCGTTGTGTTGCTGGCGAGCAGACACGTTCTCAACAAAAGAGCCTGAAACCTTGGAGTGGATCGACGCTATGCCCAAGGGATCTGTTCTTTGGGATGTTGGTGCAAATGTGGGTCTATATACGGTCTATGCCGCCAAGAAGCGCATGTGTCAAGTGTGGGCATTCGAACCGTCTGTCTTCAATCTTGAGTTGCTTGCTAGGAATATTTTCCTTAATGACCTCACCAAACAAGTCTGTATTGTTCCCATGGCCTTGAGCGATAAACTTGCTTCCAGTCAACTTAGAATGACAACGACAGATTGGGGAGGCGCGCTTTCAACTTTCGATAAGACATTTGGATGGGACGGGAAATCGATACGCCAGGTCTTTGAGTTTCAAACGCTCGGATTATCCATGAATGATGCATTCGAGCGCCTTTGTATTCCAAAGCCAGAATATCTTAAAATGGATGTCGATGGAATTGAACACTTAATCTTATCGGGTGGAGCGAATATCCTCAAAAGCGTGCGCGAAGTACTCATTGAGGTCAATGATGACTTTACTGAACAAGCCAGTCAAATTAACAAACTTCTGACTGAGTCTGGTTTGGTCTTAAAGACAAAGCGGCACTCAGATATTGTTGCAAGTTCAACTACTGGCTTTGCCAACTGCTTCGATCAAATATGGGTAAGGACCTAATTAAAAATTCCTGCCTGTCGAAAGCCCGCCTCATTTTCTGGGACTTTGACGGCGTAATCAAGGAATCGGTTGATATCAAGACCGAAGCATTTGTTCGTTTATTTCAATCCTTCGGATCGGAAACCACTGATCGTATTCGTTGTCACCACCTAGACAATGGCGGCATGTCGCGATTTGAAAAAATTCCCTTGTACATGAGTTGGGCAGGCGTACATCCCACCAAAGAGCAGGTAACGAACTACTGTGATCGATTCGGCCAACTAGTCTTTCAAAGCGTGATTGAATCGCCGTGGGTTCCTGGCGTAGAAAAATACCTGCGCTTAAATCCACAACGGCAAATCTTTGTGCTTGTTTCAGCAACACCCCAGGCGGAATTAGAAAAGATATTGACATCAATCAACCTGACTTCATGCTTTACTGCGGTCTTTGGTGCCCCAACCAGTAAATCATCAGCAATTCGATTGATGCTTTCCCAGCGACATATTCGCTCGAACGAATGCTTGATGATCGGCGATTCCCAAACTGATCTTGATGCGGCGGCGGCGAACCAAGTGCCATTTTTACTGCGCCGACATTCCAGTAATCAACTAATCTTTCAGCATTACACTGGTGAGTCTGTAACAGATTTCAAATTATTATGAATCGACTTGAATCCATCCTCAACATCCGAAAGTCCCTAGCCAATGACAAGCCAACGCTTGGTAGTTGGATGCAAATTCCTCACGCCTCTGTCGCTGAAATCATGGGACAGGCAGGATATGACTGGGTAGCTGTAGATCTTGAACATGGGGCCATCACTGTGGCGCAGTTGCCTGATTTGTTTCGCGCTCTTGAATTGGGGGGCACATTGCCCTTGGCTCGATTGGCAAAAGGAGACGCCAAAGAATGCAAACAAGTGTTGGATGCTGGTGCAGGTGGAGTCATTGTGCCAATGGTGGAAAGTGCCGAACAACTCGAACAAGTGAGGTCGGCATGTTGCTGGCCACCTGCTGGAACCAGGGGCGTTGGATTTTCTAGAGCAAACCTATTTGGAAAAAACTTTGAGGCGTATTCCAAGGAAGCACAAGCGCCGTTACTGGTGGCGATGATTGAGAACTTCAACGCCATCGATGAACTCGATAAAATTCTCCGTGTGGCTGGTCTAGATGCAATTTTCATTGGCCCCTACGACCTTTCGGCATCTATGGGAATTACGGGCCAGTTTGATCAACCAAAATTCATCGCAGCACTTGAGCGGATACGCGCTATTGCGAAGACCCATGGAATTCCATGTGGGATGCATGTTGTAAAACCAGACAAAGAAGAACTGAAGAAACGAATTGCCGAGGGCTATCGTTTTATTGCGTATTCGATTGATGCCGTTTTTTTGATGATGGGCGCAATCATTAGGTAGGCGTTGAAATTTATGAAAGAAGAAGATATTCGGCCACAAGCCATTTTTGATGAGTACCTTCGCTTGGCTTCTTTAGACGCCGCCAAATTCTTTAGCTCTGCGAAGCGTGAAGCCTGGCAAACTTTCATTTCGGAGCATGGTTACTCAAGCCATATGTGGGTTGTATGCCAATGTCCTTAAAAGATATTTCCCTGTTATTCTGCTGCTGGAGGTTTTAATTGGCACTACCACCGAACTGCCCACTCTGTCATGCAGACCTCAAGTTTCAAGAAGTGGTTACGCGACATGTCTACGGTGACAGGAATGGAAATAGCGCTTTTTACCATTGTCTCAATTGCGATGTCGTATATCAATATCCTGGGCTGACACCCGAAGAAGAGGCTAAGTTTTACACCGCCGAATTTGAAGGTTTTATGGCAAGCCGTAGCGGTGCTGCTGGAGGTTGGCAGGGGTGCGAAAGCCACATCAAAGCCAACGAAACCATGCGTGTTCGGCGAATGGAGTATCTCTGCAAGTATCTACCCACCAAAGCAAGCATTCTTGAAGTTGGGTGTTCATCTGGGTTCATGCTGTTTCCGCTACTCGCGGATGGGCATTCCTGTGTTGGCGTAGAGCCTTCTGGACTCTTTAGCGAATTTGTGCGAAGCCGAGGCATTCCAGTATTTGCATCGCTTGAGGAATTAATTTCGAAGGAGCCCACAAAGCGATTTGATCTCATCCAACATTTTTTTGTTCTTGAGCACATCAGCCGGCCCCTTCCCTTCCTTCAAGCCCTCATGGGCTTGCTAAAGCCCGGCGGGAAACTTGTATTTGAGATTCCCAATGTGGCGGATCCACTTCATACGGTTTACGACATACCCGCGTTTGAGCGTTTCTATTGGTCGGTCGCTCACCCATGGTATTTCAGTGATAAATCACTTCGCTTCCTTTTGGACCAACTCGGATCGCCCTACAATATTCAGTTTGATCAACGCTATGACTTGTCCAACCACCTTATTTGGGCACGCGATGGAAAGCCTGGTGGTATGGGGAGATTCTCCAATGTTTTTGGGAAGGAATTTGATCAAATGTATAAGACTACTCTCATACAACAAGGGAAATGCGATACTTTGATTGGTGTGATCACAAAGTCATAACCCATGCAAAAAAATAAGATACTTATCACAGGCGTCGCTGGATTCATTGCATCCCACATTGCAAACAGGTTTCTTGCAGAGGGATACAGCGTGGTCGGGGTCGATGACCTTTCGGGCGGGAAAATTTCGAATATCCCAAATGGGGTTGATTTTATACAAGGCGATCTCGCAGATCCCCAGACGATTCAGCGACTTCCTACCGACTGCCGACAAATTCTCCACCTTGCCGGGCAGTCCTCTGGCGAAATTAGTTTTGATGACCCCGTCGCCGATCTCACGATGAACACCATAACAACCCTGCGCCTCATCGAGTATGGAATCCGAAACAGCGTGGAGCGCATCGTCTACGCCAGCTCAATGTCGGTTTATGGATCGGTGCCTGATGCGCCAATTAAAGAGTCGCACCATCCAACTCCCTTGTCCTGCTATGGAATTGGAAAATTTGCTTCAGAAGGATATCTGCGGATCTATCAACACAAAATGCCTTATGTCGCATTGCGAATCAATGTATATGGACCAGGTCAAGATCTTAGCAATCTGCGACAGGGCATGGTCAGCATTTACCTGGCGCAAGCTATAAATTCTGGGCGAATCGAAGTAAAGGGTGGTCTGGAACGCTTTAGAGATTTTATCTTTATTGATGATGTTGTTGAAGTTTGGTGGCGGGCGGCCTCTCGAAATGAACCGCTAAATCGCGCCATCAATATTGGAACTGGTATCCGCACAAGTGTCGGCGATTTACTTCGCGTAATTTGTGATCAAATCCCAGGAAGCAGTTTTTATATTGGTGGTTCTACGCTTGGTGACCAAACTGGGATTTATTCCAGCACGTCGGTCATGAGAGAGCTTCTTGGATTTGAGGCGAAAACAACCCTTCATCAAGGACTGCCCTCATTTGTTGCTGCAGCAAAAATGCAATTGCGATCTTCACTTAATAGGTAATACCCCATGAACATCCTCGCACTCATTCCAGCCCGCATGGGCAGCAGTCGTTTCCCTGGTAAGCCAATGGCTCTCATTATTGGCAAACCAATGATTGGCCATGTATACGAGCGAGTATCCAAGTCACATCGGCTTACTGACACTGCGGTCGCAACCTGTGACCGAGAAATTTATGACTATATAACATCGATCGGCGGTACTGCCGTAATGACGGGTGATCAACACGAGCGAGCATCAGATCGTTGTGCCGAAGCGCTTGTCGCTTTGGAAAAAGCAAGGGGAATAAAATACGACATTGTGGTCATGGTTCAGGGCGATGAGCCAATGACACACCCCGATATGATTGATGAGGCTGTCGCACCACTCCTTGCCGACCCCACCATACAAATTACAAATCTTCTTGGAAAAATTAGTGACACAAGCGAATTCGAAGATCGAAACTGTATTAAGGTTGTTTGTGACTTACAAAGCAACGCTCTTTATTTTTCGCGAGAGCCCATTCCAACTCGCTGCAAAGTTGATTCCATTCCAATGGGTAAACAAGTTTGCATTATTCCATTTCGCCGCGACTTTCTACTGGAGTACACGCGAATGTCGCCCAGCCCGCTTGAAATTGCAGAATCAGTTGACATGATGCGCATTTTGGAACACGGCGGCAAGGTGCGTATGGTGCCCACTCGCCATGCCACTCAATCAGTCGATACTCCACAGGACCTTCACCGATTGGAAGCGATCATGGCTGCACTGCCCGCGCTATAAGATTGCAGCATCGTGACCACACCATCAGTTCAAAGCGCATTGCTCATTTGGGATGCGGATGGCGAACCACCAGTTGGTGATTGGACAACTCTGCTTTGGCGCAGTTACGACACAAAGGGGCGCAACGATGTTATATCTATCCCCCAACTTGTTGAAGACAACGCTGAAAGTCTGCGCGCTCGTTACTTAGCCTGGATTTATGAACTGGGTGAGACAAAGGTCAAGGAAAAGCGAATCGTAGATCACCTTGAAATTCGACCAGGGTTCAGTTACTGGTGGATGACATTGTTGGCACAAAAATGCACCTACGCAGCTTCCCCAAATATCTATCACGCTATTCGCTTACTGGCTTGCGAACATGTTTGCAAGGCCACTGAAATAGAAAAAATTACGGTTGTGACATCTCAGCCGTTACTTGCGGCAGAACTTCAAGAATGGTGCGACGCAAACAATCGTTCCTTTGAACAAACTATCAATGGATCGGATGAGATCCTAAAGAAAAAATTTGGTTGGTTACTTAAATGCTTGCCGTCATTCATTGTTGGGATAGTTGCTTGTATTGGCTATTACGTTCGAAGAATGCACTTTGGAAATCGCAACGCATCCGGGCGAAAAGCGATACCTGGGGCACTGATGTTTTTTGACATCTTTACACACTTCAATTTAAACGATGCCAAGAATGGCCAATTCGTGTCCGGATACTGGACAACCCTGCCTAAGCTAATTTCTGAATGCGGGTGGTCTGTAAATTGGTCGCACAGCTATTACCGCCATAAAGCAACTCCACAAATCAAAGACGCTAGATCAATCTGCAAAAATCTGAATAAGAAAGATCAAGAACAAAGCCAGCATGTGATTATTGATGATTACTTTTCACTTCAAGCCCTTGCCAATTCCTTGCTTGATATTGTGCGTCTCAAACTACAGTCCCTTTCACTTCGGAGTTTTCCAAATTGCCACGTAAACGGCTCGCAATTTTCATTTAGACATATTCTTGGTAACGATTGGCATAATTCGCTTGCTGGATTTTCCCCAGCTAAATGCCTTTGTCAACTCAATTCGTTTGAATCCTATTTGCGTTCAATTCCAAAGCAACGAATGGGTGTCTATATTCAAGAAAATCAGCCGTGGGAACTTGCACTCCTGTACGCCTGGCGAACCGCGGGGCATGGACAAATCATTGGGACTCCGCATACAACAATTCGGTTTTGGGATATTCGCTACTTCTATGACTGCAGGACGTTTCAGATAGCGACTAAAAATGCGCTTCCAATTCCAGATAAGGTTGCCCTAAATGGACCCGTTGCGCGCGCGGCCTACGACACAGGTCTTGGTCCAATGGATCGCCTGATTGAAGTTGAAGCATTGAGATTTATTCACACAGAACAATCAGTGACAGTAGATAAGGCCGTAAGTCCAATTACCTCCACTACGAATAGAAAGATAGTCTTGTTGGTGGCTACGGATCTGCTTGATGCCAACACACAAATTCAACTTGAATGGTTGACTGAAGCAAAAATAACATTGCAAGACTCACTGGAGATCGTCGTGAGACCCCACCCAGCATCTGACTTCTCTGCAACGAAATATGCGCAGTGGCAAGAACTTGTTGACGGGGGCGACCTTACGAAATTACTGAAGCGCGTCAATGTAATATTCTGCAGCAATGCGTCATCCATCTCGGTAGATGGCTATTTGGCTGGCAAATCTATTTTAACAATGCTTGACGGAAATAAATTTAACTTTAGTCCACTGAGGGGCCTACCAAACAATATGCCAATCGTATCCGCTCAAAACTTGGAATCTGCGATAGTTTATTCGGATCTAAATTTGAAGACGCAGCCGGTTAATTATTTTTACCTAGACGATAATTTACTTAGTTGGAGAAAGTTACTCTCGGAATAATTAGTATTCTCGAGATGGCTAATTGTATAGTTTAAAAAATTCTTATAAATGACTGATTGTTTTGGTACCCGATGACAGCATACAAGTCTATATTAATCAAAAGTGTTGCATGCGACACTCTCTACAGAAATTATTATCGCTCGAGCAATGCGATCGCGATCATTCTTCTGGTAAGCATGGTGTTCATTGCAAATTTCAATATAGTGTTGATGTCAGCATGTTTTTTTAATTTGATTATACTTGGATTTCGTAGGAAATTTCAAAACTCACATGATCCATTTGTCCTTATCTTCCTGACTTTTAGCCTCCTCTTTGTTGAATTTCCGATCGCCGTCATGGCTATGCGCTACCCAGCATATTTCCCTACAAATGGTCTTAGTTTCGATTTGCTAGCGCCTTCAGAATCGACAATTGTGGCCGCAATTGGACTTCTATTTGTGTTTTATTTAGGATTCTTTGCGGCAGTTGCCTTTACACCAATCAAATTTATTGACACAATTGCACTTCCGCGATCGCGTGACATACAGAAAATTCTAGTAATTGCGATTGTCTTACTGGTTATCTCTTTTGCTTATGATAATTATTTTAGCGTAGCAACAACTTTCAAATTACCTGGGGCGTGGATTGAACTCACGAAATTTCTGGCCTACGACTTAGCCATTTTCTTAATATTGTTTTTGGTTGTAAATCGCTCTAATGGCAACTTGGTTACCCAACCAAATGCATGGCTCACAACCTACTATTTAGCGTTCGGTGTTTTATTTTTGGTTTTACATACGTTTAACGGAAGCAAGGGTGCGATACTGCTTCTGTTCTATATTGCTTTTATTTTTCCGTTGGCAATTCTCGGACAGCAACCCAGACAGTGCCTCTTGGTACCTCGCTTGTGGTTTATTACGGTTTCCATTTTTGTTTCCCCGTTGATTTTTATTGTTGCAATAGCATTTCGCTTGATTCGAATGAATTCTAGAAGTGATAATGAAGCCCTATCTTTCTTTAATGCTCTTACTAAAGCAGTATCGAACGATGACTTTCTCTCCAACAATGGTTCATTGCTCTTTGAAACAATAAGTGATCGCTTGTCTGTGGTATTCAACAGATATATATTAATTTATCAAAATTTTAATACGCTGGGATTCTCCGAATCAGTTCTCGCTTTACCCGGATATATAGTTCGTTCATTTTTGAACCTCCATCTGCCGGGAACGCCATTTCTAGATGAATATTATCCTAGTAGTATGCAATTGGAGTCTATTTTGCAAGATGGTTCTTACCGGGTGGGTGATGCTGTAAATCTCCAGGAAAGCCTCAATACACAACCTTTTTCGATTTTCGGCCTCGCCCTTCTATTTGCAGGTTTCTTTGGACCATTTTTATTTTTTGTCTTAGTTATTGCCTTGCGATGGCTTTGTGTTCGCTGTGGTTTTTGGTTTGCTTTGTTCTCCCTAATGTTCTTTAATGCAATATTAAGTTGTTATGGTATTGAGGTCGCCTTTCAGGTATCTCTGTCCATAATTGCAACTTTTTATTTTGTAACAACCCTAGCACGCATGCTGGCTCGTTTACACGTAACCCCAACTGCTTCTCATCAATAATATATAAGAAGATACTGTTTTTTCTTCTCATATCAGGCAAAATCAACATGACTGTTTCTGTGATCATTCCAACCAAAAATCGCTTACAAGACCTAATGAAAGCGATTGATTCTATTTCCAAACAAAGTCGCCCACCAGAGCAACTTGTACTAGTTGACCAAAGTGCCCAACCAATTTCCGCGGACTGTCTCGCATCGGTTCACTGTCTCCTGCCTGCCTCATGCGAACTGAACTATGTTTACAACACCCGCATTTCAGGCCTTGTAGAAGCTAAACATGTCGGCGTAGCGCATACGACGGGCGACATCGTCTGCTTTCTTGAAGATGACATCGTGTTGGAGCCGGAATATCTTTCTCAGATCGAGACTTCATTTCTCGCCGACCCTGAAATTTGCGGCATGTCCGGCGTGGTGACCAACACCCCCCGCCCCAGCCGCACGTATGTGTTCTTTCACGAATTGTTCCATTGCGGCATTTTCGAAGACCCTCGACCGCGCGTTTACGCGGATTTAGCGCGGCGGAATACCGATGTGTTCCAATCCATTTTGATCCGATCCCCCGCCCTCTCTGGTGGCTTGTCAGCGTGGCGGAAGGAAGTGTTTGGACGCGTGTCATTCGACCTCGCCAGCGGCTTTCATATGCTCGAGGACATCGACTTTTCCATACGGGTGCATCGTGAATTTGGACCTTGCCTTTACATCAATCCGCGGGCACGATTGGCGCACAACTTTGCCCCCGCTGGGCGCGACTCTTTCGGCCGGCGCGAATCTCGCAAGGTCCGGGAGTTCATCACCTTTTACAAAAAACACCGCCGGGATTACCGCGACACTTTCTGGCTGGCTTGGCTGCTGTTGGGAATCGCTGTGGCTAGCGGCGCCGTCTCCGTGCGACATATGACTCCGAAACCAATCGCCGGTGTATTCATCGGCATCATTGCCAGCATGCGAAACCCTGAATGACGACTTCTTGCAATACACTACGTTTCACTCGGGTTCATCAAATTCATGCCCCCAACCCTTCCCCGTAAAGTCGCGATCACAGGAGCCACGGGATTCATCGGCGTGGCTCTTATAAAAGCGCTTGCCGAGCGTGGCGACGAAGTGAGAATCCTGAGCCGCAACCTCTCTGTTTCGACAGGGGTATTTCAAGGATTAAAATTGTTCCAAGGCGACATATGCCACCAGATCGACCATATGTTTTTGGATGGCGTGGACACCGTTTATCACCTTGCAGCTGAACTGGCTGATGAGTCGCGCATGCACGCGGTGAATGTGGTTGGCACATCAAATCTGCTAACCGCCGCTGTCTCCGCGGGCGTGTGCCGCTGGATTCAACTCAGCAGCATTGGCGTCTACGGACCGCCAACCTGCCCAGTAGTTACTGAAGTTACCGTTCCAATGCCATTAAATGAATACGAACGCACGAAACTTGCTTCCGATCTCCTTGTTGAGGAAACTTGCAAGAACACATCATTGGAATACTCCATCCTTCGACCTTCGAATGTCATTGGTGCAAAGATGAAGAATGGCTCATTTGCTGCACTAGTCAATGCGGTAAGACGTGGGCGATTCTGCTACTTCGGTCCAAGAGGGTCGATTGCTACCTATGTACATGTCGATGATGTTGCTCGTGCGCTGGTTGCATGTCGGGATGCGCCGTCGGGCAGTGTCTTTAACCTATCCAGTGACTGCATGTGGGAGGAACTAATCGACCAGATCGCTTTGCTCGTCGATGTTCGTCCGCCACGACTCCGACTCCCCGCCATGCCTGTGAAGATGGTTCTCCGCGCTTTGGAGGGACGGATACGACTGCCGATCACATGCAGTCGACTGGCTTCGCTGACAAACCGCTCGCGGTACTCGTCTGAGCGAATCGTTCGGGAACTTGGGTTTACGTATTCTCGCCCGATGCCCGAAGGTATTGAGGATGTTGTGAAGGCAATGCGATGAAAGATTCTTCATCCAAAGCAAAAATTTGCTTTGTGACCACTGTGCCATATCAAGTGAACGTATTTTTAGAGAAGCACGTTCTGGCATTGCTTCCATACGCAGAAGTCATCATTGTTACGAATCAGGACGACCAAGAGATTTGTAAACTACCAAATACATTAATGGATCGGGCTAGGGTCTGTCATGTCACATTCCGCCGAACAATTAGTCCAGTTCATGACCTCTTCGCACTACTGAAATTGGTGATGGTTCTTCATAGCGAACGGCCCCTAATTGTTCAAAGCATGAGCCCCAAGGCTGGTTTACTTTGCGCTATAGCTGGATGGTTACTTCAACTTCCAATTCGAGTGCACTGGTTTACCGGCCAAGTTTGGGTTACCAAACAAGGACTTATGCGCAAGTTATTGAAGACTCTTGACACTCTCATCGCAAAATTGAATACTAATTTACTAGCCGATAGTCCTTCGCAAATGGACTTTCTCATTCAACAAGGGGTTGTGCAGCCGGGAAAAATAGAGGTGCTAGGTAATGGTTCGGTTTGCGGAGTTAATGTGGATCGATTCCAACCAAATCCAAAGTACAGATCGACTGTTCGTCAAAAATACGGCGTACCTGACAATGCGGTGCTAGGGTTATTTGTTGGTCGAGTTACCGCCGATAAGGGTGTGCTTGAATTAGCCCAAGCAATTCGCATCTTGAAGCAACATGGCGTGAGTTTGTATGTCGCATTCGTTGGACCAGACGAAGGGAATATGAGTACAGCTATTACTTTGGCTTCAGGAGGTGATTCCCAAAGAATCATAATGACGGGTTTCTCGGCAACTCCTGAGTCGTTTATGTCAGCAGCAGATTTTTTAGTGCTTCCGAGCTATCGAGAGGGATTTGGTTCCACGATTATTGAGGCTGCTGCCTGCGGAATTCCTGCCATCGGATCTAGAATATATGGAATAATCGATGCAATTGAAGAGGGTAAAACCGGGTTGTTAGTGGAACCTCGCGATATCAACCAACTTGCAGACGCGATGCGAAAGCTGTCGGTCGACGAAGAATTGCGGATGAAGCTAGGAATTGCGGCAAGAGTAAGGGTATTAAAGTGTTTCCAAACCAAGCAGTTGAATGAAGCCCTAATCAGTTATTTCGATCGATTGTTGCGAGGCATTGGGCACACTGCGCTAGTAACAGATACTAGTGCTTATAAGAATTTCTCTGCTAAATCAACTTCTCTGTCTGGTCGTTGAGATGAGAATTCTTTCCACTGGCTCCACCGGGTTTGTAGGTAAAGCCTTAATATCGGCGCTTCATACAAAGCGACATGAAATCTCCGCACCGATGCGCAACCAAAGCGAGTCCAGTGCATCGTTTAATTCATTCGTCATTGGAGACATCGACGCCACTACAAACTGGTCCGCCGCACTCCACGGCGCAGACGCCGTAGTCCATCTTGCCGCACGCGTACATGTCATGAGTGAAAATGCCAGAGACCCACTGAGGGAATTTCGCCGTGTGAACACAGATGGGACGCTGAACCTAGCGCGCCAAGCGGCGACGGCTGGTGTTCGGAGATTCATCTTTCTCAGCACCATTGGAGTGAATGGAAACTCCACCGCCCATGGAAAGATCTTTACAGAGACCTCTGCTTCGCTTCCACACGATCCTTACAGCGTGAGTAAACATGAAGCAGAAGTGGGACTTCGTGCCATCTCGAATTCAACGGGAATGGAAATAGTCATCATTCGCCCAACCCTAGTACACGGCAGTAAAGCACCTGGTAATTTTGGAAAGCTCACACGCTTAGTTTCCAAAAGCCTCCCCCTCCCACTCGCCTCCATTGATAACCGCCGCAGCCTTGTGGGCATAGACAATCTGATCAATTTCATCGTGACCTGTCTAGAGCACCCCGCCGCCGCAAATGAAACATTCTTGGTGAGTGACGGCGAAGATCTTTCAACTCCAAATTTAATTCGACGAATGGCCCGCGCCATGAATCGCCCTGCGCGTTTATTGCCTGTTCCAAAGTCCGTGCTTATGGCTGCCGCCGCCATGCTTGGTAAACGCGACATGGCACAGCGACTTTGCGGCTCACTGCAAGTCGATATCTCGAAAGCGCGCGCACTGCTTGGATGGAATCCCCCCGTGTCCGTAGACGAAGGACTTCGCCGAGCTGTAAAGTAGAAACATCTTGAAGCGATGCGTTGACTTTCTACTCGCCCTTACGCTGCTCGCGCTCTTCGCCTTGCCATGGCTGTGCATCGCCCTCGCTGTGAAGATCAAATCGCCGGGCCCCGCGCTCTATTGGTCTGATCGCGTCGGCCGCGGCAACAGAATCTTTCGCATGCCAAAGTTTCGCACCATGCGCGTAGGCACGCCAGCGCTACCAACGCATTTGATTGCAGAACCTGCGTCGCACTTAACGCCTATCGGCGCGCTGTTGCGTAAATCCAGCCTTGATGAGATTCCGCAACTGTGGAGCATTCTCAAAGGCGACATGAGTTTCGTTGGCCCTCGCCCCGCGCTGTTTAACCAGTCAGACCTTATTGAACTGCGCACCGCGAGTGGCGTGAGCGACTTGCTGCCAGGCCTGACCGGTTGGGCGCAAATCAATGGCCGCGATGAACTGCCCATTCCAGAGAAGGTGCGCCTTGACGCGGAATATTTGCGG
>Ga0209596_1000687_pt1 | contig 31247 bp, 48 predicted proteins | sample M_130807_MF_Meta_FD_187314 | JGI IMG/M metagenome (GOLD analysis project Ga0209596, IMG submission 187314) | Freshwater microbial communities from Lake Montjoie, Canada to study carbon cycling - M_130807_MF_MetaG (SPAdes) (version 2) | ecosystem: Environmental > Aquatic > Freshwater > Lake... | reverse complement strand
AGAATTGGAATTGTCTTATTCGAGGGAAATGGAATACCCCCAAAGAATATTGGAAGACCAAAGACGTGAATTGGGAGTTACTGTGGATCATATCCATAGACGTATTGATGAAGTCCAGCAAGATTCTAGAAGTCACACTGACAAACGAGCCGACCAACTTATCCAAGTTTTGGATAAATTAAAACCCTAAAAAACTCCCCACCTTTTAATTAAGAGTGGGGTTTTTTGTTTTATGTATATTTATCTTATATGAAAGTAATCATGACTAAATCGCAGTATCAGAAAATTGTATTTAATTTATTGGATGTATTGTATGGTCCCAATATTTCATTTAAAAAAGATGAGAATTCAGATGTATTTGAGATTTTATCAGATGATGATGTAGAAATTTTTAGAGTTTATACAAAAGAGGGAAGATCTAAAGGATGTAAAAGAGATTTGTTAGTTCTCCAAACGGCAATGGAGGACATTCAATCGTATGTGCCACCAGCGGTATCAAGAAAAAAATTATTTGCTAAAACTGTTATTTCTTATGTTAATGAAAAAACGGATCTTGATGTTGATTGTATTGATTTTACGTATGAAGAATATGAAACCGATAATACTTACTACGGAAAAAAATATAGATTTAACGTTAAAAAAAATAAAAAGACAACAAATCGGTAGGTTTTTTATTACATAGAAGTATTTATAAATAAATTAAAATATTATGAAAAAAATTATAAGACTTACAGAAAAAGATTTGACTCGCATCGTTAGAAGAGTTATTAGAGAACAAGATGAAGTAGGTGAAGGTTTTTTATCGAACTTATTTGGTGGTGGTAAAAAGAAAGATGAAAAAACCACATCCAACTCTAACTACGGATCTCAAAAAACTGTGGATGGGATTGAATTTGACGAAGTATACATATGTGAAGAATTCTCAGGTAATAAAAATAAATTTTATACACACTACGATGGAACAAAAATGGCCTTTGTTTCGCCAAGTTACGCAAATCAAAATGGGTTAAATACTTCCGGTTACGCTTGTAGTTCTTCAGAAGCTGGATACTAATAAATAAAATATTTATAAAACCCCCATTTTCTAATAAGAGTGGGGTTTTTTTATGATATAAAATTCTTCCTTTCTTATTGGGCGCCGGAACCCCGTCCCGACTTCGTCGGTTTTTTTTATCTTATATATAATTCACTTAAGTTGGTATTTCAGAAAAGGTGTTGGGTTTTTTTGTTTTATGAAGTATTTATTAGAAAAGACATTAATATGAAAAGAATTATAAGATTAACCGAATCAGATTTAACAAGACTTGTTAAAAAAACCATTATGGAACTTGATAGGTCAACATATGAAAAAGCCGCTGATGTTGCAAGTGAAAAAGGATTTAATAAAATGTCTGATAGATTTCGTGAACACGGAAAAGAATTTGGTTTAAATCAAGAAAGAGATAATATTGCAATGGTTATAGATCGTGGAGGTGAAGACAAAGTATTATATCTAAGAGTTAATAGCCTCAAAAAAGATCCTAACAATGGTGTGACTTTTAATATGGACACAGAAGACCTTGATAAAGGAACTGAAAGAAGGTTTGAATTAAACAAATATTCGGATAAAATAGAATTTTATCTTAATGGTAATTTTCCATCTTTACCACAAACAAGAAAAGATGCAAAAAAAGTTTTAAGGATGTTTGAAAACAATGGTGTTGATGTAAGTAAAATTGACCCAAGATCGATATCGTTTGATGACAGCGGATTTTAAATAATAAATTAAATAAAGATATGAAAAAAATTATAAGACTTACAGAAAGAGATTTATCTCGAATTGTTAGACTAGTAATTAAAGAACAAATAGGTGGTTTATTAAGTATGCCAGAAACAGGTCAAGATGTTGTGGGTCTCAGTAAAATGGGTGTTATAAAATCAGGGTGTAAAACTTATAAATCATCAGGTGAATTGACTTTAGAATTGTTTGGTAAATTAAGGGGGATTGCAGGTCAAACAGACCTATTAGATAAAAAAATTCAATTATGGATATCACGACTAAACGATTCAATGTTAGGATTTGGGTCGTCTAACGATTTAAAAAAAGTTTTATCTGAAATAAAAACTAAAGAACAAATGGGTTCCGTATTAAAAGCCTATAATAAAAAATTTGGTAAAACATTATACCAAGATTTAAATGGTGAATATACAATAACATGGGACACTATTTGGGAGTTAGTTAAAAAATTTAAATCGGGAATATCAATGGACGAGTGTGAAGAATATTATAAAGACCAAACAGTTAACTCATAATGCCATTAATATAATATTTAAAACCCCGACTCATCAGTTGGGTTTTTTTGTTTTCCGCATATTTATTGCTAAATAAAGATATGAAAAGAATTGTAAGATTAACAGAAAGAGATTTAACAAGATTAGTTAAACAAGTTATTAGTGAAAACTACGAAAACTCATTATACTCAGATATTATGGAACTAATAAAAAATTCTAACTCAAGTCATGAAGAAACCATTAGTGTTTTAAATTCTATTGTTGATGAAATGTCTTCATCAAGGAGATTAAGACAAGATGTAGAAAAAAGATTTCGTGATGATAACTACACTCAAAGTAATGACCCTATGGATCTTTACATGAGTGGAAGAGGAGTATCAGGTCATTAAAAAATAACATTATTATGAAAAGAATTATAAGATTAACAGAAAGAGATTTAACTATATTAGTTAAACAAGTTATTAGAGAATTTGACTATGAACCACATAAAAATAAAGATTTAGAAATAATTGATAGGTTTATTATTTCAATAAATCCTGGTAGTGATGACGTTATTGAGATGGAAGGCATTTTGGCTAGAGACAATAGAGATAAACATTTAATGTTTAAACAATTGGAAGATGTTAAAATATTTTCAAGTAGTAACTCTCGAGAATTAATAAAGGATGAGGAGATTAGTTTAGGACGAGCGGATGATTCCACACAACGAACCGCACAATTTTTAAATAGAATCGTTGGAAAATGGGCGATAATTTCTTCTGAGGGTAGACAGTTTTATTACGAAATACCCGTAGGTGAAAACATAAATGTTTCAGGTCGTGGGGCTAATTATATTGGAAATTTAAACTGCGTATTTAACAATATTAAATTTGAAACAATTTAAAGTGTGGTTAGAAAAGACATTTATAAAATTGACATACAAGATGGTTTATATTTTTTAGTATTTCATAAAACATTTAATGGTGGGTTTGGATCCGCAGTATCTTTATATGTAAATGAATTTGAATATTTAAAATTTGATTGTTTTGGGGAGAATGAAGGTCATTATCATATTTATGATGATATAACAAATGAGATCATATATTTTATTGAAAAAACATGTAAAGAACAAATAACTCGTACTTCCTATGAATTAATTAATAATATTGATACATATTTAAATAAAAGTAAAAATGTGGATATAAAAAATTTTAAAATAAATCACAAAGATTTTATAGAAAAAATAGATGATGTAAAAAATAAAATGTTAGAATATGAATATAATTTTTATTCTACTTTAAGATAAAATATAAAACCATGACCCCACACCATTTATCAGAAAAGTTTTATTCCTCAATTAATTTGGTGGTAAATAAGATACAACCAAAAAAAATACTATTTTTAGCAAAGGTCTTTTGTGAAGAATGGTTATTACCTAATATGTTAACGTATTCAGATGATGTTCATATTGATTATCTTCTAATACAAGAAGATGAGGTTATTGGTCTTGAGTGTGAAATTAAAGATGGAATGAAATATAATTTTCCACATCACTATGTTTCATTTGATGAGTTTAAAAACTTTTTATTTTTGGATTCTTATGATTTTATTATAATGGATACGGTTCATTATAAGGACTATATGGATTACATTTTTAAAAATATAATTCCTTTGTGTAACGGATATGTTTTATTGCACGATACATTACCACAAAGTGAGGGGTCTTTGACAATACCTCGTAGATCTAACACTAGTCCTTGGGTTGGCCAAACATATATTTCATTTCATAATTTTTATTTGGGAAATGAGAATATCTCATATAATTTTGATGATGGGTATGTTGGGTATGGGGTAATTGATTGTTCTAAAAATAATATTAATGTTGATTATGATGATACAATAATTTGGGGATTGGATGAAATTAAACTTAGTTCCATTCCTCACGAACAATTTGTTAATATTATAATGTAAAAAAAAATAAATAATTAATAATAAAAGTGGGTTTTTTTGAAACATCAACATATTTATTAATAAATTAAAACAAATAAATTAAAACATTATGGGAAAAATAGTAAGATTAACTGAATCAGATTTAGTTAGAATTGTAAAAAGAGTAATTAACGAAGGTATGAGTTCAACACTTATGTCACCATTAAGTGTTGGTGGTAAAACATATCAAGTGCAACTTTTTGGTGGAGATACGGTTGCTTTTGTTGATTCAAAAAATGTGAACACTGAGATTACTGACCGAGCTCTAATTGGAAAACTTAATACGGCAGCTGGATTTGGTTATGAAGCAATTCCAACATCAACCGGAAGAGCATCAGTTGGGTATATTCAACAACACTGTATGAAATTCGGTAGTCTTTGTAGTAAATTATAATAATGGTAGTTGGGTTTACCAAAGATCTTTATAATTAAAATAATATTTAAAACCCCCACATTCAAATTAATAGTGTTGGGGGTTTTTTTTTGAATACAGAAGTATTTATAAATAAATAAAAAAATTATGTCAAGAATTATAAGATTAACAGAAAGAGATTTATCTAACTTAGTTAGACGAGTTATTAGAGAAGAAGAAGAACAAGATGAAATTGCTGGCAATGTTGAGTCAATTCTTAATAAACCTAAAGTTGAAATGAAAATTGAAGATATCTATTCTAATCTAAGTGATGATGAAAAAAGAAAACTTGAATCGTCTTTAAATAATTTGGGTATCGACGAATATACTTCACCTAAAGAAGCTCATGATGCAGTTCAAAATGTTGCTGATAATGTTGGTGGTGAAATAGGTGAAGGTGATGAGAATATGAATCCAAAAGAAAAGATTGCCGATATTCTACACGAAATAGGTGCGGGAAATATTGCAGCTTGGGGTGGAGTTCCAGCCGCAATAGTAATTGGTGGTCTTTTAGCTGGTACTGTTGGATCACCTATGATTGCGGGATTCGCAATTAGTTGGGGGGTTACTACTTTATTAATTGGATTAGCAAAACTATTGGCTAAAGATAAATCTAAAGAGTATCAACCAGAACGTGAGCCTAAATTAAATTATCAAAAAAGTGACGTTCCTGACGGCACAATTTTTAATCGAAGAAGTGACGGAAGCACTTATAATCACCAAACTCCCTCACAAGATGGTGGAACTTATTCACCTTTTAAAAAGACTATCGATGAGGATTATAGAATGAGAAAATACCTAAGAAGATATTAATAAAAAAAATTATGAAAAGAACAATAAGATTAACAGAAAGAGATTTATCAAGATTAGTTAGACGGGTTATTAGAGAACAAGAAGAAGAAATGTCGGATTTACCAACGTGTAATAGTAAAATGGTAAATGACGGTAATCCAGGTTCATCCTCTGAGATGTCAGGATCTTACACCAAAATTACGTATAATGGATCCGTATCCCCACAATATCAAGGATATACTGTTCACTCCAAATTTGGTCCATTTTGTTTTATAAAAGGATAACATACTTAATAAAATTAACTAAACCCCATTTCTAATAAGTTTTGGGGTTTTTTGTTTTCCATTATATTTATCATATATGAAAATCATTCTTACAGAAGATCAGTATGAACAATTAACTGAAATGATTAAACTCGACATCAAGGTGGGTGATACCATAATGGGTGGCAAGTTTAAAAATAAGAAGGTTGTTGTAAAAACAATTGGAAAAAATGATAAGGGAGATATTACAATTAACGGTAAACCATTATTGAGATTCAGAATTATAAAAGAATCCAATACGGCCATACTTAGAAGACGCGAAAGAATTGAGGAACTGTTCCACGATTATTTATTATCTAATAATGTAACCCCTCAGGATTCGTTTGAGGGATACTTTCAATCATTGTGTTGGGATATTGCAATTAAGGTTGTAGATAGATCAAATGTTACCCTTAGAAACCAAATCATTCAATTTATTAAAAATCATTTCTATGAAGAATTTAAAGGGTGGTGGGAAAGAAGAAAAAACCGTATTTCTGAAAACACATCAACATCTGAAAAAAACAAGAAGTTTTTAACTAAGATCATGGGGGTTGATTTTAGCGACAAGATTCAACAAATAACTTCCACATATGATGTTCCAACAAGTTTTGATGATGGTATTGCTCCATCAACTATCAGAACATATTTGAATCATTGGGGTCCGATGTATCTTGTTAAAATTGATGGTGAAAATTATTTATATCAAGATAGAGGTGATTTTGAAATGTTTATTGATGAGGAAGGATATTGGAATAAAGATGAGATCCCTGAAAAACTTGGTATTGGTGTGTTGGGGTTAAGGTTCTCAGATATTCTTGACATGTATTTTTATGAGGAGGATCAAATATGAAAATAATTATAACGGAAAACCAACTTAAAACGGTAGTATTTAAAAACATTAATGAGTCCGAACCCAAAGATATAGAAAAAAGATATAAAACATATTCAAAAATTTTAAATGAACTAACAGAAGAATTTGATTGGGTATCTAAAATTGATGTTAAATTAAGTTCTACCGAGGAGGCAGGTGGATGGAGAGATGAAGATAGTAAACCACTATTAATTGTATTGGTTTATTTTAAAAACTATCAAAAAATTCGAATGACGACACAGTTTGAGTTATTTTATGAAATAAGCTTTATTCACGATATGTTTTTTCCTCATCTAACCGGTGGATCTCCTATATATTCAGATCATTCAGATAATGTTACAGCATATTTTTCAGCTAAATCAGTTTTTCCAAACGGTAAAAGGGACACCTTCCCAAGTCAAAACCAAATTGTTTCGGGGGATTATGACGCTGTAAATCAAATTAATGAATCAAATGAAAAAAATAAAATTTTTCTTAAAGATAAGTTTGGAATTGACCTTGACGGAAAAATTAGAATGATTCAAAGTTATGAAGAACTTCCACTTGTGTTTGCTTCTCATTTTTATCCAAAAGATTTTAACAGGATGTTAAATGATGGTGGTCCGTTTTATGTGATGAGCATTAATAAAGGTTATAAGATTGGTAATACATATGTAAACAAACTTTATTTATATCGACCTCGAGTTGACGGATCTAGTTATTTAGTAGACCAAGATGGGTATAATAAAGCCGAATCCACTTTTTTGGAAAATCTTGGAGTTGATGTAATGGGTTTAACAATTAAGGATTTGGTTAACATATATTTTAATGAGGAGGATCAAATATGAAAGTAGAAATAAGTAAAAAACAATATCAAAGGGTCATTTATAATTTATTAGATACATTGTATGGTCCAAAACTTTCATATGAAAGAAAAAAAGATATGATTTACATATATCCAAATGATAGTGATCCTTCTGAAAATGAGTCGATTGGAGAAGGTGATTCGATCTTTAGAGTTTATACTGGTAGTGGTAAAGGTAAAGGATGTAAAAAAGATTTGTATGTTACTTCTGAGACCGGAGAAGAAATAGAAGATTTTATACCAAGAGCCGCAACAAGAAAAAAATTATTTGCTAAAACTGTTCTTTCTTATGTTAATGAAAAAACGGGTCTTGATGTTGATTGTATTGATTTTTGGTATTATTCAGGTTCTACAAATGATGTTGACAAAGAAGCTAGATATAATTTTAATGTGAAAAAGAATAAAAAGATTAGGATATAAACATTGGAGGTTTTTGTTTTATATACTATTTATAAATAAAAAATATTATGAAACATTTATTAAATGACATGTCTTTTGAGGAAAGACAAAACATTAGAGAACAACACACAGGAGGAATGAAAGTTATGTCCGATAATTTCCGTAGATTGGTAAACGGAAAACTTGGAGATTCAAAACCATTGGTATCTGAGCAGGTTACGGGGGATACAACCACAACACCTGTTGCTGGTGGTGGAGGAGCAGCCGTTGAATCGGTAAGCACTATTATTAGTAGATTCCCAAATATCAAAATATCGGGAACCCCAAAAAAACACACAAATGGTATTACGGTAATGTGGGATGAAAAACCACCTAGTGGTACTGGTGGAGTCGTTAAATACTTTAAGGATTGTAATACTGGGGCTCTAACAAAATATAACGGACAAGTATCTGTAGATGAGAGAAACGCTAGAGCTATTTTAACCTTATCTTTGTGTAGATCATTAATACCTGATTCACAGGTGGTTAAAAATTCTAACGAATATTCCGCAAAACAAGCTCAATATATAAAAGACAACCCATCACAGACGGGAGCTCCAACACATTATAGAAGTGACGGATCAACTACAATGGATAACTAAAAAAATATATGGGTAATTATGTAGATTTATCGGATAAAGCTCTTAGGGTTATAATAATGACCCTAAATAAAGAATTTGACGAAAACGATATTGATATTGAGTTAAATACTATTTTCGAAGAAGATACTGTTGATCTTATTGATAAAACATTGGAATATTTTGGCGTAGGAGGTCAAGATATTGAATTATACTCATATTTCATTTCTTTATGTCTTTTAAATCCTGGTTATTTGGATAAGACTGTTCCAATACAAAGACCTAAATTAAACAAATATGAAGTTATTCATAGTGAGTCATCTAGGGTTTATAAAACTACCACATATAGAACCGTAATACCATCATATATTGAGTTGGATGAAAATATGATTGGTGATTTAAGGTCAATAGAGTTATATGATTATTGGGATGGTGAAGAGATTAGTGATTATGTGGACGATTCAGAAACAACTGATGACTCAGTGGAGGAAATAAATAGAATTCAAGAGTAGAAAATTTAAATAAAAACAATTTATCAAACTAATTATAACAAAACAATTTATATTATGAAAAAATTATTATTAAAAATCACATCTTTATTAGGGTTGAAAAAAAATAAAACTTCTGTAGATCGAGCAGTAAAAATATACAAAGGTAAATTTGCGTTTTGTGGGGCTTCAGGAGCAGAAGCAACTGGAAATATTGTTACAGTTCAAGGTAGAAAATTTAAAGAGGGTCGTTCAGTATGTCCAGTAATGGATGGACCGTCGATTGCAAACCTTAAATTAGTTCCAAACCCATCTGTAACTCCTGATGGAACTGAAGATACCGTATGGTCTTTCTTTTGGTATTATGATGAGGTTCCTCAAGCACCAACTTGGGAAACTTTACCTACAGTAAATCGTTCATTTGTAATTGGTGATACACCAAGCACTCAAATGAGTAATATGTTCTGTATGCCATGTAAGATTTTTAAAACCGTTAATGGTGTTGAATTGGCAGAATGTGTTGGACCATTAAATGAATTGGCAGTTCCTTTAAGAAGAGCTCTTAGAGCACATGAGGGTCAAACATCGATTACACAAGCACCTGAAGGATCATCGTATCCGGTTGGAACTGTGATTCCAACAACCACTGAATCTGAATAATCTAACTAAATTTATATCAAACCCCGCCTAATAAGTGGGGTTTTTTGTTTCCTACATATTTATATATAAAGAATATCATTATGAGAAGAATTATAATTGACCAACAAGAAAAAAATAGAATTCTAAACATGTATGTTTTTAAAACAAAAAAAAATAAACTAAGAGAGAGTATTGAATCACAAGAAACATTTGATGTTGAAATAACAGGCCCTGATAAAGAAACAGGAAACTTAAGTTTAAAAAATGTTAAAGTTGATCCAACAGACAAGTGTAAGGTAATATTTGATTATAATATATCGGGAGAAGGCATTAAACAATATTTTGAGATGGGACAATTAATGGGAAATGAGGGGGAATACTCGTGTTCCAAAAATCAATTTTTATTAGAATCCAAACTTGGTAAAAGAGTTTATGTGACAAACGAGACAAACGAAACAATTAAAAATCATTGTTTAAGTTGTAAAGTTTAATTTTTTTAAAAACTAAAGTATTTATATTATAAAAAACATATTATGAGAAGAAACGTAAAATTAACAGAAAGAGATTTAACAAGACTTGTTAAAAGAATCGTTAGAGAAGAAGAAGAATTTGACATAGAAAAAACAGTTATGGACGCAGGAGAATTTGACGCTGAAGATATTCCTGAAGAATGTAAAGGGAATGATCCTGGAATGTCAAAAATTGATATGTTAACTGGATGTATTGGTAGTATAACAAAAAAATCAACGTCTTTAACGTCGGCATTAACGGCTCTAACATCCCTGTTAACTACAGCTGAGACTGAATCCTCATCTATGACAGAGTCAAGAAGAAGAAGATATAGAAATTATTAAATAACTAATATAATTTTTATTTAATCACCCACCCCAATAAGGCGGGTTTTTTATTTTGTATAGTATTTATCTCATATGAAGATTATAATTTCTGAATCCCAATATTCAAATATTTTTGAATCTAATAACGAGAAGCAATCAAACCTCATCTATAAAATGTGGAATGATGGTATGGATATTTATGAGATATCAGAATTAATAGGTCTGAAAGAATCTCAAGTTATTTATTATCTTAAAGATAAAGAAATTAGAATTAGTTGTGATTTATCATATATAATTATCCAAATACTTTATAGAACAAGTTTAATTAATAAAAACTTTAACTTTAATAACGGAGAAATGATTCTAAACTTAAATTGGGATAGTTTTGGTGGGTCTGTTAATTTTGAATATGAAGATAAAAAATATAAATTGTCAGGGATGGCAACACCTTATTGGGATGGAAACTGCTCAACACCGGTTGATGGTTCTTATTTTGAAGATATAGAGTCAGGAGATTACTATGATGAATATGATAATTCAGGTATTAGAACAGATTACACACCATCTAAATTTAAATCGATTCAAGAACTCATTGATTTTTTAAATAACGAATACCCTAAATTGTTAATTTCACCAATAAAGGAATTGATTCATTATTTTAAAAATAAATATATGTAAATTATATGATATCTGAAAAACACATAGAAAGAATTAATAAGGTGATCAAAGACATGGTCTTTGATTATGATGGTAAAATATTTACTCCTGACTTAAATATTGATTTTCAGTATCAATTTATAATCACTGGTCAAAGAAGAATGATTTCTGTTGGAGAATATTACGATCATTTGGATGTGTTGGTTGAGATTATTGATGGTAACGAAAGAACCACTAAGTTTTTTGTTGTTTTTAAAACCTTGAACGATAATTTAAATAAAGATTATATGTTAAACAATTATTTGGGAAATTCAATTAGTGATGAGTTATCTTATTTCTTTGGTGAAGATTATGTTAGAGTTAGACTTGTAAAAATACAATTTAGTGAAGAATATAACCAAAAAATAAATGATATGAGTTTAAAAATCCTAAAAAAATAAGTATATATTATATATGTCAAGAAAAATAGAACAATATCCTGATAAGGCGATTAGACCAATTTTACTTTCAATTGTTGAATCTTTAGAAAACGATGGAGTGTTTATTACAGATATGAGAGAAGACTATGAAAATGAATTCCAACAGTCATACCCAATTATTGAATCAGAGTTGGAAAGTTATGGTTTAGAAAACGAATTTGAAGATGTAACTTACATTATGTATTTATTTATTAATAACCCAAATTTTACGACAGAACCAATTAAGAGACCTGAATTAAAAAAATATGAAATTTTACATATTGTGGATAGAACGATTAATGTCCATGATACTTATTTAACTAATTTTGATAGTTATATTCCACTAACAAAAAATATTTTACGAGACATGCAATCAGATAGTTTATATGAACCATATGAAGGCGAAGAAATTGATTCGGAACATATGGATTCCGATTGGAATGATGATTGGATTGATGAAATTAATGAGGTTTAATTTTTAATTTTTTGTTTTATATTTGTTATTAATGAAAAAAGCAAGTGTGAAATTATTTGATTTGGTTTATGGTGAATTAATTCCCGTAGAATCAAAAATTTTTGGTAAAATGGTTTTTATATTTTATACCATAGATGATCAGTTAAGACCACAGATTGTTTATTATCCCTCAACTAAAGAAATCAAAACTTTAAGATCTCTTGAAATTGAGTTCTCAGAATTCATTCCACTTCAAAGAGACGAATTTATTACTCAATTTTCTAATTGGATTAGAGAAAGGTATTACGATGAAATGTTATTTAAAGGAATTGATTACATTGACTTTTTAGAAGAACTACTGGTTTTTTAATTAAACTTTTATTTCCTTATTGTATTTATTAACTATATATGTATTATGAATAATGAACAAAAAGCCGAAAAGTATAATCAACTAATGTATGAATATACAAAAACACAAAACAAAATTTCCTCAATCAAGGGTGAATCACTTAATTTAAACGAAAACCAACTAAAAGAAATAAAACTTCTTGAGGGTAAATTGGAGTTAATTATGAGAACCGCATCTTTTTTATAAAGATTTTAATTATTTTAAGTATTTATACATATAAAATAATGTATCATGGGTCAATTTATAGTTTCTGAAAGTGAAAAAAAACAAATAAGACTTCTTTATGAGGCAAACAAACCATTACCACAAGCATCAAATTTTGTTAAGACTTTGGCGGGATATCTAAAAATAGAACCAAGCACTATAATTGGTCTAGATTGGTCTTTATATAAAAATAATAATGAAATAAAAACCCAATTAACTAATCTTTTTGAACCATCAAAAAAAACCGTAACTGATAAAATTAACAATGCTAAACTTAATACTTCACTATTTAATATCTTAAAACAAAAATTAATTTCATATGTTCCAAATGATGTAACAAAAGAACAAAAAGATTATTTTGATGAATTAAAAAAAGGACTTACAACAGATCAAACAACCACAACAGTTAAACAAAATCAACCAACTTTAAATGTGTATAGCTTTGATAGCTTCCAACCAACCCAAACAAAACCCACTTTATCGAGATTTCAATCACTTATTTAAACATAATATATAAATTTAATTATAGTTATATTAAAATATTTAATTTATGGTATATTTATATATAAAAATAGAATATGATAAATGAATCAGATATAAAAAGAATAGTTAAAAAAGTAAAATCCGAAAACATAAATGAAGGATTATTTGACACGTTTTTTGGTCGTGGATATTCTGGATACGCAAATGACTTATCAAAAATTATGGAAGATCTTATTTCTAACGTATATTATGATAAAAATTTAATTGCCTCAGTTAAAAACCTTTATTACGATATTAAAGATTCAAATCTCGATAGAAGACAAAAACAAGAATTAACCGATATTATAGGTGGAGTATATCAAACTTTAGAAAGTTCAAAAAATAATTTAGAAAAATATCTCACAAGACTAGAAAGATTAAATAGAATATAAAAAAATTAAATAAAAAAATTATGGGATTTAAAATATACCTTACGGAAAAACAATTGGACGTGGTTCTTAAAGATTTAATGTTAGTTGAGCAAAAAAAAACAAATTTAAAATACGATCTATTGTCAGGACAAACGAATCCATTTTTAACTGACCGTGAAAAGGCCGATAAAAACGCCGCGTATAAAAATACCGAGTCTTGGCGAAGAAATAAAGGAGGAAAACTTAAGATTAAACTTTCTGCATATGGTAGTGAAAATTTTAAATCTGGAGAGTCAGAAATAGATAAAAACGCTCAACAAATTAAAAAAATTGTTTCAGATTTAGAAAAAATCGCACTTCAAGGTGAGGCAACGGCAACTGTTAATGGTAGCGCGTCAAACACATCTTGGGGTAGTTCACCTGTTGGATCCCCAAACGCAAAAAAAAAGAACGAAGAACTTGCCGCAAAAAGAAGAGATAATTTAATCACATATTTAAAGACTTTAAATTTACCAAACATAACCTTTAATAAAGGTGTGGCAACCCTTTCAGATTCAAATAAAGATGAGGGTCAAAATGTAACAATAGGTATTTCAGGATCACAAACTATGGATATTGAAGCAAAGGGAGATATTGGAGACAATACAAGAACCTCACCCATCGTTCCGTTCTATAACCCTACTATAAAAAAGAAAATAACACCACCAGGTCCCGATCCTTTAACAATTTTAAAAAATGTTTGTATAGAAATTCCTGAAGATTGGGTCTCAGATTATAAACAGACTATAAGTAAATGGGCCTTTAATAAAAATGGGAAAAAAACTATTAATTTAAAATTAAAAATTACCACGCCATCGGGACTTTAATAAAAATAAACAATAAAGTAGTTTATTAAAATAAACTTTTAAAAATAAATAGATATTTATATAAAAAACAAAAAAATGGGAAGAAAAATTAGACTAACAGAATCTGCATTTCATTCTTTAATTAGAAGACTTGTTATTGAAACTAAAGAAAAAATGGATGACGAGGATTCGGATAATGAAGACATGGACAATGAAAGTGATTACTCAAAAATGAGTAAGGAAAAGGCAATTAAAAAAATTGCGGATTATTTAAAGTCAGAACTAACAAAAAATGAAGAACAAAAATTAAAAAATAAGTTGGATGAGTCTAGAAGATATGGTAGACGTTTATATGAGGACGAAGACAAAGATTTATCATCAAGAAGATCTGGTAGTTTAGGAAAATCCATTAAACGTGGTGGTTTAGCTTTAACCGCAACCGGAGCGGTAGCAGCTCTTGGTTCAATTATGGGTTATTCTGAAGGTAAACTAACAAGTTTAATTCACGATATTACTGCAAATGCTGGTCTTGGAGAATATACTGGACCTGTAACATACGCAATGATCGCAGCTGGTTTAGCAATGGCTCTTTACGGAAGGAGTATGGAATACAAAAAAACAGGTAAATAATTAAAAAACTTTTTTTTTAAAAACCCCATATTATTATAATGTGGGGTTTTTTGTTTTACTATCTAAATAACCTTCTAAAATTTTAACAATTTCAGAAATTTCTTCATTATCAACATCACTTACTATTTTTGATTTTTTATATTTATGTAAATATTCCCAAAAAAATAGATAGTGAAATAATATTATGAGACAAAAAGAAATTAAATTAATACTAAAAAATATTAAATACGGAATTAAAAAAAAACTTAAGGTAAAAATAAAGTTATATATGTCTGAATTAGCAAACATTAATTGTTTATAACCTTTAATTATTTTTTTTAATTCTTTTGGAGGTAAGTCCTTATACAACTCAGCCTCTTTTTTAATTTTTAACATATCTTTCATATTAATTAACAATAATAACAAATATATTAATAAAAAATTAATTTAAAAAATTATTCTACAGAAATTAATTCTAATTCAAAAATTAAATTTTTTCCGGACAACGGATGGTTAGCATCTAAAACAATGTTATCTTCATTAATTTCTTTAACAACAACATTCATTGGTCCTTGTGGTGTTGTTGTTTGTAACATTTGACCGACTTCAATATTTTCAGGAACTCTGTCTTTTGGGACTTCAGCAATTAATTCATCTTTTCTTTCACCATAAGCGTCCATGTAATCAATCTCAATTGTTTTTTTATCGCCTTCTTTCATGCCAATCAAACCTTTTTCAAATCCAGGAATCAAAGACCCTTTACCCAAAGTTGCTGCTAATGGTTCTCTACCCTCAGTTAAAGAAGAATCAAAAATAGACCCATCTTCTAATTTACCCGTGTAATTTACAGTCACGGAACTGTTTACATCTACAATTTTCATATTTTAAATTTTTTATAAAACATAAACAACGGATTTAAATATGTAAAATGGTATTTATTAAATTATGGTAAATTTTTAAATATATCTTGATAAGTTTAATCATTTTACATACAATTTATACCTAATGGTTAAATTCTAATCTTAAAAATTAGCAATGGTCTCCGTTTAATTTTTATTTAATAACAACTCAACCAAATTAAACTCGTATTTATAGTATGAAACATTTATTACTTTTATTTTTATTTCCCCTTTTTGTTTATTCGCAATATTGTCCGGCTTTGGGACCAGATCAATTATTACCTTGTGGTGTTAATTCAACCACTTTAACTGCGGATTTAAGTCAGTGTGGACCTGGTGGACCAAACCCAAACCAAACAACAAACTATGGTGTAACAAATATACCTTATGTTGCTCAAACTAACACAGGAACACAAGTCTTTTTAGGTGATGATGCAATATCTCAACCACAAAACATAGGTTTTACCTTTTGTTTTTTTGGAAATACATACACACAGTTCTACATTGGATCTAATGGATGGATTGGTTTTTCAGGTGGTCAACCAGCGACCTTTGCGTCGGTCGCAATTCCTAATGGTGGTTTAAATGTTCCAAAGAATTGTATTATGGGTCCTTGGCAAGACTGGCACCCGGGCATCGGCGGGCAAATCAGATATCAAATTAGTGGAGTTGCCCCTTGTAGAAAATTAACCGTTAGTTGGATTAACGTTCCTATGTACTTGTGTACTAATTTACAAGGTAATTTTCATATTGTCATCTATGAATCAACAAATGTAATTGAAAACCACATACAGAGTAAACCAAATTGCCCTAATTGGGCTCTTGGTACGGCAGTTCAAGGGATTCATAACCAACCAGGAACTATCGGTATTACGGTTCCGGGAAGAAACTCTACGCAATGGTCAACTCAAAACAACTCATATAGATGGACCCCTTCAGGACCTGCAGTTCAACCTGTATTAACATGGTATCAAGTAGGAAATCCAAACCCAATTGGTACCGGTCCTACAATCACAGTTACACCACCTCTTGCTGGAGCAAACTACACATGTCATTTAGTTTATCCTATTTGTAATGCCGGTTGGTCAACTTGTAATGCGGGTATTGGTAATTTAGGACCTGATACTGTCTTTGTTGCACCAGGACCACCTAATCTTCCACCACCTAACGTATTATTACAAGACCCACACTGTAATAATGGTTGTGATGGAGCGATAGTCATTACACCTAATGGAGGAACAGGAGTCATAACAATTTCTTGGAATCAACTAGGAACTAATTTTAGTCTGATTAATCTATGTAGTGGTAACTATTTGTTTAATTTAGTGGATGCCGCAGGTTGCACATACAGTGGATTGGCAACTTTACTTAATCCCCCACCATTACAATCCCCCCAATTTGTAAATATCAACCCAACTTGCTTTGGTTATTGTGATGGAACATCAACTGTGAACCCAATTGATGGTGTTGCACCATATACATTCCTTTGGGGCAACAGTCAAACCACCCAAACGGCAACAAATCTATGTTCAGGACAACAAACTGTTACGGTTTATGATCAATATAACTGCCCTGCACAAGGAACAACCACTTTAGTTGATCCTACGATGGTTACAATCAACCAAATCACAGGTTTAGATACGGTTTGTTATAACTCTACAGTCAATCCTTATGGTGTTACAAGTGTTTTCCCTAACTTAGGGTATGTTTGGACTAACACAATAGGAAATATCACTACAGGACAAGGAACAGACCTAATAAATTTAGATGTTACTGGTGTAAATGGGGGTAATTATCCTAACTCACTATCGGTTATTGGTGTAAATCAACTTGGATGTCAGTCATTACCTGAAACTTTTAACCTTGTTGTGTTAAATATTCTTCCATCAATCACTCAAGTTGGCCCATTTTGTGAATACGACAACTGTATTAACCTAAATGGGACCCCACAAGGTGGAATTTTTAGTGGATTAAACGTTTGGAATGGACAATACTGTCCAAATAACGGATTTATTGGTCTTGATGTTGTGAATTACAACTATATTCAGTCAGGTTGTTTGTTTAATACATCAATAAATGTTCAAGTATACCCAAGACCGATCATTTCTCCTGTTGTAAACGGTGTTGTTTTTGAAAATACGGAGTATCATGAGATATGTGAGGGGGATACCATTACCGATATCTTTGATGCAGTGTCTGCAAGTGGTGGATATAACGAATGGTACTCGTTTGGCGACACAACAATTAGTCAAACCTTAAATATTACTTGGGATCAAGATGGAATATTCCAATTTCAAGTGGTTAGATGGGACAATGGATGTGTTTCTAATCCCGAAAACTTTGTTGTTACATTAGAATTGTGTCCAAATGAGATATTTTACATACCAAACGCCTTTACACCTAATGGTGATGAAAGAAATAACACATTTAAACCCATAATTACGTCAGGAGTAGACGTTTTTAACTATGTATTTGTAATATATAACCGTTGGGGACAGATAATATGGGAATCTTATAACACAAATATGGGTTGGGATGGTAATTATGACGATAAACCATGTCAAGATGGTGTTTATACTTGGAAATTAAGGTTTAAAACACCTAAAACTGACAAAATAAATGAATTTATAGGTAATTTAACATTAATTAAATAGTAGATATTTATTTATATGAGTAAAAAACAAAATCCTAAGTTAAAAAAGGGTGATCGTGTAATATTAATAAACATGCCAGGTGAAAATCTTGACACAGGGGACAAAGGAAAGGTCATAAAAATAGGAGACCAACCTAATGTGTTAGGATTTACATATTTATATAAAATGGAGTGGTATGACGACGATGGAAAGATGATATCTGACCTATCTTTACTCCCACAGACCGATACTTGGATGTTAGATCGTGAATATAGTAAAAATGACCAAAATGACCTAAATGAAGGTAGAATTATAGATCTTGATGAGTTAATAAAACGACATGAGTGGTCAAGACTCTTTAAAAAGTCTGATTTAAAGTCTATTATGGAATATTTAAACGCAATTAAACGATTGGGTGTGGTAAATATGTTTGAATCAGGTCAATTTTTAGGTAAAACTGAGGATTATTTGACCACATACTTTAATTTATACCGTAAACAACAAGATTTAGACGATAAAGATGAAGAATTAATTAAAAAAATCTTAGAAATGTCAGAAATGGTTAGAAATATCATGATTTCAGCCGCGGTTACTGATTTAGAACAGAAAAATAAAGAAATTACGGGATCATCAGCAACACATAGGGTAAATAGACTTGCAACTGAGGTTGTAAAATACTTTATGACTCAATAATAACGTTTTTTTTATTTAAACACTTGATTATATCATATAATTTGCTCATTTTTACATAAAAACAAACAAATTATGACATTTTTATCAATTTCTTTACTAATTTTTAGTATAATTATTCTTTTTACAACCATTTTATTCATATATTGGTGGAAAAAATACGGAAAATCACTATTTTCTACCTTAAAAGACCTAAAAAACATGCAAAACCCATCAAATTTTACCAAAAACCTTAATAATTTGGGTAATTTAGAAGATTTTTACAAGAATATTGGTAATTTTGGTGGTCAAATTGGTAATTTTAACCAAAGAATGGGTAAAATTGCTAAAAAAATAACTAAAAAATAGATAAAATCCTCGAAAAAGACCTGTTTTTGGTCATTTTTTGTCTATATATATAACAAAAAAACCCCTATTTTAGGGGTTTTTTGATTAAAATAGGGGTTATTTTAGTCTTTTTGTAGAATATCCTCAATAAAAAAATTGGTTATAATGTGGGCGTTAAACTCCCTTAATTAAATTTAATGATTGTTTTAAATATTCTTTTGACCTTGGTGATGGGGTAAATTCATCTTCTTTTGTTTGTAAATTCAAAACCCTCTCAATATCTTTAACTAATTCAGTTCCGTGTTCATTTTCCTTATATAACTCGATAATTTTGTCCATTGCTTTATGACAATCACCTGTTGTTTCATCATAATAATTTTTATTTCTAAACTTATTTAAATGATTCATCATTTCATAAGACAAATGGGAACCACCATCTTTTACATCCTTAAATAACCTAATGTTATTTAAAATACCTAAAGTATCTACCATAGAGTTAACTCCCATAGATCTTTTTGTAATACCGGGAGTGTATTTAGAGTATTCGTCAGATCTACCAACAATTTCTTCTAATGGTATAACATTTTCTGGTATACATTTAGGTTTTTTAATTTCCTTTTTAGAATTAATCTCATTTTCCTCATTTAAAACAGATCTTACAATCTTATTTATTTTAAAGTCTAATAGTTTATTTGATCTCATATGTTTTGAAATTTTATTATTATATTTAGTATTTATATAAATAAATATACAATACTATGAGAATTGTTGAAAATGTTGTAAAACAAGTGTTAGAAGAATATTATAACCACCCAATGAAATTAAAAAATAATGTATTAATTTCAGATATATTGAAGTATCATTTAGAAAAAAAAATACCTTTATCTGAAAATGTTCTTAAAACTTATTCAAGATCCTTTATCAATTTGATAAATGAAGTAAGAAGACTTTATAATCAAGGACATATTATATTAAATAACGAAGATCGTTTAATTGTGGAATCGGATTTAGGTAAAAAGGTAATTTTAGAGAATGGTGAAAATGTCTATTTAGAAATTCCTATGGAAAATTTAGAATTTATTTCAGAAGCAGAATATCAAGGAAGAAAAGTTCAGTTGGGTAAAATTATGCAAGGGGACATTAAGAAGTCTAAAGTTTACGTAAAAAACGACAAAGGAAAGGTTGTTAAAGTAAATTTTGGTTTTGGCGGTAAATCAGCCAAAGGTAAAATAATGAGGATTAAGAAGAATAACCCTGAAAGAAGAAAATCATTTAGAGCAAGGCATAATTGTGATAATCCTGGCCCAAGATGGAAACCAAGATATTGGGCGTGTAGAACTTGGTAAAAATTTAACTATATTATAAAAAGAAGAAGATCTGGATCAATAAATAAATGAAAAATATATGACTTTAACCAAACAAACAATAGTTGAATCTTATAAGTATGATTCTTTAATAAGAAAAATTGTTAAAGATATTGTTACACTATATAAGGAAAAGGGTGCGGGAGAATATTATCTTCCTGAGGACATTAATGAGAATGAATATGAATATCATTTTAAAGATATTTTTGTTACTGTTGAATTATTATTAGAGGAATCCAAAAGTGTTGATGGATTTTTATTAAATGCGGATTACTATTCTGACGACGATGATGGTGAAGATGTTGTCATTGTTAAAATCGTATATAATCCTGAAACAAAAAATAAAATATTATATGACATGATTGGTGAGTTAAATGAAATTTTAGCTCATGAATTAAGACACAACTACCAAAAAAACAAAGGTTTATTTGACTTTAATGTTGAACCAAATGATAGTGAAGATGAAGAAGAAGAAGGATATGATTATTACACAAAACCAAAAGAAATAGATTCTCAATACTATGGGTTTAAAAGAATGTCTAAAATTACCGGAAGACCATTTAATGATGTAATGATAGGTTGGTTTAAAAAGTATAAGGATGTTCATAAAATGAACGACGATGAAGTAAAACTTACAATTAAGAAAATATTAGACTATAAGACTAATCTTTAAATCTTTTAATTATCTTATCTATTAATGTTGTTAATAAATTAGATGCAAAAATACCACCAGTGTAATGACTAACACCAGTTACAATTAGATTGACTTGTTGTTCTGATAAATCAAGATCTGACATATCTTTTAACAAAGGAACTAATGGGATTAAAAAAGTATAAGCAATCATGTTAGAAACTTTTGAAAATGTAATATTTAAACTATCTAAAAAATTAAACATAGCATCTTTTAGTTCGTAAGATTTTATCATTGCCCTATCAAAAAAAGTTATTAATTTTTTTTCTTTTATAATTTCTAAAACTTTATGTAATTTTTCTTTATTACTTGAGAAAAACGTTAAAGTTATTCCAAAACAAATTAAAGTAATGTCAGATTCTGATAAGTTTGAATAACGATCCTCCATGTAATTTGATATTGGACCCACAAATCCACCAATAACAGAACCCCAAGTTAATAGGAAAGTAAAATCAATTCCAAATTGTTTTTTAACATCTTTTAAAAATTTCTTTGTAAAGTCTCTTGATTTTTCAAAAATTCCGGCAATTTCTTCCTCTTGTTGTTCTTTTAATAATTTAATAAATTGTGATTCCGTTAAAATTAAATCCATAACATAAGTATATATCTATATAATAAATATAGAATAAATAAAACATTTAGTGTTTTAAAAAAAATATTTGATAAACAATAAATATTTATTAAAAAACAAAACAACTATGAACGCATATTTTTTTAAAATGGATAAACAAGAAAAAGACAATATCTTGGATCAACATAAACATATTTATGATGGTTATGTGACTAAATATAACCAACAGAGTAACCAAACTCCATTATATGTTCAGGATTTGGCAAACGATAAGATGGGTTTAACTGTAAATAACAAAGGAGTTGTTAAAACATATAGTAACATGAATATTAATGAAACACACACAGGATTAGACATGATAGGTGGTGACCCACAATCTCAAAGTAATATGAAATACCGACATTTAAAAAACGGAACTGTTGATTTTGATAATTTTTCTGATACTAATTTAGTAGATAAAGAATCTATGAATAATGACTACCCTTCTCCAAATGAAAATGAACAAGAATATGTGAGCTATGGTAATTTTAAAGATGAAATGAGTCAAAATTTAGATCAATATGAATATGACATCGATGAGTTAGAGGATTACTCAACAGATGGTTTATATTCAGATAATGATGAAACGGAATATGATGAAACGGAAGATGATGAAACGGAAGATGATGAAGATTATAATTTTTCTGATGACTTAGATATTTCTAGTGTTGACGAAGAAAACCAATATGATGTTTTATCAAACATAAATGAGTCTTTAAATATGTTTAAAAAATTTAAAAATTATAATTAAGAATGGAAATTCAAGAATTAATATTTTTCTATCTTCACGAAAATATAAACACTGTTGAAGTCCATTTTAGATTAAACATTGATTCTGAAGAAGAAATGAGAACGGACTTTATTAGTTTAAACGAAGCTTCTGATTTTGGATATGAAATAATAATGGAAGATTACAATAGTCAAGACGAAGATGATGAAGACGAATTTTATTGGTTAGAATCCCCATCGATTGATGAGGATAATCTATTGATTTTTTTAAATGAGTATTACGTTATTAATCCAGATAAATTACCAAAACCCGAATTTAATTAAGGACCAACTCTAGTTAAAAACATAGTTGTCGTTTCTCCACTACTATTTGACCCAAAATCATAACTACCTGAAGTTCTTATTGCAAGACTCTCTACACCATCATCAAGAATTTTCCACACACGACGAGTTCCATCATAGTTAAAAACAATATATCCATAATCATATACACTACGTTGGCCATGAGTATAGTAAGTATATTTTTTACTCCAAGTTGTTCCACCACTAGGTAAATCAACAGGGTTAAAATATATTATGGAATAATCCAACGCCAATCGTGTAAATCCAACAGAGATAGAGTCTATTGGTTTTGTTTCACTTTCGTTAACATAAAGATCTCCAGGATAGAAAACTTGATTTAAACTTGAGTTATCCCTATTTTCATAGGTAATTTTATCAATTCTATATTCACCACTTAAACTAAGTAGAGGTGGTTGGGCGTATTTCACACAAGAAGTTATTAAAACTAAGGAAATAAAGGATATAAGTATTTTTTTCATATTTAATTGTTTTTACAAATATAACCATTTTTTTATGTTTTTAAAACTATTTATAAAAAAAAATGAATTTAGACAAAATTATTTATTTGTTAAAAACATATACTTACCCATCAAATAAAAAAGAAATGGGGGAACAAGATGAGGCGCCAGCATCCACAGGTGGGGCGGCATATCCTACCGTAACAAAATGGGAGACGGGATTAACAAGAAGTGTTGCAAATCAAATTGATTACAAGGTTAAATGGAAAGATTTATACAAAATAACAAGAGGCAAGTCAAATACTTTATTATAAACAAAATTAGATGATATTTATAAATTATGGTAAGAAATATACAAATTAATGAATCTGAAAAAAGAGAGTTATTAAAACAACATTCTAACAATAAATCTTTTTTAATTGAAGATGATGTTGTTTTTACAAATTGGTTAAGTTCCGATAATAAATATATTGTATTTATGGATCAATTAATTGAAGTAAAAACAAAAACAAATTTGGGGGATATTTGGAAAAACCCAGATAACCTATTTTTATTTTTAGAACATCTTTATAAAACGTCTAAATTTACATCAGTAATAAAAGAAGAAGCGTCTAACTTTTTTTCCAAAAGACTTATAATGGAAGGAAATAGAGATTTATCGTCAATTAAACATCTAATTAGAATTTTAATTAAAGAAGGAAATGCCATCCAATGGCTTTGGAATAAAGGAGTGCAGGGAGTAAAAGCTGTAGGTAATTTTGTGGCAGACACCGCAAAAGAAACATATACAGGTATTAAAAACACACTTTCACAAGCTTGGGATGGTATAAAAGCGGCGGGTATTGCAATTTCTAAAGGGGATTTTACAGAACTTATGGCAATAATTGGTAGAGGGTTTTTATGGGCGGCAAGAAAACTAAGGTCAGCCGCTTATAGCGTTGTTGGTATGATTGTAGATGCTATTTTAATTGCAACCGGTGTTGGCAAAATTGGTCAGGCCGTTGCTTGGGCAATAATTGTTGCGTTAGACATTTATGAATTTGTTACCGAAGATTATGAAAACAAGGATGATCCTATGTGGGTGAGATATTTATTTTTTGGGTGTGATGTTTTAGGGTTAGTTTTTGCCGGAGCAGCTGCAGGAGGAGCAAGAGCCGTAATAAAAGGAGTTTTTAAAGGAATTTCTTCAGGAGCCGAAGCTGCAGTAACAATCGCTAAAAGCAAACCCATAATGGGAATTATCTCAAGAATGGTTGGAGCGTTGAAGGATTTGCCCGCTAAATTCGCTCAGTATTCTGCAAAACTTGGAACAGGTTTTTTTGCTAAGTTATTTGGGCCGGCTTTAAGTGGTATTGGGAAGGTAGTGTCAGGTTTTTTAAATTCAATAAAATCATTATTTAGTAAACCACAATTTAGACCTGTTTTAATACAACTTGGATTAATAACTGGATTAGGAGCTTATGGTGAAATACAAAAAGAAAAACTTTCCGATTTAGAAACCAAAAAGAAAGAAATGGATAAACAAAACGCAATTAATGCGGCATCGGTTGAAAAACAAAATAAAGAATTGGGAACAAAATCTGATGATTTATTGGCGTCTTTAGATACTGGTGAGAATAATTTGGACGATATAAATGCATGGGGAAATGATTAATATGGAAAAAGAAATACTAAACGAAATATTAAGGATTAGATTATTATCAAATTATGATATGAAATCAACTTTAACTGAAAACGAAGAAATTATTTTAAAAGAAGGTAAGGGTGAGACGGTTGTTAACACTATAAAAACTGTTGACGATATTGCAAAAATAGAAAGACAAATGTTGAAAGCATCAGAAAATGAATTAAGAACCGCATTAAATCAAGGTAAAAAACTTACCATTATGGGTAAAGACGGAATAACATTATTTAAAACAACTGATGAAATTATTGGAGCACTAAAGGCTGGTAAACTAGCACCAGCTGAAGCGGGAAAAGTTTATAGGAACGCCTTTAGAAACACAACAGATCCTAAATTACTTAAGGGTATTGCCGATAAAACAGTTGAAGGTACAAGTTTTATTAGTAAGTATGGAAATTTAAATAAATCGGACTTTATTTCAAGGGTAACAAGAGACATGAAAATAGGTCCACAACAAGCGGAGGCTCTTTTTAAATCTAACACAAAAAGATTATCTATTATAGGTAACGCTGGCGAAAACTTAGGTAAAAACTTAGGTAAAAACACAGGTAAAAACGCAGGTAAAAATTCTCAAAATATTAACATCAATATTAACAATAACGTTAAAAATATGAGTAATGCTGAATATGCAAAATATTTGGATGGATATGCTGATGATCTTTTTAGAACTACAGGTCAAGATGCGGATGATTTCGCACGAAACAGTGGTTTTAAAAATTTTGAGGATTGGGGTAGAAGAGATCCGGATGGATTTGTAAGAGTTGTGGAATCTGAAACTAGGTCTGGTAGAGGATTTTTTGGTAGACTTTTTTCTAAAGGTAGAAGATGGGCCACTGTATGGTCAATTGTTAAATGGGGAGCTTTAGCGGTTGGGGCTTATTGGTTATATAAAAAACTATTTGGAGATGATGCTGTTGACCCTTGTGATCCAGGAACCCATATGGTAGAAGGTAAAGGATGTTTACCTAATACAGACCCAAAACCAGAACCAGAACCAGTAGTAACAGATACAACGACTATTAAAGGTGGTGGTGGTGGTGGTGAAAATTATATTGAATGTGAACCACCTTACTATAAAGGATGTATCGGAAAAAAAGGTGATGACAATATTAAAAAAGCTCAAGATTGTTTGGGGGTAACTCCTAATGGATTCTTTAATCAAGAAACAGAAGACGCACTAAAAAATAAAATAAATAAAAAAAGTTTCACTTCTTCAGACATGAGTGCTATATGTGCTAAAAGTTATGGTGGGGGAAGTTTTCAAATTTAAAAAATAAAAAAAATGGATGTAAATAGTATTTTAAGTAAAATTTTAAATGAACGAGTGGGTGGAACGGCTATAGGTATAAATTACCAAGACACTAATTTGGTATTATCAAACGCCAAAACAAAGTGCCCAACTTTAAAGTTTTTAGGTGGTATAAGATCAATGACACCATCATCTCCTACAGATGGAAATGTTCCTTTAATGAATAAGTTTGTTGAAATTTACAATATGAAACCAGAAGCTGTTGCCTATGCCACGGGTAAAAATGGTAATGAAAATATAGTGGTTTTTGGTGTTGTAGATCCTAACACACAATCAGGACAAAGAGGTTTATTAGCTTATTATTTGATATCTGGACAAAAACCACAAAGATTGCCAGGAGGAGCTGGAACCGGATGTGGAGAACTACAAAAAATTGCGGATTTTGGACAAGCTAGGTTATCTGAAATAAATAAAGCGGTGTTAGATTCTTTCTTATCCAAATATGGTAGTGTATATGTTCTTTCAGACGATAAAAATATGACAGGTAACATGCAAAACTATAAAAAAGTTCCTCTTAGAAATTTAAGACACAACGGTCAACAATTAGATTGGGATGGCGATCCAGACGGTTTTGTTTGGCAAAAAATTGAGGGTGGTAGCACTAAATTTTCTGACAATCCTGAAGAGGTTGATAAGAAAATGAAAGCTCAAGGATTTACAGATGATCAAAATCAAGTTGTTGGTAACGAATCTTTAATGGAATTAGGGTTTTATATAAAAGACGTAATGAAAGATTTGGCTAGTTTTCAAATAGACCCTAGTATGGTAACTAACAAACCTTATTGGCCGACCGAAGATGGTGGTGTTGTTGTTGACCCAACTCCTGATCAGTGTAGAGAATTTGTAAGATTACTTAAAGCTTGTAGATCTAACGATAAAAGTGTGACCTCACAACAGTGTTTAACGGGACTATTCCAAAGAAAATTAAGCACCATTAGATGTAACAAAAAAGGAATGTTTAAAGCAGGTGGAATACTTGGACTTAAAGATGATTTTGAGTCATTAATGGGTGACACAGGAAAGTATGGTTTAGCTAATTTGGCTTCGGGTCTTGGAAAAGTTCGTATGGGTAAAATTACCGCAGAATCAACTTTAGAGTTTAAGATCAATAATATTTTAAATGAAGAACATAGAAAATTTTCGTTTAATAATGTTAAAAAACATCAATATAATTTTAATAAAGATTTAGTTGAGGATTTTTCATCTCAGTTAGTTTTAAGCGCTTATTTTGATCTTCAAAAATCTATGAAAAAATTAAATAGATTAAATGAAGGTCTTCTTGGTGATGTATTTGGTGGTCTTGGATTTAACTTAGGAGACAAACTAATGGGTGGCGCAAAAGAAACCATCGTTACTTACATTATCAAAAAACTTGGGTTTAAGGCGGATGATTTTATTACATTACTTATTATAAATGTTTTTGCAAATTTAGATGTTGCTGACTACAAAGAATTTTTTACTAATTGTTCTAAATTTACAAAAATAATTGTGAAATCCGCACTAGAAGCTTGGTTAGATCTGGCCATGAAAAAAATTGGGAGCGGAAAGGGGTCTATGGAAGGGTTTGTTTATTCAGCACTTAAAAATACGGTAACAGAAACCGCAGCACAAACAACAGTATTTAAAAGATTAGAAATTTTAGCAGAGACAATGGTTTGTCCAATAGTTCAAAATATAGATGGATTAGGAGAAGCTTTAGGTTAATTTTTTTGTTTATCTAATTTTTTTATATATCTTTGTATAAATTAATCAACTATGAAAAACACAATAAGCCCTCTGTCTTCCCTATTAATCATAGGTTTCTTCGTTTTTTGCCTTTTAAATGTAAAGCCTCAAAAAAACGCAATTAATAATAATGAAAACCTCAATTCGCAAAACGAACAGACGGTATCTGATGGCGGTGGATACACCCCAAAAAAAACACAAAGATCTCAAGAAACAATTGACTATTTTAATGAGATTGTTTTTAATACGGAATTTGATGGAAAAAGGGAAAACGCCTTCAAATGGAATAAAAACATGAAAATATATGTTGAGGGTGAAAAAATTGATTATTTGATGGTAGAATTAAATGATATTGTTTCAGAACTTAATAATATTATTAACACTATTGAAATAGAAATTGTTAAAAACCCTAAAGATGCCAATATGTTTATTTATCTTGGGTCAAGTGATGGTTTTGCCAATTATTGTCCAAATTTGGATCGTTCTTTATTAACAAATAATTGGGGTCTTTTTAGTGTTGGATCAGTAAATGGTTATATGTATGTTGATGTTACGAGAGCAAATGATGTAGAACAAAAACACTTACTTCGTGAAGAGTTAACACAATCTTTAGGGTTGTTTAACGACTCTTACAAATACCCTGAAAGTATTTATTATCAAGGTTGGACAACAACAACAGAATACGCTCCAATTGATGTTGAACTTATTGAAATGTTATACAATGAATGATATATTTGTAATTATTAAAAACGTTAGTCTTCCAAATAACCGAATACTGCCTGTGATAATGTTAAACGAACAAGGAGAGGTGTGGGAATTTGATGATAAAGACAAAGTACAAGAGATGGTAAACATCTTAAATACCAACACCGATTCGGGTCATAAATACGAAATTAAGAAGATATAAAATTAGGTCCTGTAGCTCAACTGAACAGAGCATTGCCCTTCTAAGGCAACGGTTGAAAGTTTGAATCTTTCCGGGATCACAAAAAAAAAAACAATGGAATATATACACCAACAAATTCACGAAGAGTTTATTGAGTCAGAAGAGTACTATAAGTATCTTTATGATATTTATAATTATGAACCTCAACGAACAGATTTATAGGATTAAAAATTTAATGTATGAACAACCCCAAGTTCAGTTAGTAACTAATGGGGATTTAAATGATTCGTCAGGACAGATTATCAGTTTAGAGACAAAAGATAATGACCTAATTGGAAAAACATTTCTAACAAGATTGGAGAACGCAACAAACGTAGATCCGGCATTTATTAAAATGTTTGACGAATCTAAATTCCAAACAATACCTTTAAATTACGATAACTCTTTGTTTTTACATTCGCTTGACGTTAACGATCAATTTAAACAACAAGGTTATGGGACTCAGATCATGAAACAATGTCATGATATTGCAAGTAATAATGGGTATAAGTATGTTACTTTGATTATGGACAAAGGAAACGAACCAGCCGAAAATCTCTACAACAAATTAGGTTATAAGAAATTAAACTCTGATGAAAATGTTGAATTTTATTTTGTGGAACTGTAAAAATTTTGTATCTTTACAGTATGAAAAACAAACTACCATACGAAGCCACAGGAAACGCAATTAAAGGATATACTGAGTCAGCAACCGCCAAAGGCGAAAGAAATGATTGTGTTGTTAGAGCATTTGCGTCTTCATTTGAAGTATCTTATGATTATGCTCACAGGTATGTTGCGGATGAATTTGGAAGAAAACCAAGAAATGGCACATACGGAACGGTATCTAAACTTGTCAAAATGGGCGACAGTTTGTTTAAGGTTAACGGTAAAAAGGTTTGTCCTGTTGGGGTAAGACATAATGACCAAATGTTAAGATCATTAATGTATGATGTGACAATCAAAGGTGAAACAAAGAAAAGAAACATGACTGTGGGCACATTTGTTAAACAAAACCCAAAAGGCACATTCTTTGTTCTTGTTAACCGACATGCGTTTACAATCAAAGATGGTGTTGTTATTGGAAACCCTGAAGATGCCACCAAGACTAAAAAAATCATGAGATGCGCATTCAAGATAAAATAAATTAAAAAATATTTTACAAAGTGTTTGGCAGTTTAAAACAAACGCCATATATTTGTAGAAGAAACAACGGGGGTAGGAAGTGAGAGGTTGGTGTCCTACTACCGTGAAGAAAGAAGAAGTTCATTGAAATTAAAATATTGTGGTGGTAAGAAACGGGAAACTCGTAAAGTGCATTAACCTGTTGACATAAGATGGTGAAACGAGAGTGTGTGTCAGCTACTTAACTACAAATAAATGGTGTGTGTAGCTCAATCGGAAGAGTGTCGGTTTGTGGGACCGAAGGTAGTGGGATCGTAACCCACCATTCACCCTAAAGAGTACACACGTCTGTAGATCCAACGGTAGAGCATTGGTTTCCAAAACCAAGTGTTGGTGGTTCGAATCCATCCGGACGTGCTAATAAGGAAGTATATGAGAGTCCTGAATTGTACACAAAATATCCCTATTGACATCTCGGAAAGACGAGGATATAGTTAATTAGCTCAGTTGGTTAGAGCGATTCCCTGATACGGAATAGGTCATTGGTTCGAGTCCAGTATTAACTACATATCGCGGGATGTGGAAATTGGTCATCCGCTCGGTCTCATAAGCCGAGATTACAGGTTCGAGCCCTGTTCCCGCAACTAAAAGGGTAGAATATTCGTAAGGGCCTTTCCCGAAAAATGGCTAGCTAGGCCCGTGTCTACCCTTATTTTTGGTCCCATCGACTATCGGTTAGGTCGTCAGGTTTTCATCCTGGAAAGT
>Ga0209596_1000685_pt1 | contig 31267 bp, 20 predicted proteins | sample M_130807_MF_Meta_FD_187314 | JGI IMG/M metagenome (GOLD analysis project Ga0209596, IMG submission 187314) | Freshwater microbial communities from Lake Montjoie, Canada to study carbon cycling - M_130807_MF_MetaG (SPAdes) (version 2) | ecosystem: Environmental > Aquatic > Freshwater > Lake... | reverse complement strand
TCGGTGGCGCTGCACTGCGTGACCTGATACTGGGTCTCGTTGAGTCGCGCCTTCAGCTCGGGATTGTCTGGCTTGGACTTATTCATGATGACCTGTCTCGTGGAGAGGACGCACCGTGCGACCTCGTTGTACTTAGCGTTCCTACTGCACAGGAGTTCCCGGCTTCCTCCAGCCGTGCGCCGGGCGACCCTTTCCAAAGTTGTCTCGACGCACACTCGCCGTCGAGTGACTATTGTACGTGGAAATACGCTCCGTCCAGCCTCTCGACGCTCGGTGACTCCCCAGTACGCTGCCACGCGGATTCCCCCACCGGCCCCATGATCGCCCTAGAACCGCTCGCTCCGCTCGCGCTTGCCGACATCGACGCCGCCGCCCAGCGGATTGCCGGGACCGCGGTGCGCACGCCTCTTATCCGGCTCTTCGCCGATACGGAGGCTGAAGTTTGGCTCAAACTCGAGTCGCTCCAGCCGATCGGCTCCTTCAAGCTCCGCGGTGCGCTCAGTGCCATCCGCGCGCTCTCCCCATCGGAGCTCTCCGAGGGAGTCCACACCACGAGCGCCGGCAACTTCGCCCAAGGGCTCGCCTGGGCCGCGCGTGAGGCCGGGGTACCCTGCGCGGTCTACGCGCCCGACCATGCTCCAGCCACCAAGCTGGACGCGATCCGCCGACTCGGCGCCGAGGTCACCCTGGTGCCGTTCGCACAATGGTGGCACTGGCTGCAGCAACATCAGGTCGACGGCGCCCGCGGCGCCTTCATCCACCCAGGCGCCGACCCTCGCGTGATGGCAGGAAACGCGACCATCGGCCAGGAAATCTTCGCGCAACTTCCAGACGCCGAGGCCGTGCTGGTCCCGTACGGCAGCGGTGGTTTGGCCTGTGGAGTGGCCTGCGCTACGCGCCTGATTCGTCCGGAGGCCAAGGTTTTCCCGGTCGAGCGAACCGGCGTCACCCCGTTCAGCGCCGCGCGTGCTGCAGGACACCCTGTGACCATTCCCTACACCGCGAGCTTTATCGACGGCATGGGGGGCACGACGGTCCTCCCAGAGATGTGGCCGCTAGCGAACGACCTGCTGTCCGATACACTCGAAGTCACCATTGATGAGGTCGCGAACGCGGTCCGGCTACTCGCGGAACGGAGTCGCGTGATCGCCGAGGGCGCGGGCGCCGCGCCGGTGGCCGCTGCGCTTCGACATGCGGCATCGCTTGGGGTGCGGCGTATTGTGTGTATCGTCTCGGGCGGCAATATCGACACGAGCACCCTCAACCTAATTCTCGGCGGCGCGACCCCGTCCTGAGCGATACGGCCGCGAGAATCAGGCGCTACGGATTCGCGAGACGCGTCTTCGTCCAGATGGCAATCGTCGGACAGACCACGGCATTCACCGTGAACTCCGTCGGGATCGAATTCAGCGCCGTGTAGGTCTCAATCGCGGCCACGATTTTCACGGGGAGCGCACGATCCAAATCACCGGACTCCATCTGCTCGAAGCGCTGGCGATCCACAAAGATGGTCACGCAGCCTGCCGTCGTCCCCGCGGCAGCGCGCGTCGACTCAATAACGCGGCCTGACGATGCGGACGTGACCTTGAAACCCGGGAGTTGCCGGAGGAGATCGGTGACCATCAGGGGATGCGAATCCTCAATCTCCTTGGGTCCCATAAAACGACTGCCCTGCGTGAGGCGCTTACGGTCGGTGAACCCGACCCGATCGAGCCCCGCGTCGAACTCGCCGGCCACCTTCACGGTGGGAAGCGCCTGTGCCGCGTCGGCCATGGCGATGGCAACCTCTGCGACTCGCTTCGGCGAGAGCTCCACCGGAAGCGAATAGACCGCAAAGCCGACCTTCCGCACCTGCAACATTTGCGTGCCAGGGGGCAATCCATCGAGCGCAAAGCGGCCGTCGCTATCGCTGGTGCCGCGCGCCGCAGTTCCGGTCACCGTCACCTCGGCGCCCACAACGGCCGCGCCTGTTCTCGCAGTCACACGCCCTTTCACAGCCGCTACCGACGGCCCCGTCCCCACGACAAAGCGCACCGCCGCAATGGGCGCGCTTTCCGCCGAGTGCTTCACCTGAATCTCCGCCTTCCCCACGATGCCGTTGCTCGAGAAGGTCACTTCGAGAGATCCGGCCATCGCCTCCGGCAACCCGCAGATGGTAAACGCCCCTTTCGTATTCGTCCGCGCTTGGCGCACGCGCTCGGGAGCGCTCGTGCCATTCGCCAAGTCGCGATACACCAACGACAGCGCAGCATTCTCCATTGGCAGGTCGTTGTCGGCGTTGATCACCCGACCGAACACAATCGTCGGCCCCGCATTCGCGGCCGCACCACGGCTGCAATTCGAGAGACGAAACTCGGCGATTGTCGGAGTGGACGCTGACACATCGACCCGTTGCCCATCCGGAAACTCGATCGGTGGACTGATCACGACGAGACCAAGTGAGTCTAAGAACGGATGCTCGATCGATACTTGGTGCGATCCCGCGGGAACGCTGTCGAGGACGTACTGTCCTCGCATATTCGTGTAGGTCTCGCGCGTCGTGTTGACCACGCGGACCCGCGCGCCGGCCAGCGGACCGCCGCGCAACGAGTCCCCAATCACACCGAACATCGTCGCAATGCGACGCGCCGCCGTGCCCGACGCAGGATCCTGTGCCCGCAACACGCGGGCGTCGCCGGAGAGCCCCAGCGCGACCGCAAGCAGTGAGCCTAGGATCCGCGTTCGCATTAGAGGAGCGTGTTGGTCCACCCGCCATCGGCGGCAATCGCCTGCCCGGTCACAAATCCCGCGCGATCGCTCGCGAGGAACGCAATCACAGCAGACACCTCGCACGGCTCGCCCAATCGACGAGCCGGGGTCTGTGCCGTCCAGTTCGCGTAGACATCGTCGCGCGTCCCGCCGGTGCGCACCACCGTGTCGTCGGCGAGTTGCTTGAGTCGATCCGTCGCGGTGTAGCCGGGCAATACGGTATTCGCCGTCACGCCATCCGCCGCGATCTCGTCTGCCAACGAGCGGAAGTAGCCGGTCACCGCCGCACGTAACGTATTCGACAGCGCCAAGTTGGTAATCGGACGCTTGACCGCCATCGAGGTAATGCCGATCACGCGACCCCACTTCCGCGCGCGCATGCCGGGGACGAACGCCCGGCACAGTTCCACCGCGCTCCGCAGCAACAAGGCCGTCGCCTTCTCCCACTCTTCCCACGAATGTTGCGAGGCGGGGCCAGGGGTCGGCCCACCGGTGTTCGTAATCAGAATGTCCACGCGCCCATCAAACCGTTCCTGCATACTCCGTACAACAGTCGCGATTCCCTCGGCGGTCGACACGTCAGCCGCAATCGTTCCTGCGACACCACCAACGGCACGCAGGGCCTCCGCGGCGTGCGCAAGTGATGCGGCGTCGCGTGCACAAATGACCACGCGCGCGCCCTCACGTACCAAATCTTCTGCGGTCGCAAAGCCAATGCCCCGGCTCCCACCGCAGACCAACGCAATCTTGTCGCGAACGCCGAGGTCCATCTTACTTCTGCTCGCGAATATAGGCGTCAGACCCGTCGAGCCAATCGGCGCGCGGCGGCGTGAAGAAATCGAGGTCGAGCGTGTCCTCGAGCGCGTGGGCTTCGTGCCGCAGGTTGCCGGGGATCAGCAAGACTTCACCGGCCCGCACATCCACGTAGGGCGCGTCCGGCGCCTTGTCGGCGTTGTCACCGAGCCAGAATCGCAACGCTCCCTCGAGGATGTAGGTCACCTGCTCGTTATGGTGCTGATGCGCCTTCACAACAGAACCCTTCTTGAGGAACACCTGCGCTACCATCGCGCGGTCGCCCGTCAGCACTTTTCGCGACAGGAGCGGGGTGAGTTGCTCCAGACGGACATCGCTCCACGCGTGATGAGTGGCCTCGGCCATACGTTCCTCTGATTTGGTGAAGGGTTATGCTGCGAAATTAACTCAACGGCTCCCGCTGCGCGGGCCCTTGGACCCGCCGCCTGAACCGCCGCTCCGACCACCGGATCTACCCGAGCTCGAGCGTCCAGAAGCCGGACGCGACCCGCCACCGCCGCCCTGCTCACGGCGCTTTACCTTTTCGGCAGCGCGCGAACGTTCCTGCGCCTTCCGCGCACGAATCTCGGCAATGCGCTCGGCCAGCGGCACTTCCAACTTGCCCGCAGGCTTTGCTTTGTAATCAAAATCCGGCACCGTCACACGGGGCAGACGCTTGCTGATCGCCTTCTCAATGTTGCGGAGATCGTTTTCTTCGTCGGGCGCCACAAACGTAAACGCTTCACCCGTCAGTTCCGCTCGGGCCGTACGCCCGACGCGGTGGATGTAGTCTTCCGGCGCTGCAGGGACGTCGAGATTCACGACATGGCCGAGTGCTTCGACGTCAATGCCGCGGGCGGCGATGTCCGTCGCCACGAGTACCCGATACGTGCCATTCTTGAATCCCGCCAGCGCCGCGGTGCGCGCGCTTTGCGAGCGGTTGCCGTGGATGCGCTCGGCATTGATGCCATGCGCCACGAGGTACGCCGCCAAGCGGTTCGCCCGATGCTTGGTGCGCGTGAAGACCAGCGCTTCCTTCATGTCGCCGCGCTTGAGCAGTTCGAGCAAGAGCGCAGACTTCAGCTCACCAGCTACTGGATACACGGCCTGCGTGATGCCAACCGCCGGCTGCGACTGCCGTTCCACGTTGATAGTGGCCGGGTTCTGCAGCATCTCGCGCGAGAGCTGCGCGATCGCTGCTGGCATTGTGGCGCTAAAGAACATCGTCTGACGCTTCGCCGGGATATGGCGGAGCACACGACGGATGTCCGGCAGAAAGCCCATGTCTAGCATACGATCGGCTTCGTCGAGCACGAGGTATTCGAGCTTGTCGAGCTTCGCGTACGGCATCCGGAAGTGGTCGAGCAACCGACCCGGAGTCGCGACGAGGATATCAACGCCACTGCGAAAGGCATGCTCCTGCGGTCCCATGCCAACGCCACCGTAGACGGCGGCTGCGGTCAGAGGGGTATGCAACGAGACTTCCTGGATGTTCGCCAGCACCTGCGCGGCCAGTTCACGCGTGGGAACCAGCACGAGCGCGCGCGTTGCGCCTCGCGAACCCGCCATGAGGCGGTGAAGAATCGGGAGAGTGAAAGCGGCAGTCTTGCCGCTTCCGGTCATGGCGCAGGCGAGCACATCGCGGCCACTCATCGCCGGCGGGATTGCGTCCTGCTGAATCGGGGTCGGCTTTACGTAGCCAACTTCCTTGACTCCACGTAGCAAATCGGGGTGTAACGACAACTGGGAGAACGACAACGGCAACTCCGGTCCTGGGCGCTGACTTTCACAGGGAGGGGACCGCGGCGCCGCGCGGAATCCTCCTTCCTGAAGTATAGTCCCCTGCACTGCTATGGACGCTGCATGCCTCTTGGCGGCGGACCCCCGCGGCCGCCGGGGCCGCCCCGCCCCTCGGGCCCACCACCGCCGCCGGGCCCACCACCGCCGCCGGGCCCACCACGTCCCCCGGGGCCAAAGGGATCGCCGAGTCGTCCCACCTCTTCAAGGCGCGCATTCTGCGCCGCATCAAGGTCGCCAGCAATCCGCGCGCGCATCGAATCGAGCTCAATCCGCAGCCGCTCGCGCGCCTCGCGCACAATGGAGTCATTTCGCGCGGCGGTGCGCTCCAGTATCGGCAACAGCTTGTCGAGTTGCGCCGCATCACGCGGCTGAATCACATCGCGCATGTGGTTCACAAAACCCGCGGGCCCACGCACCCCGCCAATCTCCGACGCGCGTCGTGTCGCGATTGCGGTGCGCGTGACGGCACCCAGCACCATACCCAACACGAGGGTCAGCAAGAGAATCAACGCCGCCTTCCATTCGATCTTCATGGTCAATTCCCGTTACTGCGACGCCGTAACGTCGCTATCGAGTTGATAAACGGCCGCCAGCGTAACCTGCGGCAATCCGAGCACACCATCCACGCTCGTCGAACCGGTCGAGCGTATGTTCAGCACCGCCAACACCAAGGTCGCCGCCAGCGCGAGGGGCGCCACCCACAGAAAGGCGCGTCCCAGCGAGCGCTCGAGACGGAGCATCGGTGCCGAACCTCGCTCCGCAGTACGGCCCTCAACACGGCCCTCAACACGGCCCGCAACACGCGCCGCGACTCGTGCCATCACTCGGTCCGCGAAACCAGGAGCGAATCGATCCGCCCGTGCCGCCTGTAGCATGGATGCCACCTCGCTGTCCTGCACGTCGTTCGTCATGGTCAGCCCTCCAGAGCGATTGTGCGACCGGCACCTGCTGGCGCCAGCAATCCCTGCAGTTGTTTCATGGCTCGTGCGAGCCGCGAGAGCACGGTCCCCTCGGGAACACCGAGCGCCTCGGCCGCCTCGCGCGTTGAGCATCCATCGATCATCCGCAACACCACCACCGCCCGATGCTTCGGCGGTAGCCGGTCGAGCGCCGCGTGCACCAGCTCCTTCGCTTCCTGCGCACGCTGAGCGCGATGCTCGTCCGTGCTGGACATGGCGAGTTCCGGCACCCCAAGCGCCTCATCGTCGATGCTGACGAACCGCTGGGCCGCCCGCTGTTGCCGCTTGAGTGCGTTTAACGACAGGTTCATCGCGATCTTCTGGAGATATGTCTTCACCGACGCCTCACCGCGGAACTCCGACAGCGCATCGAAGAACCGAATGAACGTCTCTTGGCCGACATCATCAGCATCGTCTCCTCGGCCCAGCATGCCGACCACCGTCGCCGCGACCGCAGACTCGTGGCGCTCCACGATTTCGCGGAAGGCCTGCGGGTCCCCGGCACGCGCGCCATCCAGCAGCGCGCGATCGTCGGTGCTTCGGTCCACGTCGAGAGTGCGCGCCATACCGTTCCGGGAATAGTGCGTGGGGCTCACACGACCCCTGTCATCCCTGTGGACAACCGGATACGTCAATTCATTCCCTTCGGGATGCCGCCACGACTGCCCGCATCCCCGATGGGTCAGTTCACGATCGGCCGGGCGAGGCTTTTCACCAAGCGGTACATGAACTCATTGGCGTCGTAGAAGCCACGCTGCGGGATATGCTCGTTCATGCCGTGCGCGTTGGAGTCCCCGTAGAACTGGCCACTCACGCCGAAGGTCGGAATCCCCATGTTGCGCAGATAGGAGCCATCGGTGGCACCGGTGCTCATCGTGGGAATCACACCGACGCCGGGCCACATCTCCTGCGTCACGCGGTCAAGCTCGCGCATGAGAGCAGGTGTGGCCATAGTGGCCGGACTGTTGCGCGCCTCGTTCCCGATCGTGACGACGACCTTGGGGTCGCCGATCACTTTGGTGATGGTCGCAATGACGTCCTTGGTATCGGCGTCGGGGAGGATACGGCAGTTCACATTCGCCTTTACGCGCTGCGGGAGCGCGTTCTTGGCGTGGCCGCCTTCGATTGTCGTGGCAACGCAGGTGGTACGCATCGTCGAGTTGTAGCGCGGATCCGCGGCCAGCGCGGCTGCGGCGGCAACATCCTTCTCGTTCTCGGCGATTGATGTCATGGCCCAGCCGATCTTCGGGTCGACGAGCGACGCCGAGCGACGGAAGTATTCGCGGGTAATGTCGTTGAGGTGGACCGGAAAGTCGAAGGCCCCAATCTTGACCAGCGCGTCGGACAGATGCGTGATGGCGTTATCCTTGACCGGCACCGAGCTATGGCCGCCCGGGTTGGTGCTTTCGAGCGTGATGTTGAGGACCTTCTTTTCCGCGGCCTGAATGTCGTGTGAGACGAACTTGCCCTCTTTCACGCGGCCACCGCCGCCTTCATTGAGCGCGTACTCAGCCTCGAGGAGCTTTGGGCGGTTCTTGAGGATCCAGTCGACGCCGTTGTTGGGGCCGCCTTCTTCGTCGGTCGTGAGGGCAACAATGATGTCGCGCTCTGGGACAAAGCCCTCGGCCTTCAGTCGCATGATAAGGGCGAGGTTAATAGCGCCGTCGTCCTTGTCGTCGGAGACACCGCGGCCGTAGAAGGTGCTGTCCTTCTCGACGAAGGTGAAGGGCGGCAGCGTCCAGTCCTCCGGCTTGGCTTCGACCACGTCGATGTGCGAGAGCAACATGATGGGCTTCTTGGTGGCCGGCTTGCCGTGCAGCCGCGCGATCAGATTGCCTTTCCGTGGGGCGTTTTCGACCACGACCACGTCGGAGTCTGGAAAGCCCGCCTTCTTGAGATGCGCGGCCATCGCTTTGGCGGCGACCAGCGTGCTTCCGTTGCTCTCTTGGGTGTTGATCTCGATGAGTTCTTTGAACAGATCGTGGGCCAAGGTGTCCCATTTTGTCAGCAGACGCTTGGAAGCCGGTGCCTGGGCGCTCAGCGCGGGATGGAGCGGCGCGGAGAGGGCGAGCGCGGCGGCCGAGACGGCGGCCAGGGTGACCAGCGAGCGGCAGAAGGAGCGGCAGCGCATCGGGCGAACCTCGCAAGGTGGTGAGCGGGACAACATGGACGACAGGAACAGCACGGACGCCGCGCCCCAGCCGGCTGGGCTGGTACAGGAAGGCCAGCGAGGCGCCCTCTCAGCGCGTATCTTTTCGGACTTACCCTGCCCCGAAACCTAAGTGCTGCGAGCCGATGCTTCAAACATCTGAGACGAACGCGACGCCCAATGCCGGGCGCTCCCTTCCGCTGTTGCTGCTCCTGTTCGTGGGGAGCGGGTGCGCAGCGCTCATCTATGAAATCGTCTGGTTCCAGCTGCTCCAGCTGGTGATCGGCTCCTCTGCCTACTCGCTGGGGGTGCTCCTGGGGACCTTCATGGGGGGCATGTGCCTGGGCAGCCTGCTTTTGCCGCGTTATGTGTCGCGGTCTGAGCATCCGCTGCGGGTCTACGCCAAGCTGGAGCTCGGCATCGGTGCCCTCGGCGTGTTGGTGCTCCTGCTCGTGCCGCTAATCGGCCGCGTGTACATCGGGGCTTCCACCGGCGGGGCCGTGGAAATCCTACTCCGCGCGATTGTGGCTGCGATTTGCCTGCTCCCCCCGACCCTGCTGATGGGCGCCACGCTTCCGGCGATTGCTCGCTGGGTGGAGAGCACACCGAAGGGTGTTTCATGGCTCGGGTTCTTCTATGGCAGCAACATCGCAGGCGCCGTGTTCGGCTGCCTACTGGCGGGGTTCTACCTACTGCGCGTGACAGACATGCGCGTCACGACGTTCGTCGCCGTGGGGATCAACGTGGCGGTGGCGCTCGCCGCGCTGGCACTCGCGGGGAAGTCGACGTACACGGCGGCCCCTGCGGAAGCACCGACCAGCACTCCCGCGGCCCCGATGGATCGCGCGGTCCTGGTCACCATCGCGCTCTCCGGCATGTGTGCGCTGGGCGCTGAGGTGGTGTGGACGCGCCTGCTGTCACTGATGCTCGGCGCGACGGTGTACACCTTCTCCATCATCCTCGCGGTGGTGCTGCTCGGGCTCGGCATCGGCAGCAGCATCGGCTCGGCGATTTCGCGCGGATCGATGCGTCCCAAGGTTGCGCTCGGCGTCGCCCAGTTGCTGGTGGCCTTCGCGGTGACGTGGACAGCACTGAACATTTCGGACTCGTTGCCGTTCTGGCCGGTGAATCCATCGCTGCTCACCAACCCGTGGATCTTCTTCCAGTTTGACATCGCACGCTGCGCTTGGGCGCTGTTGCCGGCGTGCATTCTTTGGGGCGCCAGCTTCCCGTTGGCGCTGGCAGCTTCGGCTCGGAGTGGTGGGGACTCCGGCGCGCTCGTAGGCAAGGTGTACGCTGCGAACACTGTTGGAGCAATTCTGGGCGCCTTGCTGTTCAGCATGGTGCTGATTCCCTGGCTCGGCACGCGGGTCGCGCAGCAGGCGATCATCGTGATCGCAGCAGTGTCGTCGGTGGTGGTGCTCATACCCGCGCTCTTCGGCGAGCGCACGCCGGCCCTGGCACCGAAGGGGGGCAACACGAAGGGAGGTGACGCCGCGCGCCGATCGTCGCCGTTTGGAGGGCTCGCGCTTGGAGCGGGGCTCCTGCTCGCGCTCTTCTGCGTGAAGAGCGTACACAAGGTCCCGGACGGGCTCGTAGGCTATGGCCGCTACCTGCCGACGTATTCCACGCTCCCCTCGTTCCTGTACGTGGGCGAGGGCATCAATAGCACCGTGGCGGTTTCTGAACTCTCGAATGGCGATCGCAACTTCCACGTTGCGGGCAAGATCGAAGCGTCCACGGAACCACAGGACATGCGCCTGCAGCGTATGCTCGGGCATCTCTCCGCACTCGCGACACCGAAACCCAAGTCGGTGCTGATCGTAGGATTTGGCGCGGGGGTCACGGCAGGTTCGTTTGTCACGTACCCCGAGATCGAGCGGATTGTGATCTGTGAGCTCGAGCCGCTGATCCCAACGAATGTCGGCCCGTACTTCGAGAAACAGAACTACAACGTGGCGCACGATCCACGCGTGCAGATCGTGTACGACGATGCACGGCACTTTGTCCTGACGACCAAAGAGAAGTTCGATGTCATCACGTCCGATCCGATCCATCCGTGGGTGAAGGGCGCGGCGACGCTCTACACCAAGGAGTACTTCGAGATGGTGAAGGCCCATCTCAAGCCGGGTGGAGTAATCTCGCAGTGGGTGCCAATGTACGAAAGTCACTCGGCGGCAGTCGAAAGCCAGATTGCGACGTTCTTAGACGTCTTCCCAAACGGCACCGTCTGGGGGAACACACAGAACGGCCGCGGCTACGATCTCGTCCTGCTCGGCACGAACGGTCCGACCGTGATCGACATCGACTCGATGAACGTGCGCATGGGAAATCCGGCGCATGCGCAGGCGATCGAGTCGCTACGCGAAGTCGGATTCACCTCGTCGCTCGATTTGTTCGGAACCTTTGCGGCGCAGGGCTCCGACCTCAAGAGCTGGCTCAAGAACGCGCAAATCAACCGCGACGTAGATCTGCGCCTCCAGTACATCGCGGGACTCGGCAACAACGCGTATGAGAACGGTGAGATCTACGATGGCATCCTGCGCGCACGGAAGTTCCCCGAGACGCTTTTTGTCGCAAAGCCAGAATGGAAGAATGCCCTCGCGTCGGTGCTCGGCGTCACGCGATAGCAGCTGCTGAACGGAGGGGCGGGGGGCCTGAGATGATGCCTCAGGTTCCCCGCCCCTCTATTTTTCTCGTATGACGATTCTCCGCGCCCTGCTCCCGCTGTTTCTCGCACATCAGCTCGCCGTCGCTCAGTCTCAACCGCCACGCGCAGCGAGCTCGCGGCCACCGGACAGCGTGATCGTGCGCAACGCCGACGAATATTTCACGCGACTGGCTGCGCTTGGCCACAACGGCGGCGTGCTGATTATAAGGGACGGCCGAGTACTGCTGCGCCGGAGTTATGGATTCGCCGACCGCGACAAGGGCATCCGCACGGACACCGCGACGGTCTATAACATCGGCTCCATCACCAAGCAGTTCACCGCCGCCGCGATACTGCGGCTGGAGGAGCTCGGAAAACTTCGCGTGACCGATTCGATCGGGCGCTATTTGCCCGATGTGCCCGTGGACAAGCGCGGCATCACCCTGCATCACTTGTTGACGCACACGGCGGGGCTGGAGTCTGATTTTTCGCCTACCGACTATGAACCAACGACCCGCGACGAATACGTGCGGCGGGCCCTAACGTCGCGACTCCGCTCCGCGCCGGGGGCTACGCATTTTTATGCCAACAGCGGCTATTCGCTTCTGGCCGCGATTGTTGAGATCGTGACAGGTACGGAGTACGAGGCGGCACTCACCGAGCTCGTGCTGCGCCCCGCGGGAATGCTGGAGACCGGCTACAAGGCCCCGCATTGGGCAGCGTCGCGCGTAGCACATGGCTACCAGAACGGCCGCGACTGGGGCACGATCGTTGATCGCATCGCCGAGCCGGGGGCGCCGTATTGGGCGCTGCGCGGGAATGGGGGCCTGGCGACGACGCTCGACGATTTTTCGCGCTGGGAGCAGGCGCTCACGAGCAATCGTGTGCTCACCGATTCGAGTCGGCGCAAGTTCATGACGGGCTACGTGAACGAGGGTCCCGCGGGATTATCGCAGTATGCGTACGGTTGGGCGGTAACCACGTCGTCGCGCGGAACGCGGCTTGTGATGCACAATGGCGGCAACGGCGTGTATGTGGCGGAGTTCAATCGGTTCGTGGATGAAGGGGTCACGCTGTTCGTGACGTCGACCAACTCGTCACTGACGGCGACTCCGATGATCAGCACGCTCGAGCATATTGCGTTCGGCGAACCTTTTGCGTTGCCGCCGACGAGCGTGACGCTGTCGACGTCGGCAACCGTCGGCGTAAGCGGGCGCTATCAACTCGCCGATGGATCGACGCTCGTGCTTCGCAGCGGAGCGGGCGGACTCGTGGCGGAGGCTATCGGCCAGCGTGCATTCGTGCTGTTATTCAGCGGAGATACGAGTTCAACCGCAGCTGCCACGACGTTCACCGCGCGCGCGGATACGATTGCACGAGCGGTGCTCGCTGGGAACGTTGGCCCGTTGGTGCGCGCCATCGGCGAGGGAGATGACTCAGCCAGCGTTGCCCGACAAGAGCGGGAGATGATGGCGTCCCGCGTGGAGCGATTCGGTGCCTTTCGGTCGATGGACGTGCTGGGCACCGTGCCGGTTGGGCGCGCGGAGCATCGGACGACCGTCCGACTTAATTTTGAGCGTGGCGCCGCGACCAATCTGTACACCTGGGGGCCCGCTGGCTTTCTCGTGGATATCGGGGCCCAACCCTTCGCGCCGACGGCGCTGATTGCGGTGTCCGCCACCGAGTTCCAGACCTTCGACCTCCGAAGCCGCTCCACGATGCGCCTGCGGCGAGACGGCGACGACCTCGTCGCGCTTACGCCACGTGGCGACATCCGGTTGGCGCGTCAGCGCGACTGACGCACCGCGTGGTGCCTAATCGAAACGGTCCTGAAACAGTGTCGTCGGCATCAGGGGGCTTTCGACATGAGACGGATGGCATTCAGTACGGCAGGCCAATCTGCTGAGGTGGGAGCAACAGGATCAAAGTGCGCGGAATGTTCCAGGAGCACGAGTTGGGAGTCGTCGCCCGCTGCGACCGCCTTGGCCACAAAACTTTTCGCCTGGCTCATTGGCACGGTCACATCGAGCGCCCCCTGCACAATGCGTGACCGCACTTGCAATGGCACCAACTCACTCGGCGACATCAACGCGTACCGATCGAGTTGTTGCGGGGGCATCCCACCCATAAGCTGGGGGACGGCAGCGTTGCACCCGGTGGTGCCCGCATACCCGGCGAGGTCGGTGATTCCGTCGATCGAGACAACGCCTGTGATGGGCAGCGGCGCTGCGCTCGCGAGCGGATGTGAGGCCTTGAGTGTCTTGCGAGCCGCCGTGAGAAGCACGAGCTGGCCGCCGGCGGAATGCCCCGCGAGAACAACACGCGACGTATCGAGTGGTCGCGTGCGCGCAATGTCGCGCACAAAATCCACGGCACGTGCCACGTCGAGGAAGGTGCCGGGATATCCGCCCCCAGGATTTCCTACGCGCCGGAACTCCGGCGTCCAGACGGCGAATCCGTCAGCGGCGAGCGCGGTTGCCATCGCGGCGACGTACTGCGCGTCGTATTGCGAGAGCCAGCATCCGCCGTGGATTAACACCACCACGGGGAACGGCCCCTTCCCCTTCGGCAATCGGAGTTCGCCCGTCTGGAGCGAATCTGGGCCGTAGGAGAGGCGTACGTCGGCTGGTGGGGCCGGCAGCGCCGCAACCTGCGCGAAGGTCAGTGGCTTGGCCGCAGCGATCGGCGGCGACGGCGCGGTCCCCTGTGCCTGCGCGAAGTGCGCGAGGGCAACCAGCAGGAGCGCGGATGTGTCGAACAGGCGAGGAAGCTTCACCCGTAGAAGTTTACCACTGCGAGCCGTTCGGGGAAGGTGGGGCGAACTCCCGCTGAGGTGACCACAGTGGTCAGTGCCGAACGCACGACGGGGGGCAGCCTGTCGGCTGCCCCCCGTCGTAATCCATCAAGAATCGCCTAGCGGCTGCGATCCGTTCGATCGTGGTCGTCGTCCCCGAGGCCGAAGCCGCCGGAGGCGTCATCACCGCCGCTCACCCGCTCGACGTGGAGCTTCTGCTTGAGCGTCGTCGTACCGATGGTGAGGGTCACCAAATAGTCACCAGTGCCGGCCGTGAAGTTTCCACCGGCGCCGCCACCAAACGCTGCATTACCGCCACGACCACCGCCCTGAGCCGGCATCTTTAGGCCGATCAGGTCGAAGATCTTCTTGACAGCGTCCGACTCCGGAGCGCCGCCACGGCCACCGCGACCGCCACCTGCCGCGTCGTCCGCTGCACCGCCGCCACGCGCGGGGGTTGGGGCTGCTTCACCCGGACGAGCGCAGAACGGCTCCCACTGCGTTAGCGGGCGCTCGCAGGCCGCACCGGCCCCACGACCACCGCCACCACCACCGCCACCACCACGTCCACCACGGCCACCGGCCGCAGGATCAATCGTCGGCGGGTTCAGAATCGCCTTGGCGCGCGCGATCGCTGCGGTGTCGTACTTGGCCTTCGCGAGTGAGTCGAGCACTGCCGGCGCACGCACTGCCTTCAGGATGCTGTCGCGACGCTCGGAGGCCGAGAGCGGAGCCGGCGCAGCGGCCGGACCCGAACGACGGCCCTGGAAGTTCCACGACACGGTGTGCAAACCAGCCACCGCTGGGCCGTTCAAGGTCGCAATCACATCTCCCGAAGCATCCGAGATCGCGATACGCGCCTGTCCACCCGCAGCCGCACCGGCCACGCGGTACGAGATATCCGCACCATACGTTGGGCTCGGCGTCGCAAAGAACGCCTGCGCGTTGCCATTGCCGCCAGCCGCGAGCGTCGGGCCTTCACCCCACTGATACGCCGTGCGCGGCTCGAACAAGTGCACATTCGACGCCATGACCTTCGGCGTCATCTGCTCAAGCGGCGCGATCGGCGCGATCCAGAACGAACGCCCGTGCGTCGCGGCGATCAGCTCATGGTCACGCGGATGAATCTTGAGGTCGAACACCGGCACCGACGGCAGATTCGCACCGAACTTCGACCAGGTCGCGCCGCGATCGAGCGACACGTACGCCGAGAGCGAGGACCCGACGAAGAGCAGGTCCTTGTTGTACGGATCCTCGCGGATCACGTGCAAGTAGTCGGCCGGGCTCGTATTCGGGAGATTGTTCGCGATCGACTTGAAGCTCTTGCCGCCGTCGTTCGTGACGTACAGGTACGGCATGAAATCGTTGGAGCGATGCCCTTCGAACGCGACCCAGAAGGTGAGCGTATCGAAGTGCGAGGTCTCGATGCGGGCGACCCACGTTTCGGCCGGGAGGCCCGGGAAACGCGTCGAGAGGTTCTCCCACGTGGCGCCGTCGTTCGGCGACTTCCAGACATTGCCGTCGTCGGTGCCGGCGAAGATGAGCCCCGCCTTGAGGTACGATTCGCCGAACGCCACGATCGTGCCATACGTCTCGGCGCCGGTCGCGTCGAGCGTGATGCCGCCGTTGTACACGATCGACGTGTCGATCTTGGCCTGCTGCTTCTTGGACAGGTCAGGCGAGATAAGATAGAGATCCTCGCCCTTCTTGGTGCTCTTCAGCAAGCGATTGCCGCCGAAGTACACAACCGACGGATTGTGGTGCGAGAGCACGAGCGGCGTGTTCCAGTTGAAACGCAGCGCGAGGTCAACCGAATCGGACTTCTGCTGCGCGCGGAGCAAGGCGAGTGCCTTGGTCTGCTCCTTCGTTTCCGCCTTGAGCGGATCCCCACGCACGACGGCGATGGAATCTTCCCACTGCTTGTAGCGATCCTGCCAGGACGGCTTGCGGAAGCTCATCCGCTCGCCGGTCTTGAGATTCACGCGCGACGCACTGCCGCCCTGACTTTCCCCGTAGATGATATTCGGATCGGTCGGATCCTGCGCCGAGTAGAAACCGTCGCCGCCAGCGTACGTGAACCAGTAGGAGTTGTTCACCGGGCCTTTGCGCTTGCTCGGTCCGCACCACGAGCCGTTGTCCTGCGCACCGCCGCAGATGTTATAGGGCGTGGCGTAGTCATACGAAACTTCGTAGAACTGACCGATCGGAAGCGTGGTGGTCTGAATGAAGTTGCCACCACGATCGAAGGTGATGGAGACACCACCGTCGTTCGCGAGGTACCAGCGCTCCGGGTCGTTCGGGTCAATCCAGATACCGTGATCGTCCACATGCACGCTCTGCGCGGCGCCGCGGCTGGTCTTGCCGCCGTCGTCCGACACCTGAAGCTGCGTGCTCGAGAAGTACACGCGATCGGCATTCTTGGGATCGACGCGCACCTGCGAGTAGTAGAACGGACGCACGTTGTAGTTGTTCATCTGCGCCCACGTCTTGCCGGCGTCGGTCGAGCGGTACAGACCGTTGGCCTTGGGGCTGTTCTGCGGCGTGTAGCTGCCGTCCTTGCTCGGATCGGCGGCTTCCGTCAGCGCGTAGACCACGTCGCCATTGCTCGGCGCGACGGCGAGGCCAATGCGCCCCTTGGTCCCCTCGGGGAATCCGTTCCCCTTGATTTCCGTCCAGGTCTTACCGGCGTCGGTGCTCTTGAAGAGACCAGAGCCCGGACCACCGCTCTTGAGCGAGTACGGGTTACGGAAGCGCTCCCAGCTCGTGGCGTAGACCACGTCTGGATTGCGCGGATCAAGCGCAACGTCAACAAAGCCCGCCTTGTCGCTGACAAACTTGATCAGGTTCCAGGTCTTGCCGCCGTCGGTCGTCTTGTAGAGACCGCGATCCTTGCTCGACGTCCAGGCTGCACCAAGCGCCGCCACGTAGACCGTGTTCGGATCCTTGGGGTGCACGACAATGCGACCAATGTGCTGCGTCTTCTCGAGCCCCATCAGGTTCCAGGTGAGGCCGCCGTCATTGGACTTGTAGATGCCAGCGCCCGGCTCGATCGTGTTACGCGAGTTGGGCTCCCCGGTACCGGCCCACACCTGCTGCGTATCGCTCGGCGCGATGGCGAGCATGCCCATCGAGATGATGCGCTTGTCGTCGAACACGGGGCGCCAGGTGAGCCCAGCGTTGGTGCTCTTCCAGATGCCGCCAGCGGCGGCAGCGACGAAGATCGTCTTGGAGGGGCCGGGGATACCGACAACGTCAGAGAGACGGCCTTCGAAGGTGGCAGGACCAACGTTGCGCCACTTCAGGCCGGCGATCGACGTCGAGTCGAGCCCCTGGCCAAAGGCACCACTCGCGGTCATTGCAACCGCGGCAGCGCCACCGAGCCATCGAATCACAGCGGACTTGTACATGGAGTTCCTGCGGATGGGGGTGGAACCGAACACCAACACGAATTACGGCGTCCCCCACCCGGATGGGCGGTGGCAGCCGCGCTTAACAATAGGTGTACGAAGGGGCGGCGGCGAGCGTTGACCGCGCACCGACGCCCCTCAGCTATTACGATAAACGCGTAACCTGTTGTCCTGCTTAGACTTCCCAGCCCTTTCGGTAGTTGCGGGTCAGGTACTGGTTGGCCTCAGGAATATTCGTCACGGTCATGCTCGCGGCATCATACACGAGTTTCCGGCCGACGCCGGTCTTGAGGGCCACGATGCCGAGGCACATAGTCTCGGTCAGGTTGGCCGCGTACTCAAAGGGCGAGCTCGTGCTTCCCTTTCCCTTCGCGGCATTCGCCCAGTTCACTTCGTGCGAGGTCTCGATACGCACGATCGACTTGGCGACCTTCGTGGCGGCCAGAGCCGCACTCTCGGGATAGATCTTCGGATTGTCGCCGTACGTCTCATGCATCAGCACCCCCTTGGTGCCCACGAAGAGCACGCCGCCGTCGGGGTTCATCTGCACGTTGTCGGGGAGCATTGCTGGGCGCGGGGGGAGAATGCCGCCGTCGTACCAGTACATGCGCACCGCCGGCATGTTGCCACGCGCCGGGAAGTCGTAGGTGACCGTGGTCGCCATCGGGTACGTGCAGGGCTTGGTCGTCACGCCCGAGGTCGGGCGCGGAATGATCGGCTCCGTACCCCACGGGCTCGCGCTCGCTTCGATGGCCGTGGGCTGTGTGAGTCCGAGCGCCCAGTATGGCTGGTCGATCAAATGCGCGCCCATGTCGCCAAGTGCGCCGACGCCGAAGTCCGTCCAGCCGCGCCAGTTGAACGGATGGTAGATGGGGTGATACGGCACGTCCTCTGGGACACCACCGAGGTAGAGATCCCAGCGAAGTCCATCGGGCATGGAGTACTGCGCGGTGGCGAGCTGGTACGCCGTCACGTTGTTGATCGCGCCCTGCGAGAAGTTCTTGCCGAAGCCAGCGGGGACATTTGCGTTCGGCTGGCGCGGCCGCGAGACGGCCTGCGGCCAGTAGCCGACGGGGCGATTCGTCCAGACGTGCACTTCTTTTACGTCGCCGAGCACGCCGGCCTGCACCCACTCGACAATGCTCCTTGTGCCGTCACGCGAATGGCCTTGATTGCCCATCTGCGTGGCAAGCTTGGGATTGTCCTTCGCGAGTTTGCCGAGCACGCGCGCCTCGTGCACCGAGTAGGTGAGCGGCTTCTGCACGTAGACGTGCTTCCCCGCTTGCATGGCGGCTTTGGCGATGACGGCGTGATTGTGATCGGCCGTCGCGATGATGACCGCGTCGATGTCCTTGGACTTCTCGAGCATCTCGCGGAAATCGGTGTACTTCTTGGCTTTGTTGAACTGCTCGCGGAGCTTGACGCCTCTGGGGTTCGGCGAGCCGTCGCGGTTCTTTTCCTTGCTCGCGACATTGCTGTCGGCGAAGGCGAGGTCGACATCACAGACGGCCACCATGTTCTCGACCTGCGCGAGCACATCGGCGTTCCCAGAGCCCATGCCGCCGAATCCGACGACGGCGAAGTTCAGGGTATCGCTCGGCGCTTGGAAGCCTGGGCCTCCGAGGACGTGGCGTGGGACGATGGACGGAAATTTCGGAGCCACGAAAGCCGCGGCGAGCGCGGCCCTCGTGGTGTTCTCGACGAAATCGCGGCGGGTGACTTTTTTGTTGGCCATGGGGCGTCGGTTCACTTGAGGTCAGGAGGTGCGACGATGCATCCGGTATTCGATACTATACGACGACTGCGCCCTCCGCACGAGGGGACCCCGTTAGCGAGTCCGCCGCCGAGTCTAGACCGCGTCTACACCGCGTCTACACCGCGTCTACACCGCGTCTGAAAGCGACGCGAAGTTGAAGTCTTTCACACGGAGCGATGGCATCACCATTCCCGCCGACACTCGCTCTGCGCGCCCGATTTCGTCGATCCGCGACAGCATGAGTAGCGGGCTTTCGTTCCACCTGAAATTCTTGAGCGGCCGCGTCACCTTGCCGTTCTCAATCAAGAAGGTGCCGTCGCGTGTCAGCCCCGTGAGCATCACCGTGCGCTGATCGAGCGAACGAATGTAAAAGAAGTGGGTGACGAGAATCCCGCGCTCGGTTCCCGCGATGAGCTGCTCGGTGGTCTTGGTTCCACCGACCATCTTGAGCCCAGCGCCACCACCACCGCCTCCGCCCCCACCACCGCCACGTCCGCCCCCACCGCCGGTCGGGAGCTTTCCGGACTTCTGCGCCCAGAATCGCGTGTAGGAGAAGTTCTTGAGCATCCCATTCTCAATCCAGACCGTCTTCCCGAGTGGCTGCCCCTCGGCGTCAAAGGGCTGGCCCAGGATTTCGGGATCGAAGGGATCCGAGAACAGTGTCACCCGTTCGTCTGCGATTTTCTCGCCGAGCTTGGTGCCGCCGCCGCGCTTGGAGAAGGTGCCGCGCCCCTCGTCGTTGTTGCGGGCGTTGAAGCTGCCCACGAGTTGCGGAATCAGCTGTGCGACAGCGCCCGGCTCGAGGACCACCGTGTAGAGGCCTGGCTCGACGGCCTGCGGCTTTCGGCTCGACACCGCTTTCTGCACCGCGCGACGCGCGAGGTCCGTCGGGTCGATCGTGCTCCAGTCACGCACGCCGGCCGATGACCAGCCGCTCCCCGTGCCGTCCGGGGTTCGCGTGGTGGTACTCAGCGTGACATCAGTGTTGCGATGGTACGCAAACAGCCCCTTCGACGTCCCAACGGCAACGCAGCCCGCGTTCGCATCGAGAAACCCTGCAACAAAGATTTCCCCCGCTTCCTTGCCAAGGGATTGCGCCGTATCAATCACTTTTTTGACCGCAGCGGCTCGGATTTCGGGCGTGAGATCGGCAGTCTTCTCGACGTACGCGTTCACCGGCCGAATGGCCTGCTGCCCCAACTCGGGCATCGACTCCGGATCCTCGGGCGACAACCGCGCCAGGGTTTCGGAGAGGGCGACCGTGCGACGCAAGCTGGCGTCGTCGAGCACGTTGGTGCTCGCGCTCGCCTGACGCTTGCCGATGGTACTGGTGATCGTCACCGTGGTGTCGATTGTTCCGCCACTGGTGGTGATTTCGCCGCCGGCGAAGCGGGTGTTCCCGCGCCAGCCACTCGCGATGTTGACGCGCGTCGAATCGGACTTTGCCATCGCGTAAATGCGGGTCATCAGCGCACGGCATTCTTCGGCGCTCAGCGACGGTTCGTCGACTGCCGCGAATAGTGATTTCGGCTTCATGCCTCGCCCCTCCCGATGTTCACAATGTTCACGTTTCGGAAGCGCGCCGGCACGCAGGTATGACTCACCGAGTTGCTCTGACTCGGCTCACCCTTTCCATCGCTGAAGGAGCCGCCCATCCACGCGGACCGCTTACCGCCGATCATGTCCATGGAGTTCCAGAAGACCGGCGTGTTGCTCTGATACGCGACGTCCTTGAGCATCCCCGTGATTTTCCCGCCCTTCACTTCGTAAAAGACCTGACCGCTGAACTGGAAGTTGTAGCGCTGGTGATCGATGGACCACGAACCGCGATTCTTCACCACGATTCCGCGATCCGTCGCGGCGACGATGTCGCTCAGGACGTAATCCTTCTCCCCGGGCAGCAGCGAGATGTTCGGCATGCGCTGGAACTGCACACTGTCCCAGGAGTCGGCAAAGGAACAGCCGTGGGATTTCTTCACGCCCGTCATGCCAGCAATCCAGGCCGACTGTTCGCGCGTGGTCTGGTAGTCCTTGAACATCCCCTTCTCGATAATCAGCCAGTTGTCGGGGGGAACGCCCTCGTCATCCCAGCCGACACGAGCGAGCGAGCCCTCCTGCGTGCGATCGCCCTGGATGTTCATGATGTCGGTGCCGTACTTGAGCTTGCCGATCATCTTGTCGGGCGGTGCGACAAAGCTCGTCCCCGCGTAGTTCGCCTCATACCCCATCGCGCGATCAAGCTCCGTCGGGTGACCAATCGACTCGTGGATGGTGAGCCAGAGATTGGTCGGATCGAGAATGAGATCGTAGCGGCCAGGCTCAACCGTCTTGGCGCCAAGCTTTTCGACCGCATAGCCCGCCCAGCGCTCGGCGTTGCCGGGCATGTCGAGCGACTCGACATACTCCCAGCCTTGGCCGCGCGGTGCGAGTTCTTCGTTGTAGCTCTCGAACCCATTCGGACCGATCGCGGTGGAGGTGAAGGTCGGACCGACGCGAATGAATGTTTGCGTGGTCTGCGATCCCTCGCTGTTCCAGTATTGCTTGATCTCGCGGAGGAGCGAGAGCCCGCTATTGGCGAAGCGCGTACCCTTGGCTTTCATCGCCGCTTCATTCGTGGCAATGAGCAGCGCGACCTTGTCCTCGAGCGGCACGTCGATCGGATCGCGCTTGACCGGTGTCGCCCAGCTCCCCTTCACCGCAGCCACCGGCGCCAACTCAATGGGGCGCCGCTGCGAACTCCGGGCCGCGCGGGCAATACGCACCGCCTCACGGGCCGCCTTGGCAACGCCCTCGCGCGTCATCACGCTCGTGGCGGCGAACCCCCATGATCCATTCACAATTGTGCGGACACCGATGCCGTACGATTCGTTGTCGCTGACCCCCGTAATCTGCCGTTCACGAGCATTCACTGACTGGCGGCGATACCGCCCGATTCGCACATCCACATACGAGGCGCCGGCTCCTTTGGCCGCCTCCATTGCATCGGCCGCGAGATCGTCAGCAATCGGCTCAGCCCACGAGCGAATGATCCGGCCCGTGGAAGGCGAGGGCTGCGCACCAACGCGCGACCCAACAAGAGTGACCGCTGCAGCGGCGGCGCTGGTCTTCAGGAACTCGCGGCGTTTGGTGCCCATGAAACAGGTGGGGTGAGAGATTCTTGCGGAGCGCGCGTTGCGCTCGAATCGACAGGGGCTGGTTGGGACTACGGAATAAACGACGGCGCCGGCTTGAGCCGCCCAGGGAACTGCTTTTCGAATGCCGCTACATCGCCATCCATCAGCGCCTTGTGCGCGGCCTTCGCGGTCGCGAGCGCTTTTTCGAGATCGCCGAGCCAGTTCATGCTTGCGTCCGTCGGCTTGTAGTCGGCCCCACCGGCCACGTCACCAGCGCCGGTCCCGACTTCGCCATTCAGCCAGATCAAGCCCATGTAGAGCCCGAATGGCTCGACGAAATACTTGTCGTCGCTCTCGAGGTCGGCCTTTGTCAGCACCTTGAGCTCTACCGCGAGCAACTTCTTTTCCATCTCCGCGAGCGCGGCCTTTGCAGCAGCCGGAACGGTATCCGAGGCGAGCTGATCCTCGATGCGCTTCCGCATCACTTCAATCTCATTTGCAATCGCCGACGATTCGTTCATGGCATCGCGCACGCGAACCTGTGCGGCGAGGCTCGCGGCGAGATCCGCATCGCTCGACTCCATAATCGGATCTTTCAGCACTTTGAGCGGTTGCTGGAGGCGCTGACCAGCCGCGATCAACCGCACCGTGTAGTCGCCGGGCACCGCGAGCGGGCCCGCGGTCTGCGCGCCCTGAATCCCCCAATGATCCACGGGACGCGTCTTCTTCCCCTTGAAGCGGGGGTCGTCCCAAATCTTGGGATTACTCGGCGAAATCGTGCGCATCTCAACCTGCTTGGGCGAGTCGTAGCGCAGGTCCCAGGTTGCCTGATTCAGGCCGGCGCGCGCCCAGGTGCGAATGGTGCGCACCACCGCGCCCTTCGCATCAAGAATCTCGACGGTCAGGGAATCCTTCACGGAGTCCACCGGCGCGGCCTTGAGTTGGTAGCGAATCGCCGCGCTGCCGCCGCGCGGCTCGCGGTACGCCGAATGCGGCGCAAAGAGATGCACCGCGGCGTCGGTAGCCACGTTGGCCTTCTGCTCGAGCGTGGTGATGTCGCGCAAGACGAAGATGCCGCGACCATAGGTCGAGACCACGACATCGTGCGCCTGCTTGGCCACCACAATCCAAGACACCGGGCTCGCCGGGAGGCCCTCCTGGAACTGCGTCCAGGTCAGGCCGTCATCCATCGAGTAGTGGAACGCGTTGCCAGTGCCGGCAAACAACATCCCCTTCTTATTGGGGTTTTCGGCGACGCTCATCACGTAGCCGAGTGAGCCCTTGCTTGGGAGACCACCACTGATCTTGGTCCAGGTGGCACCGAAATCCGTGGTCTTGTAGAGGTACGGCGCGCGGTCGTCCATCATGTGCAGATCGATGGCCGCATAGGCAGTACCTGGATCGAAATGCGAGGGTTCGATCTTGCGCACCGTTCCAAGCGGCGGAAGTCCCGGCATGTTCTTGGACACATTCGTCCACTTTCCGCCACCATCGCGCGTGACCCAGAGCTGACCGTCGTTGGTGCCGGCCCAGATCAGGTTGCGCTGAATTTCGCTCGGCGCGATTGCGAACACGAGCGAGCCATAGAACTGGCCGAGGTTGTCGCCAATGAGACCGCCGGAGGGAACGACGTAGCGCGGATCGTTGAGCGAGAGATCTGGGCTAATAACGCTCCAGCTCTGCCCCGCGGTCGTTGTTTTGAAAATGACCTGACAGCCGTAGTACACGGTGTTGTGGTCGAACGGATCAATGGCGAGCGGCGGGGTCCAGTGACAGCGATACTTGCTCGCATTTGGCGGCGAGTCGAGCGTGTGCTGCCACGGGCTCACCGAGCGCGCGAGCTTGGTCTTGGCGTCGTAGCGCGTGACGGTGTTGCCGTAGCAGGTGGCCCAGACGATATCCGGATTGGTGATGTCGGGTAATACAAAGCCCGACTCACAGCCACCGATCCCGTGCTCCCACGTGGTGAATCCTCCACCGAAGCCACCGCGGCCACCACCGCCTCCACCACCGCCTCCACCACCGCCGAACACCGAGTTGGCCGCACGTCCGCCCGTTGCAGGCGGCGCTTCTGGCGCGTTGCTCGGCCCACGCATGGTGGTGTTGTCCTGCCGATTCCCATAGACCCAGTACGGCGCTTGCTGGTCAATCGCCACGTGGTACATCTGCGCCACGGGAAGCGTGGCCTGAATCCAAGTGCGACCGTGATCGCTGGTAAAGCGGGCGTTCAAGTCGTTGGTGAGCCCGAAATGATCTGCATTCTTGGGATCCCACCAGATGTCGTGATTGTCACCGCCCCAGTTCGTGGTGGCGAAGTTTGCGCCGCCGTCGGTGGAGCGGAAAAAGCTGCTATTGGCAATCAAGACTTCATTGGGGTCGGTCGGCGACACCATGATCTTGATGTAGTAGCCGGCACGGCCGATCAGCGGGCGCGCCCAGCTGACGACCTTCCAGGCCAGTCCGCCGTCATCGGAACGCCAGACGGATCCCTGTCCGTCGGTTTGAATCAGCGCATAGATGCGCTTCGAATCTGACGGGGCGATTGCGACGTCGATCTTACCGACCGGCGACTTGGGGAGGCCGGTGTGCACGACCTTTGTCCAGTTGACGCCGGCATCGTGCGTGATATAAATCGCGCTCGACGGGCCGCCACTGGTCATGGAGTACGTCTTCATCACGACCTGCCACATCCCGGCGACGAGCGTGTTCGGGTCCTTCTGGTCGAGCGAGAGCCCCGAGCAGCCGGTGTCGTCGTTGACGTGCAAGGTCAGCTTCCACGTTTTGCCGCCATCGTCGGTGCGGTACACACCACGCTCCGCTTGCGGCCCTGTCGCGCGCCCAAGAGCGCAGACGTACACCACATTCGGATTCGTCGGGTGCACAATCACGCGGCCAATACGCCCCACCTCGGCGAGCCCCATGTTCGTCCAAGTCGCACCGGCGTCGGTGGACTTGTAGATGCCATCGCCTACGACGTCGGCATCGCGAATCGCCCAAGCTTCACCGGTCCCCGCCCAGACCTGATTCGGGTCGCTGGGGGCCACAGCGAGCGCGCCGATTGCTTGAGCGCTCTGCTTGTCGAAGATCGGTGTAAAGGTGTTGCCGTCGTCGGTGCTCTTCCACACGCCACCGGAGGCGCCGCCCACGTACCACGTGCGCAGGTCACCCGGCACGCCGGTCACGGCGGAGACGCGCCCACCGGCGGAGGGCCCGAGCAACTGGAACTGCATTGGCGGTGGTGGAGGCGCTTGGCCTCGGCCGCCGCGGCCCTGTGCAGTGAGCGAGGCGGTCGCGACAAGCGACCAGAGCAGGAGTCGGCGAGCGACGTTCAGGTGCATTCCGCGCATGCGAATGCCTCAGTTCGATGGAATGTCATGGTGCTTCGTGACGCGCCGACGGAGTTCGACGGCGCAGACCTTGAGAAAAATTGCCACCGTGCATGGCTCAAGGCTAGGCGACTTGCGTCGGCTCCACGCGCTCGAAGGCCCGTCCGAGGGCGGTGGTGAGCAGCCAAAGCTCGCCGCTCAGGACCACCGAACCCAGGACGAGCCCGGCAACGAGCCCAGCAGCTTGGTGCGCGCCCATGCCAAAGTAGGCACCAGCGCCGACCGCGGCCGGGACGATCAGGAGGAGCAGGAGCGCCACCGCCACCGCAAGGAACGTCAGGATCCCCAGTCCCATGGTCTCCACCCCACCGGGGCCACCCGAGCCGAGCCGGATCCAGGCCGGGAACAGCAGGGCGATGCCATTGTGAATCGCAAAGTTGGCCGCATTGAGCGCGACAAGCACCACGGGGGATGCGACCGCGAATCCCGACATCAGCCAAAGCGCGACCGCCTTGTCGGTCCCCGTGTTGCCATTCGCAATCACAGCGGCAACCACGAGCAGCGCCTGCCCCAGTGCCACGGGAAGGGCCCCTCCCAAAATCTGCGCCAACACAATCTGGCGTCCACTGAGGGGCAGCGTCTTGAGCATCGGGAGATGCAGAAGGTCCGTTCGCAAATCATTACGCGTGAACATCGGCGCGAAGAATGCGAGCATGACGGCGAGGAACGGCACGAAGGCCACGAGCATTTTCGCGGTGACCTCGGAACGCTCAGAGAAGCCGATCGCGACGCTCACGGTAATCACCCCAGGCCAGAGCAGAGTCCAAAGCCCGCCGCTCCGCATGAGCGACATCACGTTCTTCCATACAATGGCGACCCAAGGACTGCCGCGCGGCGCAAGCGGAATCGTGCGATTCGTCTTCACATTTACCGCGTGAGTCACTCCGCCGGAACGGCGCGCGCGCATTGCGGCGAGTTTCCGTGCCTGAATAGCAGATGCTTCCGCCGCCGACTCCTCAAAGGCGTGGTCCGCACGCGCCACCCAGACAAGGTTCGCAACGAGGATAGCGAGCGCGGCCGGAAGTGCCTGCACCCACTCTGCGGCGTTCGCGGCGAACGCTACGCTGATCGTCGCACGAATGGGCCACAACGCCATGCTCACGGGGCCGGTCTGCAGCGCCAGCGACACGAGCCGCACACCACCTCTGACTTCTGGCATCGCCCACGCCGCCGCAACCGCAGGCCACAGTCCCCACGCGGTAGCGGCGGCAATGCCGCCGAGCACGGTAATCGGCAACGCATGACGCCGCACGCCGCGCCAGCCATGCTCCGTCGACGACGAGTGCGCGAGCGCTACGCCGAGCCGGTGCAGATTCAGCGTCGACAAGAAGATGACGAATCCCACAACGCGCAGGACCGGGGAAAGCGTCTCCGCTCCTTTATGAAAGAGCGCGACCCACAGTGTTGCTGTGAGCAGAATCTGGACTTGCCCGCGTGCAAGTTTGAACCAGATCAGTTGCCGCCGCGTGACGGGCGCGGGAAACAAAAAGGACACCTCGGCGGGGGTAAAGGCGAGCGCGGTCTTGTCGGCGCCAAACACCCACGCCCAAGCGAGATACAGCAGAATCAGCAACGGAACGAAGGCGCCGATCTCTGGTGAAAAGACGGGCGCTCCTGCGCGACCGCTCGCGTCGCGCCGGAAATACACGAACCAGAAATAGGCTAGCCCGCAAACGGCTGCCAATGCGTACACGGGTTGGCGCAACCGACGCGCCTGACTGGCGAGTCGGTTGCGTGTGCTCGTGCGGATCAGATACGCGAAGGCGTGAATCACGTGCTCAGGTCACGGGACTGGCCATCGCCGGTGAGCGCGAGGAACACCTCTTCGAGCGAGAGCCCCGCAAGCTCCGGATGCGTCTCGACAATTTGCGGCAGCGTGCCATAGGCGACGCACTCACCGCGCCGAATCACCAGCAGCTTCGTGCAAAGCTCCTCGACCAATGTGAGCAGGTGCGAACTCAGGATGACCGACGTCCCTGCCGCCGCACGTGCAGCAATGGTCGCGCGCATGCGACGCATGCCGCCAGGATCGAGGCCCGTGAGTGGCTCATCGAGCACGAGCACGTTGGGGTCGTGCAGCAGCCCGCAGGCAATCGCGAGTTTCTGGCGCATGCCGCGTGAGAGCTCTCCAGGCAGCGTCGTGCGTTTCTCCGAGAGCTCGAGTTCGCCGAGCAAAGGCGCAATCCGCTGCTCGGCGTCGGCAACGCTGTAGATCCGCGCAATAAAGCGCAGATGCTCCTCAACGGTCAGGTAGTCGAAGAGGGCCGGCTCGTCGGGGATAAACGCGAGCCCGCGCTTGGCGGCGACACCGGCGCGCTGGATGTCATGCCCGCAAATCTCGACGCTCCCGCTTGAAGGGGCGATGATCCCCGCGAGACAGCGCAGCGTGGTGGTCTTCCCTGCCCCGTTCGGACCAACGAGGCCAAGGACTTCTCCTGGATGGACCTCAAAGTCGATCCCATTGACGGCGGTGAAGGTGCCGTAATGTTTTCGAAGCTGTCGAACGGCGATCATCGGTACTGGCGGAGTGCGCGCATATGATTGGGCCGAGGTAGTGTAGAAGGTACGAACTGGAGCCGGAGGCGCCAATCCCTGCGACCTTTTGTTGGCGCGAGCGCCGCAGGCCGGCCACCTCGGCTTGCGAGCGGTCGCTCGGCCCTCCAGTTTCCACCCGCCTGCCCCGCCAGACGCCAACATCTGGCCGGGGCGCCGCGTCAATATGATAGTGCTGCCGTTCACATCTTCCCTGGTGCCATGAAGAGCAGAAAGCAGGACTCCCCGCGCGACGCCGCCGCCGAGTCCCCCCGATTCCTCCCGCTGCTGATTCTCCTGTTTATTGGGAGCGGCTGCGCGGCCCTGATTTACGAGATTGTCTGGTACCAGGAACTCTCCCTGATTGTCGGCTCCTCGGCGATCTCCCTGGGCGCCGTACTTGGCACCTTTATGGGTGGGATGTGCTTGGGCAGCCTGCTGCTCCCGCGATTCGTGAAGTCAAACGAACACCCGCTCAAGGTCTACGCGAAACTTGAGGCCGGCATCGGGATCTCGGGACTTCTGATTCTGTTTATTCTGCCGCATGCTGGCGGGCTCTATACGTCGATTGGCGGCCCCGGCATTAGCGGACTGCTCCTTCGTGGACTGTTTTGCGCGCTGTTCCTCGCGGTTCCCACGATTCTCATGGGTGCCACCCTTCCCGCGGTCGCGCGCTGGGTCGAGACGACGCCGACCGGGGTGAGCTGGCTTGGCTTCTTCTACGGCGGCAACATCGCTGGCGCCGTCTTTGGCTGCCTGTTCACCGGGTTCTACCTGTTGCGCGTGTACGACGGCGCCACGGCTACCTACGTGGCAGCGGCGCTTAACTTCCTCGTGGCTTTTGTGGGTTGGGCAATCGCGACCGCGAACCCGCGCACCACACCGGCTTTCGACGCGGCGAGCGAAGCCGCCGCTCCGCTGATTCATCGCCCCGTCGGGAGCACCCCGGTCTACATTGCCATCGCGCTGTCAGGCGCAACGGCGCTAGCCGCCGAAGTGATCTGGACGCGCCTGCTCACCCTGCTCTTGGGTGGCACGACCTACACGTTCTCGATGATTCTCGCCGCGGTGCTCGTCGGCTTGGGCATCGGCAGCAGCCTCGGCGCCGTGGTCGCACGCAGCAGCTCGCGCCCACGTGTGATGCTCGCAGGGGTGCAGGCACTCAGTGTGCTAGCCATTGGCTGGGCCGCCTACAGCGAGACCCAGACACTGATGTATTGGCCGATCAACCCACAGCTCGCGATCTCGCCCTGGTTCCAGTTCCCGGTCGACTTCCTGCGCTGCCTCTGGGCGGTGCTGCCGGCCGCGGTTCTCTGGGGTGCGAGCTTCCCGCTCGCACTCGCGAGTGTCGCTGAGCGCGGGGATGATCCAGCGCGTCTCGTGGGCACCGTGTACGCGGCGAACACCGTGGGCGCCATCATTGGCGCGCTCGCGGCAAGCTTGTGGATGATTGCCGCCATCGGCACGCAGCATTCGCAGCAGGTGTTGATGGGCATGGCGGCGCTCGCGTCGCTCGTGCTGATTGTGACAATCCGCAAGAATGGAGAAACCGGATTTTCGCTCGCTCCGCGGAACCTCGTGAGCGCCGCCGGCGTGGTCGCGCTCGCGATCTACATCGGCCGCACCGTGATCCCGGTGCCCGCGCTGCTCGTTGGCTACGGCCGCTACAGCGCGACGTACGTGAACGCGCACGGCGACTGGCTGTTTGTCGGCGAGGGAATGAATTCCTCGATGGCGGTCTCCGAACTATCGAACGGCGTTCGAAATTATCACAACGCCGGCAAGGTGCAGGCCTCGAGCGAGCCACAGGACATGCGACTCCAGCGCATGCTCGGACATCTCACCACGCTGCTCACGAAAGACCCGAAAAGCGTGATGAACATCGGCTGCGGCGCCGGTGTCACCGCCGGCGCAGTCAGCATCAGCCCGATGGTGCAGAAACTCACCATCGCGGAGATTGAGCCGCTCGTGCCAAAGGTGGTGAGTGAGCTGTTCGGCGAGCACAACTACAACGTTGTGCGCAATCCGAAGACGCACGTCCAGATCGACGATGCGCGCCACTTTCTCCTCACCACGCACGAAAAGTTCGACGCCATCACCAGCGATCCGTTCGACCCGTGGGTGAAGGGTGCAGCGTCGCTCTACTCCAAGGAGTTCTGGGAGGAGGCCAAGCGCCATCTGAACCCCGGCGGCATCGTCACGGTCTTCGTGCAGCTCTACGAGAGTGGCACGCCGGCGGTGAAGAGCGAGATGGCCACCTTCTTCGAGGCCTTCCCCGACGCCATGGTGTTCGGCAATACCTACAACGGCCAAGGCTACGACATGGTGCTTGTGGGCCAGCTCACGCCGGAGCCGATCAACGTCGACGAAGTCCAAGCCCGCCTCGATCGCCCGGAGTTTGCCATCGTCAAGCAGTCGCTCCGCGAGATCGGCATGAACTCAGCCATCGACCTGCTCTCAACCTTCGCCGGTCGCGCGCAGGACATGCAGGGCTACCTGGCCAACGCCGAGGTCAACCGCGACAAGAACCTGCGCCTGCAATACCTGGCCGGACTCGGTGTCAACGCCTACGAACAGGCGTCGATCTACCGCGACGTACTGCGCAACGGGAAGTGGACGCCCGGCTTGTTCGTCGGCGCGGACTCCACCATCACCAAGCTCCGCGCCGCACGCGACGCCCGGCAGTAGACACGCGGCATGTACAGAGCGGCCCCCACCGTCATCCGGTGGGGGCCGCTCTGTTTTCAAGGCCGTGCGGACTACTTCTTCGGCTCAAGAATCTCCTTCGCCCGGTCCGCAATATCCGCCCAGTGCGCACGCGCCACGGCGCCCTTCGCTGTTCCCGCCGCGGTCACTGCCTCACGCTGGATCTCGCGTAGCTGCGCGCGGGCAAGAGCTGGTACGTCGCTCCGCTCCACATTCTGCGCCGTCACAAACGGGAACACGCGTGGTGCTGCGGCAGCGCCCCCTGCCCCTCCAGGGCCCGCAGCCGGCGCGGCCGGCGGATTCACCAGCGCACCCAACCGCTGTACATATACGCGCTGCAGCTGGCGACGATTCACATCGGGCGCTGGCCCCGCACTCATGCTCCCCCACATCTCGCGCTTGATGTCGGACATAAACTCGGCCAGCGGATATGCGGTGGTCGCATCGTACTTCTCCGACTCCCCAAGCCGTGCCA
>Ga0209596_1000683_pt1 | contig 31285 bp, 25 predicted proteins | sample M_130807_MF_Meta_FD_187314 | JGI IMG/M metagenome (GOLD analysis project Ga0209596, IMG submission 187314) | Freshwater microbial communities from Lake Montjoie, Canada to study carbon cycling - M_130807_MF_MetaG (SPAdes) (version 2) | ecosystem: Environmental > Aquatic > Freshwater > Lake... | reverse complement strand
CCTGATCCACAAAATCTTGAAAAAATTTCTAGCAAAAACTCAGAATTTGATAAAAATTTTATAATTTTTTCAAATAGTGGCATTGAATTTAATGACCTTTTTAGAAATGAATTCATTGCGGATTTTTTATCTTTGCTTGAGACTTTTGAAATAAAAAAAAGAACCCTTGGTAAGACTAAAAATGATAAAATTAGCGCTAGTTTTTATGACAATTCTGCGTTAATTTTTTTTGAAAACCCGCGCTCTATTTTTGAGCCCTCTTTACTTTATCAACAGCTTAATCTGATTACAGAGAGTAAGAGGATAATTCATCAGTTTAATGCGATTTTCAAAATCATTAAAACGATTAATTCTCAATAAATATCGAAGATAATTTGCTTAAATTTAGCATTTTTTTTGAAAAATGGTATAATTTATAACTAAAATACATTCAAAAATATTTTCACAATTTTTAATTAAAAATATATCATGCTAGAAAACTCTAAGCAAACATCTAGTTCAATTTTTTCTGCCATTACCAGAGAAAGTCTAAGGGAAGTGAATGAGATTCTTGATCAAGATTCGTCGGTTTTAACGCAAAGAAACCCATCGGGATATACTCCAATTTTTATAGCCATCTTAAGAAAAAACAAAAACATTGTTGATGCCATTATCGACAGAGATCCGTTGGTTTTAACGCAAGAAAGTTCATCGGGAAATTTTCCATTTTCTTTAGCCGTCCAATTGGGAAACCTAGAGATTGTTAATGGAATTATTAAAAAAGCTCCTTGGGTTTTAAAACAGAAAGATTTAAAAGGGGATACTCCAATTTTTTTAGCCATACGCTCGGGAAACTTAGAGATTGTTAAAGCAATTATTGAAAACCCAATTATTGAAAAAAACCAGTCGGTTTTAGAGCAAAAAAATTCATCGGGAAATACTCCAATTTTTTTAGCCGTCCAATCGGGAAACTTAGAGATTGTTAAAGCAATTATTGAAAAAAACCAGTCGGTTTTAGAGCAAAAAAATTCATCGGGAAATACTCCAATTTTTTTAGCCGTCCAATCGGGAAACTTAGAGATTGTTAAAGCAATTATTGGAGAAGATCCGTTGGTTTTAAAGCAAGCAATTTCTTTAGCCATTCTATCGGGAAACCTAGAGCTTGTTAAGGCAATTATTAAAACATATCCTTTGGTTTTAGGAGAGGAAGATTCAGCGGGAAGGACTCTAATTTTTTATGCCATCAAATTGGGAAACCCAGAGCTTGTTAAAGCAATTATCGAAGAAGATCGGTTGGTTTTAAAACAAACTGATGAAAATGGAAATACCCCACTTTCTTTAGCCACATTAATATCAGTCGGATCTTCGGGTCACGACAATGAAGACAAAGCATCCGAAGTTTTACAAACAATTTTAGATCATCAATTTAAAGGAAATATTGATAAGGCTAGTCAAGAAAATTTTATAGATTTTTTTCAAAAAAAATGCTTATAAATGGAATTTATTCAAACGAAAATGCCCCCTTTAATTTTAAGGGGTTAGAAAAAGCTTTTGATAAAATTACACCGGAAAGTACTTTTAAAAAAAATTTACCAAGACTTATTTAAAAATGTTGATAAAAACCAACCAATATCTTCGAAAAAAAATGAAGAAATAAAAAATGAAGAAATGTCTATTTTTCCATTTAATTTTCAAGTTAATTTACAAGACTTATTTAAAAATGTTGATAAAAACCAACCAGTAACTTCGACAAAAGATGAAGAAATGTATATTTTTCAATCTAAATTAAAGGGGCATTCATCATTTTTTATTTTTCATGTTAATAAATCTGATGGTAAATTAACCTCAATAAGCTACTGCGATGGCAATCTTTTTGATAAAAAGCAAAAAATTAAAGATTCCACAACTCATATTAACGGCGTAACGACTTTTAAACTCAATACTCCCATTGAATATTCTTATGAAAATTTTGTAAAAAATTTTATTAATAAAAATACCGAAAATAAAAAAATTGAAGATTTTTATGAAAAATATTCAGAAAAAACAATTGCAATCGAAGGAGCGGAAATTGATTATGAAAAAACCACTCATTCAATTCCAACTAGAGCTCAAAAAAGAGGTAATTGCGCCATTAAAAGCACTTCCTTGGTAGCCAGATTTATTTTAGGAGCAATAGATACGACTATGAAATTTGGTTTTGATATGGCATCTCAAAAACCAACTGGAGCTGGCTACGATGAATATAAAGAATTCAAGGACGGTTTAACTAAAAATGCCCTTGGTTCCATAATAGAAATTAAAGAAGACATTTCCTCAAAATCAGATCCTCTTAGCGAATATTTAAAAAAAGAAATTGAAGATGCTATGAAGATTGCCATGGAGTACAATACTAAAAAATTATCAGAAAATGATTATTCTAGAAAAGAATTTCATAGAGCGATAAAAAATGTATTGTCTGGGTATGAGAAAGAAACCCCCAGATCCTCTTGTTTTCCATTTTTTAGAAGCTGTTTTCCTCTAAAAATTACTCCACATCAACTAAAAGCAAGCCTTTTGCCATTTTGATTTTTAAGCCTCTTAACGCTTTTGAGATACAATTACGGCAAATTTAGCTTTGAGTTGAATTGCTTCGAAAACGAGTGAGTCGCGAGATTCGCGATAAGGTTTTTAGGGTATTTTTTAATGAGAAGAGTATTCGAGAGGAGAGCTAGAGCTTGTAAAAATTTAGGGTCATAAGGTAGAGGAGAATATTTTAAGGTTTTAATTTAAATCCCCCGCTTGGATATTCAATTCTTAATTTGTTAATTTTACTCTCTTTGCCAATTTTTTCTAAAGTAGATTTTGCATTGTCAAAATGTTTAGCCAAATATAATCTATTATGATTATCAATTTTTGATTCTTCATCCTTAAAAAATTTATAAAACTCCTCTTCACTTAATTGCTTTAGATAATCATCATTATCAGGACTACTTTTATTATTTAAAAAATTTTCTATAGCAATTTCAATATTTGGTCGATTGTTTAGCTTAATTTTTTGAAGCGAATCTTTACAAAAATTTTTCATTTCTTGACCATCGACTTCATAAATGTCATGTATATTGAATTTCTCTTGATCATTTTTGTGCTTTTCGTAATACAAATTTTTAATCTCATTAGCTTTATCATTCCAACCATGTTCGTTTAGCAAACTATAAGCGGGCGATAGATTTCTAATCGTCATAACCTCAATTCCATCAATAAATGTTCTGTAAATTTCACCCACGACTTCGTCCCCATTATCTTTCAAAGATCCATGAAAACCAACTCTCCAAGATTCCTCATATTTATATTGCTTAGTTCCTCTTTCAAATTTTTTATTATATTCATTAGCGATTTTATCAAAATCGGAATCAAAAAAACCATTTTTAATAAACTCATATATTTTTATATCAAATGGTTCGGTGTTATAAAAGCCCAAATTCCACAAAAAAATTTGGTATTTTTTGTTATTATAAATTTTATTTTCGGGATTTATTATATCTTCGGTTTTTGGTTTATCGCTGTTATTCGAATCTTGTGGAGAATATATTCCATCGCAAAAAAGGCACAAATCAATTACAGCCCGCTCGATTAATTCTTCTTCAACTTTTGGTCTAATCGCCTCATTAAAACGCTCAATTAATTGCAGAGATTTTGATAAAATTTTATCAATTATGCGAATATTATTAATATTTAAAACTTCAATTTTGTTTATTAATAAATTTTTTACTTCTTGATTAAATTCATATTTTTCAAAGGCGATACTAAGTGCATCCTTTGATTCTGATATAAATTTTATATGATGATCAATTACTTTTTCGAAATATGTTTGATACTCATTTTTTTCATTTTGCTCAAACATATCATCATTCAAAATCAAAAATATGTTACAATTATATTTTTCTTTTAACATCGATACGAAGCCCAAAAAATCAATGATTTTAAACGATGGTGATTTTCTTTCTATATCATCAAAACAGATAATTAAGTCGTTAAAATATTTATTAAAAATAAGGGAATCTAGAATTTTTTTTTGATCAAAATCTATAAATCGAACCTTAAACTTCGCGTGATCATCAAAATATTTAAATGCTTTGGGAATATATTTACCTTCGGAATTTTTTAATGTTTCTGCAATAATTTTATGCTTCAAATCATCTATGGAACTCATTCCAAAAAGCGAAACTAATATTAAATTATTTTTAGGAGTCGTGATGTTAAGAACATTGGTGCGATTGACTTTGCCGGGAAAATATTTTTTCGAAATTTTATTAAATAAATAAGTTTTGCCAACGCCCCATTTCCCAGATAAACAATAAACAACCGGATTCGTTGATTTAAAAAAATTTTCAATTGAGCAAGAAATTTCCTGAAGAGACATTTGATAAAAACAATTAAATTATTTTGAATATATCTATGGTTTGCTTAACGCATTGAATTTCATATTTTTTACAATATTTTATGAGGCTATCTTTATTAATTAAAGCAACCCTTCCTCTATATGATCTAACTTCCGCCATTGCATCCTTGGTAAAATCTGAGGTGGTTATAAATATGCCTTTATTTTTATTGATTGTGTGTAAAAAATTTTTAATGTCATTTACACTTATATTGTTATTATCATATCTCTTGGCTTGGATATAAATTACTCCGTTAATTCCCAACTCATCTTCAAAAATTTCTCCATCAATTCCACCGTCTCTTACTCTTATTGTTCTGGTAGATGAAACACCGTAACCCATTTTTTCAACCAATCTCGAACAAAGATCTTCAAAATCCTGCCAACTTAAATTTTTGATTTTATTTAACAATTCATCTTCGAATTGACGATTAAATTGATCAATACTTTCCTCAAGATTCATTTCAAACTCGGTTGCGGTTAAAATTTTATCATTTAAGGGATCGCTTGTATTAGCCTGGTTTTTTTCAGATCTATTAACTTGCCAATTGGAAAGATAATTAAGAGAATTAGCTTTCAAATAAGATTCATCAATAATTAAATTGTTATCATGTGAATCCTTTAAAGCAGAGGAGCCAAGATCTGTGATTTCGTAGAGAGCTTTTTCTGTAGATTTCTTAATATATTCGGCCTTGGTTAAATAAGTGAAGGCCCATCCAACTCTATTTTCAAATATAAAAGTGCCGGAGTTAGATTTTATATCCATTTGCTCTTTTGAAATTTTAAGAAGTTTTTCAAGGTCATGAGTAGCATTTTTTCTAGTCTGAGGAGCTTTTGATATCAATTTTAAAAGAGGATCGATTAATTCACTAAAAGAGGGCAACATAAAAGAAATAATAAAATTAGAGTTTTAAAATAAAATTTAAAAGATTTGGTGTTATCTAATTAATATTAAATAAGCTGAATATAAAAGATATGTAAATTCTAAACAAAATTTGGACATAAAGGAAATTGGTTTTGCTAAAATTTTAGACATAAAAAAACCCCTAGTTTTTTACAACTAGGGGTTTTTTATTTGGTCAATGAATATTTTTTAAATGCCACTCGTAAGCTTGGCGATAACCTACTCTCGCTAATCCTAACGATTAACTACCATTGGCGCGTCATATGTTTCACTTGCGAGTTCGGAATGTGATCGAGTGGTTCCACACCGCTATCGTCACCAAGCCAACAAGTGGCATTTGATAGTTAGAAGAATTTTTTCAAAATCTACTGCAGACTTAATATCCACTCAAACTAAATATGTAGGTTTAATACCACACATAGTTTGAAAATTAAGCCAATCGGGCAATTAGTACTGGTTAGCTCAAAGCATTACTGCTCTTACACACCCAGCCTATCAACGTGGTAGTCTTCCACGACCCTAATAGGGAAAATTTGTTTTGAGGGAGGCTTCCCACTTAGATGCTTTCAGCGGTTATCCCGTCCGTACTTAGCTACCCAGCAATGCTCTTGGCAGAACAACTGGAACACCATAGGTACGTCCAACTCGGTCCTCTCGTACTAAAGTCAGCTCCTCTCAATTTTCCAACACCTGCGGCAGATAGGGACCGAACTGTCTCACGACGTTCTGAACCCAGCTCACGTACCACTTTAATCGGCGAACAGCCGAACCCTTGGGACCTTCTTCAGCCCCAGGATGTGATGAGCCGACATCGAGGTGCCAAACGATTCCGTCGATATGAACTCTTGGGAATCATCAGCCTGTTATCCCCGGCGTACCTTTTATCCGTTGAGCGATGGCCCTTCCATACAGAACCACCGGATCACTATGACCGACTTTCGTCTCTGCTCGACTTGTAGGTCTCGCAGTCAGGCAAGCTTATGCCATTACACTCTAAAACTGATTTCCGACCAGTCTGAGCTTACCATTGCGCGCCTCCGTTACTCTTTGGGAGGCGACCGCCCCAGTCAAACTACCCACCATACAGTGTCCTAAGCGTCGATAGAGATGCTCTAGTTAGAAATCAAAAATAAAAAGGGTGGTATTTCAAGGTTGGCTCCACTCAAGCTAGCGCCTGAGCTTCAAAGCCTCCCACCTATCCTACACATTTGATTTTTGAGTTCAGTGTAAAGTTATAGTAAAGGTGCACGGGGTCTTTCCGTCTAACCGCAGGAATACCGCATCTTAACGGCAAATTCAATTTCACTGAGTCTACACTGGAGACAGAGGGGAAGTCGTTACGCCATTCGTGCGGGTCGGAACTTACCCGACAAGGAATTTCGCTACCTTAGGACCGTCATAGTTACGGCCGCCGTTTACTGGGGCTTCGATCAGGTGCTTGCACACCATCAATTAACCTTCCAGCACCGGGCAGGCGTCAGACCCTATACATCATCTTCATGATTTAGCAGAGCCCTGTGTTTTTGTTAAACAGTCGCTACCCCCATTTATGTGCCACCTTTTTCTGGTTGCCCAAAAAAAGGCCATCCTTTTCCCGAAGTTACGGATGCATTTTGCCTAGTTCCTTCAGTGTAGTTCTCTCAAGCGCCTTGGTATCTTCAACCCATCCACCTGTGTCGGTTTTGGTACGAACTTACGAGGGGGCTATTTCCTGGAAGCAACTACGCTGCATCTTCAATCCATAAGAAGATACAGAATAGTACGCTCCGTCACTCACCCTCCGGTTCAGGAATATTAACCTGATTGCCATCGACTACGGCTTTCGCCCTCGCCTTAGGATTCGACTAACCCTGCTCAGATTAACTTTAAGCAGGAAACCTTGGATTTTCGGCGAACGAGTTTTTCACTCGTTTTATCGTTACTCATGTCGGCATTCTCACTTGTGATACCTCCAGCAAACCTGACGGTTCACCTTCACAGGCTTACACAACGCTCTGCTACCACTCATCTGCACAATGCAGTGAATCCACGTCTTCGGTATATCACTTTAGCCCCGTTACATTTTCGGCGCAAAAAGGCTTATTTAGACCAGTGAGCTATTACGCTTTCTTTAAAGGATGGCTGCTTCTAAGCCAACCTCCTGGTTGTTTTGGCCTCTTCACTTCCTTTCCCACTTAGTGATAATTTAGGGACCTTAGACGGTGGTCTGGGCTGTTTCCCTCTCGACAACGGACCTTAGCACCCGCTGTCTGCCTGCCGCGCTGAACTTGTTGGTATTTGGAGTTTGTTAAGGTTTGGTAAGTCTTTTGGACCCCCTAGCCTTGACAGTGCTCTACCCCCAACAGTAATTACGCGACGCCCTACCTAAATAGATTTCGCAGAGAACCAGCTATATCTAGATTTGTTTAGTCTTTCACCCCTAATCACAGCTCATCACAAACTTTTGCAACAGTTACGTGTTCGGTCCTCCAGTAGGTGTTACCCTACCTTCAACCTGGCCATGACTAGCTCATCTAGTTTCGGGTCTAATTCGCTGTACTAAGTCGCCCTGTTAGGACTCGCTTTCGCTACGCCTCCATCTAATGACTTAAGCTTGCACAACAAAATTAACTCGCCGACCCATTATACAAAAGGTACGCCATCACGGACAAATCCGCTCTGACTGCTTGTAGGCATTCGATTTCAGTATCTATTTCACTCCCCTTATCGGGGTTCTTTTCACCTTTCCCTCACGGTACTAGTTCACTATCGGTCATAAAGGAGTACTTAGGCTTGGATGAACTGGTCCACCCCCGGAATTTAATCCACTTCAGACAGGATTTCACGTGTCCCGCCCTACTCTAGCTTAAAAGTTTGTTTTTACTTATACGGGACTATCACCCACTATGGTCAACGTTTCCAAGTTGTTCTAATTTTCAAACTCTTAAGACTGGCCTGGTCCGCGTTCGCTCGTCACTACTAACGGAGTCTCTATTGATGTCCTTTCCTCTAGGTACTTAGATATTTCAGTTCCCTAGGTATATCTTCCTTAACCTATTTTATTCAGTTAAGGATGCTTTCTAAAAGAAAGCGGGTTCCCCCATTCGGAGATCCTCGGATCAAAGCTTATTGGCAGCTACCCGAGGCTTATCGCAGCCTGTTACGTCCTTCATCGGCTCTTTATGCCAAGGCATCCATCAAATGCCCTTATTTTGCTTATTTTCCAAATCTATGTGCAGAAATAAATCTACACATGACATTAGTTTATTGAGTAAAGATATTAAGCTATCTTGAGATTTTGAATTTATTTGCATTTTCAAATTTTACTTTGAAATATGCGGTATTCTCTAACTATCAAATATTCACGATGTCAAGTTCTGTGTCTTTCTTAAAAGAGTCACAAACACTTCCTAACTAAATATATTTTTAAAACAAAATAAAATTTAGAAGGGCGATAATTATGCTGGCAATTTTTTATATGTCAAGCCCTTATCTGAATTTTTATTTAAATATTCTATTAAATTCTTTGGAGAGCTTAACGAGGGGCTCGAGAGGATTAAATTATTTTTTTAAACTACAAAAAACTTAAAATAATTTTATAAATTTTAAAAAAGTTTTAGACAATTTTTTAGTTATTTAAAATGTTTTATTGTTTTTAATTATTTTCTTTATTTGCGTTGTAGAAATAATTAACTTCACAAGCCTCTACAACAAGGTAATCATGGCATTTCTCAAAGACAGAACAACTAATTAGATCAATATTTTTATCATTAAAACACTTTGATTTTAAAAGATTTTTATCTTCCGCACTTAACTTTGCAACCTCTTCCGCCAAGCCAATTGCTTGCTCTCTGCTCAAGCTTATCATTATTTTATCTTGATTAAAATCATCAAATGTAAAGTTTTTATCATTAACTGAAAAACCTTCCGAACCATATCCAGCAAGGTTTTCCATAGTGCATCTAAATTTTCGATCGCATTCGCCCTTTGTAAAATCACGCTCAATTGCCTGAAAAGAATCGCCGACTCTACATAAATTTAAATTCTGAACTGCGCGAATTGCTTTGTTGGGAACTTTAAATGTTGAATATAAAATTTTAGGTCTATATTTTTCGCTGAATATCGTTGCATCTATTAGGCCCTTAAAGTTTTTTTTATCCGAATAGAGTAAGGTTTCTTCGTTATGTCCTTTTGTTTGATAAAGCCTATGGAATGCCAATAGTTTATCAGCATATTGGCATTTGCTAACAATTTTTGACTCCTTACTAAGGTCTCCATCAAGAACTACCAACTCTTCAACCAAACCATTTTTGACCACTAAAAAAATCTTGTTTTTATTTTTTGTGTAAAGCAAATATTCACCATCACTTACTTTTAAGAAAACCTTATCGCTAGCCCTTCCCTCGCCTTCAAAAAATTGTTCCGCTATTATTTTTTTATGAAAAATGCTTAAAATTGTGTAATGAAAATATGATTCTTGGAAAAATTTATCTGCTCGAAAACATTGCCCCGCAACCGCCCGATCGCAATTTTCCTTCAATTCAGATTCAATTATATAATTGCCATCAATTTCTTGAACATTATCTAACTCTCCTTTTTTATATTTCTCCAAAGATGCATCGGTTCTCTCCCTTTCTTCAATCTTTGGAATTACTATGTTAGAAATAATAGTTTCTTCATTTTTTATTTTCTCTTCCGACTCAGATTCTACAATGTTTAACTCAACATTTTCTGTAGTTTTTTTTTGATGAACATTTTTTGTAATCTTAACTTTTTTTATGATTCTTTTTTTATTATTTTTAAGAAGTTTTTTCTTGTTTTTTTTAGAAATTTTTGGTGATTTTTTTATAGGTTTTTTTGATAATTTTGCAGATTTCTGAATTTTATTTTTAGAATTATTTTTTTCGATAGCGGTTTCTGTCACTACACTAGAATCATATTGCTTTGGAGCGTTTTTTTCTTCTGGTTTTATAGCGAGCAAACTCTCTATTTTCGCCTTTTCTTCTGGTAAAATTATTGATTTTGGATTTTGCGCCTGGACTACGCAGGAAATAAAAAATACAAAAAATGTTAAGGATAAAAATTTAAAATTATTTTTAATAATTTGTGATAATGGCATAAATCGTTGATAAATAAGGGGTTGTAATTGATTTAGATTGAGCGAATTTAATGGCGTTACCGAGGATTGCCTCGACTTCCATTTGTCTTCCAGCTTCAAAATCTAATAACATGCTAGTTTTATAAGGCTTCATTTTTTTAGTGGCAACAATATTTTTTTCAATTACATCCGCGGGCAACTCGCAATTATCAATTTTTGCCAAATTACAAATTTCATTCATAATATTTTTGACAAGATTCAGCGCTAAATCACTATTTAAAATTTCTGTAGTATTTTTGCCATGAAGCACTACTGAAAGAGGGTTGAAGGCACCATTCCATACTAATTTTTTCCATCTTTCCAAAAGAATTTCATCGGTAACCAACACTTCAATTCCAGATTTCTTCCATAGATTTTCTAAAAAATGCACCGCATCCGAAGCTTTAGCTCCGTAGGTTCCAATAATAATCTTTCCATACTCTTGATGGCAAATAACTCCCAAAGATTTACGACTTACGCCGATAAAAGCAATGGCGCTAATAAGTTCATTATTTGGAAAATTTTCAGCAATATTTTTTTCAATATGAATGCCGTTTTGAATTAAAATAATTTTAGTTTTTGGTTTTAAAATATTTTTTATTAAGGCAGGAATATCAATACTCGGAAGAGCCTTTGTGGCAATTAAAATATAATCAAATTCGTCATCAATTTCATGAAGATTTTCTATAATTTTATGAGGAATAAATTGAAAATCTCCTTCGTAACTTTCAATTTTTATACCATTTTTTTTAATGAAATCATAATCGGATCTGCACCACAAAGTTATTTTAACTCCTACTTGCGCAAGCTTTGCGCTATAAAAACTTCCAATCGCTCCCGCGCCAATTACTAAAATTTTTGTCATAATTTTTAAAAAAATAATAAAGAAATTTTAAATGCGTAACCGTTGATCAAAATTTTATTTTTAGTCAACAAAATTTAGTTTTTTTGTTTTAAATAAATTAAAAAATTATGATCTTAATCTTCTAAAATTCAACAACCTCAAGATCTTGAAGCTTTTGCTCGGGAATCAAATCTTGCGAAGTTGCGCTAAAAAAACTTTGTAAATTAGTTTGTGAAATTTCATCAAAAAGATGAATTTTTCTTTGATTATCAAGATGCGAAACCACCTCGTCAAAAATTAAAATCGTTGGCTGATTTTTATAACTTGCCGAAATTTTAGCACGCGCCAAGCTAATTGAAATCATGATTGCCTTTTGCTCCCCGGTTGAAGATTGAGTTGCCGAAAGATTTTTATCACAAAAAATAGCGTCGAAATCCGCTCGATGAATTCCAAATTCTGTTTTAAAATTTTCTAAATCATTTTGACGATTGGCTTTTAACTTTGCGCGATAAAAATCTTCCAAAAATAAAGATGACTTGCTCGCTACTCCATTTTCAACTTCACCTTTTACTTCTAAAAAAGTTTTAGGAAAATTTGAAGAAAACGAAGCAATGGCCTTGTTAAAAAAATCAATTGCCTCAATGCGCGCGAAAGCAATAGAAATGCCAATTTCGGCTATATTATTCTCAATGATATCGAGCCATTTTTCGCCCTGCGCTTGATTGCGGTATTTTTGTAAAATTAATAATCTTTCTTTGAGTAATTTTTGATAATCATTGAGACGACTTTGATGAGTTAAATCAATATCGCAAACAATCTTGTCCAAATATTCCCGCCTTTGCGATTTGCCCAAAATAAATAATTGCTCGATTTGCGGAGTTAAAATTACAAAATTAATCAAATAATTTTTTAAATCGGATTGTCTTTTAGAGTTACTTGCTTCTCCATTAAATTCATAAGTTTTTTTCTTGGAACTTTTATCAAATTTAACGGCAATTTTTTCAAGAAAATTATGATTTTTTAATTCAGCATAAATTGAGAAATTTTGCGCATCGTTTTTTAACATTTCATCATATTCATCGCCACGCAAACTAGGGCTTCGACCCATTATGGAAAGGGCTTCCAAGCAATTAGTTTTGCCAACGCCATTGGCGCCACAAAACAAAACTTGATTAGCTTTAAATTCAAATTTATTAGAAGAAAAATTACGAAAATTATTGAGAACTAATTTTGAAATTATGGTTTGCATTTATTTTGAAATCACAATCAAACTCTGACAGGCATAATTACAAAAACTGAATTCATGTCTTGGGCTTCAATCAATGCAGGCGACATGCCGTCGCGAAAACGCATTATCAATTCTTCTTTGTCGATTTGCGCTATAATGTCGAGCAAATAACGCGAATTAAAGCCTGTTTCAATGCGCTCTCCTGAATAGTTAACATCAAGCTCTTCGAATGCTAAAGAATTTTCATCGCTACCAACTTGCAAAGACATTTTGCCATTTTCTACAATTACTTTTACCGAGCGATGTTTGTCGCTTGCGACCGTTGAAACGCGGTCAACACAATCAAAAAAGTTTTTACGATTTACTAGCGCAATGTGCACATTATTTTTTGGAAGAACTTTGTCATAATCTGGAAATTCTCCATCAATTAATTTAGAAATAATTGTTGATTTATCAGCTATAACTTTGATTTTAGCGCGAGAAACTGCGATTTTTATTTTTTTAGCACCATCGATAATACGACGAATTTCATTCACTGATTTGCGTGGAATTATTATTCCGAAAGGCAGTTTTAAATCTGATTCTAAAAATGATAATGCCAAGCGATGCCCGTCAGTAGCGACGGTACGAATTTCAATTTTATCATTTTTTTGAAAAGCTTGGAAAAATAATCCATTTAAATAATAGCGAGTTTCGTCGTTGGAAATTGCAAAACGAGTTTTGTCAATCATTTTGGCAATTTTGATTCCATCAACCTCAACTTCTTCGCTCATTTCTCCTTCAGATAGAGCTGGGAATTCGCTAGCATCGATGCACGGTAAGTTATATTTTGATTTTCCAGATTTGATTTGAAGATTTACTGAATTTTCTAATTTTACCAAAATAGCGCCATCTGGAATTTTGCGCACAACATCAAAAAACATTTGCGCGGGAACCGTTGTTTTCCCAGAATCCTTCATATCGCAATCAAAAGTTGAAGTGATTAAAATATCCATATCAGTCGCCGATAAAATGACTTTATCATCGATTACTTCGATTTTTATATTTTGCAAAACTGGTATAGTATTTTTCTTTTCAACTGCACCGTTAGTATCGGCGATTGCTTTTAACAAAACTGATTTTTGTACTTCAAACTGCATATTTTAAATTTGTTAATTTTATAAATTTTTTATGAATATAATTTTAGTTATAAATTTTTTAATTCAAAGAATTTTATAGAAAAAATTTTAAAAACATTACGCCTCACTGACATTTGGAATAAAATGCGACGCGGTGTTATTTTTTTGATCACCATCTTTGACAGAATTTACAGAATTTTTACGAATCTCTTTGCCGGCAAGTAAATCCTTGATTTCATCGCCACTTAAAGTTTCATATTCTAGCAAAGATTTTGCCAATTTTTCAAGGTCATCTCTTTTTTCATTAAGAATTTTTTTAGCTTTTTTATGAGCTTCGTCAACAATTCTTTTGATTTCAGAATCAATTAATTTTCCAGTTTCTTCGGAATAGGCTTTCGAAGATCCATAAGGTTTCATCGTTTCATCTTCGCTAAAATCAACCGTTCCAACCTTATCACTCAAGCCCCATTTTACAACCATGCTTCGCGCCATGTTCGTTGCTTGCTCAATGTCCGACATTGCTCCCGTAGTAACTTTGTCATAACCAAAAATTAATTCTTCAGCAGCGCGACCACCCATCGCCACGACCAAATCATCATGCAATTTGGCACGAGTAATTGAAAAGCGATCAGTTTCTGGTAGACGCATTACCAAGCCCAAAGCCCTGCCCCTTGGAATAATTGTAGCCTTGTGAATTGGATCAGAATTTTCACAATTTAAAGAAGTGATGGCGTGCCCAGATTCATGATAAGCCGTAAGTTCTTTTTCGGATTTTTGCATAACCATTGATCTTCTCTCGCTTCCCATCATGATTTTATCTTTAGCATCTTCCAAATTTCTCATGGTAACCATTTTTTGATTACCACGAGCCGCCAACAAAGCTCCTTCATTTATTAAGTTTGCTAAATCAGCTCCAGCGAAACCCGGCGTACCTCTAGCAATAACTTTAGCATCAACATCCGAAGCCATTTGAACTTTTTTCAAATGCACCGCCAAAATTTGTTCGCGCCCTAAAATATCGGGATTTGGAACGGTTATTTGACGATCAAATCTTCCAGGGCGAAGCAAGGCGCGATCAAGCACATCGGGACGATTGGTTGCGGCGATAATAACCACGCCTTCATTTTCAGAAAAGCCATCCATCTCAACTAACATTTGATTTAAAGTTTGTTCGCGCTCATCATTTCCACCACCTACTCCAGAGCCTCTATGACGCCCAACCGCATCAATTTCATCGATAAAAACTATACAAGGCGCCGATTTTTTTGCCTGCTCAAACATATCACGAACCCTACTTGCTCCTATACCAACAAACATCTCAACGAAATCCGAACCAGAAATTGAAAAAAATGGCACACCCGCTTCGCCAGCAATGGCGCGGGCTAAGAGAGTTTTACCAGTTCCTGGCGAACCAATTAATAAACAACCGCGCGGAATTTTTGCACCAACATCCATATATTTTTTAGGATTTTTTAGGAAATCAACTATTTCAGTCAACTCCTGCTTAGCTTCATCAATTCCCGCAACATCAGCGAAAGTAACTTTATTTTTATTTTCTTGAAGTAATTTGGCGCGTGATTTACCAAAGCTAAAAGCCCCGCCCGCACCTTTTCCAGCAGCGCCCTTGGCAAAATACAGCCATAAGCCAATCATAATTAAAAAAGGCAACCAACCCAAAAATCCCGCTACAATTTTTTCAGATTTACTAACTAACGGCAAAGAATTAATAGCCACATTTTTTTCTTGAAGTTTATCAACAAGATTTGGATATTGTGGAAGATGCGTATAAAAACGATTTCCGTCTTTTAGAATGCCTTCAAGTTCATTGCCCTTGATATCAACTTGAACGACTTCACCATCGTTAACTTTTTTCATAAAATCGCTAAATACAACTTTATTGCCATTAAGTCCGTCCGACCCGACAATAAAATTTGAAAAAGTGATCATGGCCAAAAAAATCACCACCCAGCTCAAAAAACTTTTACCCATAAATTATTTTAAAATTTGATTAATTTTGTGGAAATGATTCTAACTCTTTTATAAAAAAACTTCAAGAGGCAATTATCGCTCTAATTTTATGGAATATTTTTTAGAAAGATAATTTTCAACATCTATTTTATGTTGAGGTTTTAATATTCCATAAACCATAATTATTTCTGATAAATCAAATTCCGAATTAGCGTTTTGATCTTTAGCGTTGCGTCCAATTTTTAGTGGCAAGAAATCAATTTCTTTTAAATTTTCATCGATTGTTGCTTTGAGTTTGCCGTTAAAATACAAAGAAATTGATTGATTATAAAGTCTTTCAAAAGTTAAAATATATGGCACATCTTTTCTCAGCGGAGAATAAATATCTTGAGTTGCCTTAGTAATCGATCCGTCATTATTTTGAATTGCTAGATTTAAAATTCCTAAAGTATTTATTTTGGCAGAAAATTCTGGTTTGCAAGAATTAATTGCCAAAACATCGTCAACCGTCGCAGAGCCAGAATTTTTTAGACAAACTCTATCAAAAATAACCGCATTATTTTCAAAATTTTTAAATCTCGCCACTGCAAAAATAGTAATGTTCTCTTTTTCATATTTTAAACTTGGATCAACAACTAAAAATTTTGATGAAGAGTTGGTGTTTTTAAAATTTAAACTCGGAAGTCCACTTATCCCATTTGAAACAAATGTTGGACCCGAAACATCAGTAATGTTATTTGCCTCATAATTAAATTTTGCGCTATCAGATTTTTGCGCAGAATAAGCATTCACTTTTGTTATTTGCTGATTATTGTGGTCTATCCAAACCGAGATTGTTTTTCCATCGAGACCTTCGCCATCTTGAAAACTATTTTCAAAAGTGGTTTCATACCAAAAAGCCATGTTTTGTAAGCGTCCAATAATTGAATTTTGACTTAGAGTGCGTGCACTTGCTAGATGAGTTTGATTATAAATATTAAATCCTTGATAGGCTCCTGCAAACAAAATTCCAATTATTAAAATTATCAATGACACTTCGATCATCGAATAAGCTTTGCGCAGAGTAATTTTTATCAAAAATAAATTTTTCATTTTGACTTAAAATTTATATAAATAATTCAAATTTGCGCCAAAAATTCCAGCGTCATGATCGTTTTCATGGATAACGGCCCTACTAACATCAAGCGTTAAATTGTCGGTAAATTTATAACCAATTGAAAATTGCAATTGCCTATCATAGGCAGTTGTTGGTAAAGCTGAAGTGCTTGGACGCTTTATGTTGCGCAAAATTAGAGAAGTACTCGCCGTCCAACTTGCATATTTTCCAATAGCCGCAACCGTTATATAATTAGCGGATCGACCAACCTCTCCAGAAAAGTTATTAATTCTAACCATCTCAAAAAATGGTATCAAAGAAGTTTCTCTGCCGATTTTATAAAGATATTCTGAACCAACAACTACGCCATTTTCGCGTTTACGAGACTCTTTATCAACTCCTAAACTTCTATAGCCAACATTATAAAACCAATTATCGACTGTTAGAAAATCTTCACCCTCCATTAAAATTGAATAAGATGAAAAACTTCCCGTATTTGATGAAAGGCCGTTGTTTCTGGGTTCGCGTCCACGATCATTAACAGCACTGTGACTTAAGTCGGTTGAATCGCTAAAAAAAGTACTAAAAGAAATTTGGCTACCCTCGAGCAAAGCCGTAACATTTGCGCCAAGCTTTTCGCGCAAATTATAATCTTCGGCTAGTTGCGATGCAAAAACTCCGATTCTTTTAGATTTTCTATGCGCGGTTCCGAAAGATGGATCAAATTTACCTAATGAAAATTTCATGTCTTCATTTTCATAATAAATTTTTAACTCTTCAATAAGAAGGCCTGTTTGATTTAAATTATAACCTCGATTCTCGCTTAAAAAATTTCTATACCGCTCAGGATTATCTTTGTCGCGCGTGGTTAAGGATGAATTATCTTGAATTCGCCATTGAGTTTTTACCGCCCAATTTTCATCAAAATGTAATCCAAAATTTGGTTCTATATATAAAAAACCATTGGAGCTTTTGGCTTTTTGATGGGAAATACTAAGAATTTGGTCAGCTTGGATTTCATATAGAACACTACCCGACAAAATTGGCCCAGAGCGTTTTTCTTGATCAATCTTTTCATCTTGTGCGAATGCCGAATCGATTGAAAAACAAGTTAATAAAATTGTTAAAAATTTATAATTTATCTTCATTTTGAGTTTGATTTTTTTGGAGAATTACAGTCACCACGGTGCCAAAATTTTCTTTGCTTTCGATTATTATTTTACCAGCTAATAAATCAATAAAATGTTTAGTTAAATAAATTCCAATACCAGTTCCAGCTACTGAAATAGAGTTTCCGGCGCGAAAAAACTTTTTACCAACACTTTCTAAATCTTTACTAGGTATGCCAATTCCGGTATCAATAACTCGGATGGCAATGCAATCGTCGAAAATTTTACCAATAATTTTAACATGCGAGTTATTGCGCGAATATTTTATGGCGTTAGAAATAATATTGCTAATGGCGTGATCTAATAACTTTGGATCTGTCATATAGCTGGTCGGCAACTCATTAATTTTATAGTGAATTTGAATATTTTTTTGCTGTGCTAAGTTAGTGTTTTTTTCGATTATATCTTCGATTAAATCAAAGAGATTAATTTCTTGTGCTTCAACTTTAATTTTGCCATCACTATTTTCCATTTTTGCCAAATGCAAAGTGCTATTTATTAAGCCATTCATTCTTTGTATTCCCGATCTTACTTTTTCTAAATATCCAAAAACACTTTCCTCAACAAAATTAGCATTTTTTAATTTGCGCGTAATTAATTCGCGATTGCCGTCAATAATTTGAAGTGGCGTTTTGAACTCATGCGAAACTAGCGCAACAAATTCATTTTGCATCTTGCGCATTTCCTGCTCTTGCTTAAGGGAATCTTTGAGTTGTAAAGTTTTTTCCATCAAAGCATGATTTGCGATCATCACTTTTTGAATTGAACTAGAGCGATCAAGAGCAATCGAAAACTGCTCCGCAATAATTTCTATCAAATTAATTTCATCTTCAATCCACGAATTTTTTGCAGATTGATGCAAATAGATTCCGCCATTAACAACACCGTTGAAAGTAGTAGTAATTGCAATTTGCGAAGCGATTGAATATTCATTGCAAATATCGTTGATTCCGCGCAAATTTTCATCATTAAAGACATCTCGAATCAAAGCAATCGAGGATTTTTTATTTTTTGTTCCAAATTTTTGATAAAAATCATTTTGAAAATTGATATATTTTTGAAGATCTTGAATATTTTTTTCAGAATATTCATCACTTATCATTTTCTTGGAATAACTAGAGCAATACTCAACAACAAAGGTTGTATTGTCACTTTTAAAATCATGAATTACACATCTATCGCATTTTAAATGCTCACATAAAATTTTTGCAATTGTGCGCGCTAAATTATCAATCTGAACATCCGAAATAATTAAATTAGCAATTTCTCGCAAAGTTCTTTCATTGCGCAAAGTCCTTTCGAGGCTTCTTAATAAAATAATATTTGAGCGCGTTTTTAATGTATTAGAATCTTCTTTTTTAGCATTTTCAATTTTAATAAAACTAAAAATTCCATAATTGCGCGTGAATTTATCATTTCTTACTAAGTGCGGGGAGTATGTGATATGTAGCTTAAAATTGCCATATTTGATATTTTCAACCGAAGTTGTTAACACAACCGAACATTGTTGCTGATCGCGAACCGATTTAATTAAGCGCGCATATTCCGCTTGGTCTTCTGAATAATTATCTAAATCAACATCGGAAAATAAAAAATCATAATTTTGTCCAATTGCGCCATTTTCATCAATATCAAACATCAAATAAAATAAATTATTAGCGTAGACTAATGATAAAAAATTAGGAATTTTTTTATTGTCGCGACAAATTATCGATGCCTCTAGACGACCATCTATCAAGTCATGCAACTCTTTCGAATCATCGTAATCTTCTTCGAAATAATCGTCGATTTCTTGATTAAAAGGTTGCTGACTCATCGATAAAAAAAGATTTAATTAGATTCAAAAATTATCAAATAAACTAAAAAAAATTTAACAAATTTGATTACTAAAATTTGACTCAATTAAAAACAAAACTCAACAAAAAAGTTATTTTTTAGTTTTTTTGACGAAGGATTTTTTGCCAAATGTTCTTTTGGTTGCAGATTTTGGATTTGAAGCTTTTTTCTCAATAGCTTGCGCTATTAAATCAATCGCTCTGTTAAGGCCAATTTCCAAAATGTCATCTTCTTTTTTAACCGAAGTAAATTGTTTATCATGCAATAAATAAGGTCCAAAAGGTCCGATATTGGCTACAATTTTTTGACCAGTTTCAGGATGAAGTCCAATTTCACGAGGCAATGTTAATAAGCTAAGCGCGATTTTTATATCAATTGTTGCTGGATCAATATTTTTAGGAATCGATATTCTTTTAGGTTTTTTAACTGCTTTTTTAACTGCTTTTTTTGTAGTTTTTGCGGTAGTTTTTTTTGTGGTTTTTTTAACTTTCTTTTCAACCTCTTCTTTATCCGCTTTCTTATCTTCAATTTCACTTCCCTCTAGCTCTAAATAAGGGCCGTATGGACCAATTTTAACTAAAATTTCATAACCAGTTTTTGGATCTTTACCGAGATTTCTAGTTTCAAACTGTGGCTTCAATTCACCATTTTCGCCAACCGCAGATTCATCACCAAAAATTTGCATGGTATGTTTGCATTCCGGATAATTTGAGCAACCAATGAAAGAGCCAAATTTACCAAGCCTTAAGCCCAGTTGACCATTTTTACAAGTTGGGCAAGTATTTTTTAATTTTCCATCTTCGTCGCGACCAAAAATATGTTCACCAAATTTTTGATTTAAAACTTCTAAAACTTCGGGGAATGGCTTTTCCATTACTTCGCCGATATTTCCATTAAAATCTTTCCAGAATTTTTTTAAGAATATTTTCCAATCCATCTCGCCATTTGAAATAATATCGAGCTCATCTTCTAGGCTTGCGGTATAACCAAACTCAACATATTTGGCAAAAAATTCTTTTAAAAAAGTAACGACAATTCTTCCGCGCTCTTCGGGAAAGAAGCGTTTTTTATCGAGCTTAACATAACCGCGCTCTTGCAGAACAGAGATTATCGTAGCATAAGTTGATGGACGACCAATGCCCAATTCTTCCATTTTCTTAACCAAGCTGGCTTCTGAATAACGCGGTGGGGGTTCAGTAAAATGTTGCAGTGGCTCAACATCAATTAAATTTAATTGCTCTTTCTCGCTAAACTCTGGTAAGCGCACTTTTGTTTCATCTTCGCTGTCAGAATTATCGTCTAAATCTTCGCGATAAACTTTGTAAAAACCATCAAATTTAATTGTAGAACCAACGGCTTTAGCCTTTGCGTAAGTAGGTTCAGTTATGATTTCAACAACCACTTGGTCAAAAATCGCATCACTCATTTGCGATGCCACCATTCTTTTCCAAATTAAACTATAAAGAGCAAATTGATCATTGTCTAAAGAATGCCTTATTTTTTCAGGCTCAAGCGCAAAATCAGCTGGACGAATCGCTTCGTGAGCCTCTTGCGCATTCTTTACTTTGCTTTTAAAAATATTAGGATTTTCTGGTAAATATTTATCACCATATAAATTTTTAATGGCACTTCTAACTGAAACTATAGCTTCGGGCGCAACATCGATTGAATCAGTTCTCATATAGGTGATTAAGCCTTGAGAGTTGCCACTTATTTCAATTCCTTCGTAAAGTTTTTGAGCGATCATCATAGTTTTACTAACAGAAAATCCAAGTTTTCTTGCCGATTCTTGTTGCAATGATGAGGTTGTAAATGGCGGATAAGAGCGTCTCTTGGCTTGTTTTTTAACAATCGATGCCACTCGATATTTTTTTTGATCAAGATTATGCTTTATTTCGTTTGCATATTTTTCATTATTTATTGAAAATTTTTCAAGTTTTTTACCTTCAATTTCAAAAACCGTAGCTTGAAATTTTTGATTTTCTTGATTTTGCAAATTTATTTTTATGTCCCAATATTCTTCGCTTTTAAATTTCTCAATTTCTTCTTCGCGATCACAAATTAATCTTAATGAAACCGATTGAACCCTTCCAGCCGAACGACTTCCAGGAAGTTTACGCCACAAAACTGGTGATAAAGTAAAGCCTACTAAATAGTCTAATGCTCGTCTAGCTTGTTGCGCATCGACCAAATTCATATCAATTTCTCGTGGTTTTTTTATCGCTTCCAAAACTGAATTTTTAGTAATGGCGTTAAAAACCACCCTCTCAACTTTAGTTGTAGATTTTATAGCTTTTTTGATTTTTAAAACTTCAAGAATATGCCACGCGATCGACTCACCTTCACGATCTGGATCGGGAGCTAAAATAATTTTTTCACATTCTTTTGCTTTATCAACCATGTCCTTGACATGTTTGGTTGACTTTGCAGAGATTTGATAATTCATTGCGAAGCCTTTATCTGGCTCAACTGATCCATCTTTGCTTGGCAAATCACGAATATGTCCGAAAGACGCCAAAACATGATAATCTTTGCCTAAATATTTGCCAATAGTTTTGGCTTTAGCTGGCGACTCAACAATTAAAAGGTTTTTCATTTTAAAAATTAAACATTACGTCTTGAAATTCTACCCTTAGTCAGATCATATGTGGTCATTTCTACTTCCACTTTATCACCTTTTAAAATACGAATTTTATTTTTACGAATTTTGCCCGAAGCGTGTGCAATTATTACGTGACCGTTTTCCAATTCAACTTTAAAAATTGTATTTGGCAACACTTCCATCACCACTCCATTCATTGTTAACAAATCTTCTTTAGGCATAATCTTATTAAAAAAATAATTAGTTTTGATTAAATATTTTGGATTTTATAAAAAATTCTTTTTTAGTCTTAACATTAAAAATATTGAATTGCAAGTTTTTAAATATTTATTAACTCACATTCACGCTTCTAACTCCAAGCAAATGACAAATTGCTAAAGTTAAATCGCTTCGATTTAAAGTATAAAAATGAAAATCATCGACGCCCGAATTATGTAAAATTCTACATAATTCTGTCGCAACAATTCCTGCCACCAATTGGCGCGTTTCTTGATTTTCATCAAGACCTTCAAAAATATTTTCCATCCATTTTGGAATTTTCGCACCGCACATTTTAGCAAAATGTTTTGTTTGCTTTACATTAGTAACCGGAAGGATTCCCGGCACAATCGGCACATAAATTTTATTTTTATGACACAAATCTACGAAACGGAAAAAAACATCGGAATCAAAAAAGAATTGTGTGATGATTCGATTGGCTCCGGCATCAACTTTGCGCTTTAAATTATCGATATCTTCTTGCATTGATTTAGCTTCTGGATGCATTTCTGGATAGCCCGCGACCGAAATTTCAAAATCAATATTTTCTTGAGATAATTTTTTTATTCCCTCAACTAATTCATTCGCATATTTATAACCATCTGGATGAAGTTGATAATTCGAACTTGATGCAGGCATGTCGCCTCTCAAAGCCACAATATGTCTTACGCCAATTTGCCAATAATTGCGTAAAATTTTTTCAATTTCTTGCTTAGAAGCGCCGACGCAAGTAAGGTGCGAGGCTGGTTTCAAATCGGTTTCATTAATAATTTTTTCGATCGTGTGATGAGTTCTTTCGCGAGTCGAGCCACCTGCCCCATAAGTCACCGAAACAAAATTTGGTTTTAAATATTTTAAACGCGAAATTGCTTCCCATAATTTTACTTCCATCTCATCATTTTTTGGAGGAAAAAACTCAAAAGAAATATTCAATTCTCTTTGATTTAGAACAACTTCTTCAAGATTGTTGGCGAATGATTTCATAAATTTTTATAAAAATTATTTAACTCCATGAAATAATTTACATTTTTTTTGATTAGTCAATTGACATTTACCAAATTACAAAATAAAATTCTTTGCTTGTTTTTAAAAATGGGTCTGTAGCTCAGTTGGTTAGAGTGCGCGCCTGATAAGTGCGAGGTCGGTGGTTCAAGTCCACCCAGACCCACCATTTTTAAAAAAAATAGGTTTTAAAGAAATTAAAAAAACCACATAAATACCAAAATTCATTTCACCCTTTGCAATCAAAAATTTTACAAATTAAGAAAATTATTCAGGCTGTGTCTTTTTATTGAAAGCGGTTAATTACCAAACTGTTCGCGGATTATGCGCTCTTCTAGCGAATGATTTGAGTTAAATAATATTTTAAATTCGGTTGATAAATCTTCAAAAATTTCAACCTCAATGACATCTCTAACCTCTCTAGAATCTGCAGTAGCGCTAACGGGACGCTCTTTACAATCCAAAACTTTAAACTTAACTTTTGAATTCGAAGGAAGCAAAGCGCCATTCCACTTTCTTGGACGAAATGGACTAATTGGCGTTAATGCTAAAATTTTTGCTCCAAAGGGAATTATTGGCCCGCCAGCAGAAAGATTATAAGCCGTACTTCCCGCTGATGTCGATACTAAAATTCCGTCGGCCATTAAAGAAGAAAGTCTTTCTTTTTCATTGATTTCTATTTGAATTTTACTTGCTTGATTAGTTTGTCTTAAAAGCGCAACTTCATTGATTGCAATATGCTCATGCTTGATATTGTTGATGTCGGTCGCAATCATTTTGAGTGGATTTAATGCTGAAACTTCGGATTTATTAATCACTTCAATTAAATCATTTTCACAAAAAGAGTTCATTAAAAACCCCACCGTTCCACAATTTATGCCATAAATCGGAGTTGCAAAATTCTTAATTTCATGTAGAAGATGAAGCATCAAGCCATCTCCGCCAATTGCAATAATTAAATCAAAATCGTCAATATTTTGATGATCGAATGTCAAATCTTGAAAGCCATATTTTTTAATCAAAAAATCTTTTTTTTGATAAGCTAAATCATTATTTTTAGCGGCAATTATACAAATATTTTTAAACATTTTTATTCCGATAAATTTCATTAAGCGCAATTGCCGTGGCAACTGAAACATTAAGGCTCTCGACTTCTTTATTGGTATCAATTCTAACCAATAAATCACAATTTTTTTTAACTAAATTACGAATTCCCGAACCTTCAGAACCAACCACTAAAACAATATTTTTATATTCTGCAATTTTTTTCTCATTTTCAACACCCTCGCCCGCCAAGCCGATACACCAATATCCTATTTTTTTTAATTTTTCGATTAAATTATTAATATTCACCGCCACAAAAATTTCTGCAAAATCAATATTTCCCGCCGACGCTTTAATTAAAGATGGAGTTTCTTTTGCGGAATTAAATTCACAAAAAACTATTTTTTTGAAGTTAAAAGCTATTGCGCTTCGAATTATCGCGCCAACATTTTGTGGATCGGTTATTTGATCGAGTATTAGAATATCAGGAAGCTGTTTTTTATCTTCGATAAGATTTAACTCCTCGAGCAAATCAAACTGTGTTTTAAATTCAAGTTTTGAGGCCTTTACTGCGATTCCTTGATGAACAAAATCTTTATTAAAAATATTTTGGAAAAAAATATTGTCGACAACTTTAACGATTCTTTCGAGATTTTGTAGAGAGCTTTTAGCAAGAAAATTTTTTAACTCATCGAGATTATTTTTATTAATAACGATTTCGAATATTTTTCTTTTTTGATTTTTTAGAGTTAAAAAACACGGGTTTTTTCCACCTATCCAAACGATATCCTTCTCGTCATTATTTTGATGACGAGAAGGATTGTTTTGTTTAGAGTTTTTGTTGATTTGATTCAACTGGTTGTTGTCCTGGCTCTTTTGCACTCTCTTGTTGTGGAGCTGATTCTGGAGCTGGTTGTTGAACTGTTTCTTCATTTTTATTTTGTTCTATATTTTTATTTTGTTCGACTGGATTATCCAACGACTTATTCTCTTCTAATGGTTTTTTATCATCATTATTAGCGTCTCTTTTTAAAAGAATTTTAACTTTATTATCTTTTACAAATTTACCATTGATTTTTTCGACTTCCTCAATTTTTATTAAGTGACGAATATATTCCTTAGTAGATTCAAACTCGATTGGTTTAGATTTTTTTATATCAGAAAATTTTACTAAATACCAGTCACTTCCTGATTGGAATGGCTTAGAAATTTCATCTTTTTTAAGATTTTTTAAAGTATCTAAAACATCTTTTTGGATTGAAGATTCTTGTTTATAATCAACCTCTCCTCCATTTCCAGAAGATTGAGTATCTACAGAATATTTTCTAGCACCATCGCTAAATTTTAAAGCTTTTTTTGAAGCTTTTAATTCTTTATAAATATTTTCAGCTTGCAATTGCTCTTTTACAACAATTTGATAATATTTATATTCATTTTTATTTTCTGTCTCAGCATTCATTTCGTTAAATTTTTCAACGATTCTTTGGTCAGTTACAACATCTTTTAATGAGTTGTTTACATAAGCTTGACGAATTGTTGATGTTTTGAAATTTTCAATTGAGTCCTTGATTTCAGTAGAATTGTCAAGTCCCAATCTTTTTGCTTCAGCAATAATTTTTCTATCAAGAAAAATCTCTCTGGCGAACAATTCAAGAACTTGGTCAGGCAATTTTTCAAAAGAAATTTGAGAATTATTTTGGTTATTTGCAAAAACTTCTTTGAGCTTTTTTTCAATATCTGATTTATAGATATTTTCGTCACCGATTTGGGCGACAACAATATCATTAATTTTTTTAGCTACAAATTGCTTCGACACAGCGAAGGCAAAGCCTGCTAGTAGCGTTATAATTACTAGAATTTTTATTGGGCTTTTTCTTTTTCTTGAATAAAGTTTCATATTCTTAAATTTGAGATTATATAATTTGGAAATAAATTGTAGTTATTGCAAATTTTATTTAATTTTTCATTTTCAGCAACTTCCCAGAATTTAATTCCCAACTGTTTAGCGAGAATCCCTCCTGTTACTAAAATGCTATCAATTTTAAAATCACTCGCTCCCTTAATATCAGTTTCCATTCCGTCGCCAATGGCAACAATTTTATCTTTATTTGGCATCAGAAATTTTTCTAATACCATTTGATAAACTTTGGGAAAAGGCTTTCCGTAGTAATGAACTATTCCGCCAATTTTCTGATATTCTAAAGCAAGTGCACCAGCGCAAATCATCTCGACTCCATTTTGTTTTACAACAATTAAGTCTGGATTTACACAAAGCATCGGAAGTTTAAATTTGTTTGCTTGAATTGCAAGAGGTAATTTTTCAGATATTTTAGAGTTTTCATTTTCAAAACCCGTAGTTAGCGCAAAGTCCGCTTTTGAAGGATCTTCAACCCTATTGTAATCAAGCCCATCTAGTAAATCGATATCTTTTTTAGGACCGATATAAAAATAATTTTTACCAAAATTAGCAAAATTATTTTGCTGATTGTGATGCAAATCGAGATAGGCAGATTCCCCAGAGGTTAAAATAAAATCATATAGATTAGAGGTCAATCCAAAGTGATTGAGGATCTCAGCCACTTTAGAAGCCCTTCTTGGAGCGTTTGACAAAAGGCAAACTTTTTTACCAATTTTATTTAAATATTCAAAGGTTTCGACGGCTTGAGGATATGTATTTGCGCCGTCATGAATCACGCCCCAAACATCAAATATAAAATAATCATATTTGTCTATAATGTCAGAGATGCCCTTAATGTATTTCATTAAACTATTTTGTCATATTTTTTGCCATTTTAGCAAAAGACTTCATAGCACTTTTAGAATATTTCATTTTAATCATGTCGCCAACCCTAACAACATCAGCTTTCTTGGTATCTTCAAGAATTATCCAACAATTTTTTGGATCAATTTTATCAGAAATAACTCCCAAAGCTACAACTCTTCTTTCGACTTCAGATTTACCGCTAATTGAGTTTTCAACTTCATATTGGCCAATTAATTCAAATTTATCACCATGCTTAACGCCATCTTCAGATCCAAGATTAACTTTGAAAATTGATTTACCATCAAAGGTTCTTTTTTCTAAAATAAATCCACGCTTTGCAAAAGCATTTCTGATTGCAGATTCGGCTTCATCAACCGCATCAGCTCCAGCTTCACGAACCAACCCATCATCTCTTTGGATTCCACCTTCTTGAGTTCCGCCAACTTGAATTCCACCAAAGCTAATACCGCCATCTTGTTGAACATTTTCAGTTCTAACCGATTTACCGTCAAGCTCAATAGTGTCAATAACAGTTAAAGAAGGAAGTTCGTAAATTTTAATATTTCCTACAACTTGTGAACTATAAACAAATTTTGGTGGAATTGAAATAACATCACCTGTTTTTGGATTCATATATGTACTTCCAGACACATATTTGTTAGCAAAATTAGCATTTGCAATCGATCCGGAAACCGCATAATCAGCAAGTTTTGGACCTTTATAAGAGCCAGTTTTATTCATTTCAGAAAGCTGAACTTCTTTTTGCAATTTTTCAGTTGCTTTGCGATCAACTAATTCTGCAAGTCTATATTTTGATAAAATACTTTCCATGCTAGTAGCAACTGATTTGCCTAGATTTGATTGCTTTGCAACTTCGATATCACCTTCTTCGAAATCAAAAATTGCTACTTTTAATAATTTATTTTCAAGAGTTTTTTCATCAGGCATAAACTCGCTCTTAGAAATAAACTGCTTCTGATATTTATCAAAATTTTTAATAGTAGGAGTGCAAGATGTCGCAATAAAAAATAGCGCCAAAAGTTTTAATTTCATAATTTTTGTTTTTATAAATTTATTAATTCAAAATACTTTGAATTGTTTTTTAGTTTAGAATTCCAAGGGTTTTTAAAACTCCATCTTTTTGAATTTGCTCTTCTAAAGATTTGATGGCTGCTTTAGTTGATTCAGATTCGCTAATAGTCGAATTGCCCGTCGCTTCAACATTATTGCTAGCAACAATTTTACCTTGAGCTGAGCTTTCAAAATCAATGTTTAATTTGGTAATATGCGCACCATAAATAAAATTATGAGATGGTTCATATTTTGCACCAATGACAATTTGATTTGGATCAGTTTTATCAAGAGTTTTGGCGATTTTTAATTTTTCTTTATTTAACGCGCTTCTTATAACTTGTACTAAATCTTTTGGCGATGACGAATCAAAGAAAAATTCAATTGAAGAAGATGACTTTTCAAACTCATTTTGATATTTGGCAATCAAGGAAAGTATGCTTTTCATGTCAATTTCTTCTTGCGCACCAGAAAGGATTCGAGCCTTCAATTCAAGCTCTTTACACAAATCCAAAATTTTCATCAAACTAGTTCTTCTTTGAATTGGATTTGATTGCATTGAGTTTTTATCAAGATCATTAATCTTTTTTTGCACGAATTCAACGCGCTCTTTTTGCTCATTTATGAATGGATCTCTTTCGATAGAAACCTCAACATAGAATTTTTTATCAACTTGCTCGCTCTTAGAAACTTGATAGCCGGTGAAACTAATTTTTTCGATTGATTGGCGAACTTTTTGACGCATTTCTTCATTATAGCTATTTTGATTTTCTTCTTTGATCATCTCAGATTCAGAAGAAATTGAAACCATAAGTCTTCCCGCGGCATCTGCCAAAGCGGTTTTGGTTGCTTCCTCAAGCGTAAAACCTTCGGCAACTCCATAAATCATATCGATATTATTGGCACGAGGCTTTATAAACCAAGAAGGAAGGTCATTTGATTTTGAAAATGAACTTTCTGCGAAAGTTATTAACAATAAAAATGTAAAAAATAGTTTTTGAATTTTTTTACTCATCGAGATCTTTTAAAATTGTGTTTGAACCTGATTGGATATTATTAATTCTGGATGAAGCCGAAGATGATTTGTATGATTTATGAGCTTCGTGGTCGTGCGCTTCAGGGCTTGAACAAGATGCTATTAAGAAAAATAATGCGGTGATGATAATTTTTTTCATAATCTTTATTTTGTATTATTGAACTCCTTTTACGTTTTAAATAATTTTAAAACGTAAATGGAGGATGGTTTTTAATTAGTTGGCTTTTTTAGCTTCTTCTTTTTTAGCTTCCAAAGGAATGGCAGGAATGTTGCCTCTTTCTTTTTCAAGCTCATCAAATAAATCTTTAGTTGCAGCTTGAGATTTATCAATGCTATCTCTGCTTAAATTAGATTTTTTCAATTTATCTTCGTAATCTTTTTGGCTATTTTTCAAGAATTTGCTATAATCTTGATCATCAATCATCATGTGAACATAAAGAGTTCCGTCCTGAGATTTGAACATATGAATTCTTCTAGCGCCTGACAATGGAAGATTTTTAACAACTTCTTTGCTGGCTTGAGCGAAGAACTCTTCAACATCATCAGCATCGTTTACTTTGCCCGATCTTAAAGCGTTTTTAGTAACTCTAGAAACTTCAGATTGAATTGTTGCAGCAATATTTGCTTTAGCATCAAGTTCAGCCTTTGGTAATTGAACTGTAATACCAGCTCTTGAAGGGCTTGCGATACCGACCGCAGCAACACCATCTTTAATTTTTGGATCTAAAACCCACTCTGGCAAGTCTCCTAATTCATTGTTTCCGCTGGTTTTTTTAACTTCTTTTGGAGCACAAGAAAAAAGTAGTGATAATGCAATCACAACATTCGACAATAATATAGTTTTTTTCATATTTTTTTAGAATTTTTTAAGAATTAATTGTAATAGTAATCTTAGCAAGAATTTTAATTTGGTATTTTTAATTTATCAAGGGCAATATAATCAATTTTTTTCAAAATTTATTTTATGAAGCAGAATTTTCTTTTCGATAAATAAGTAGAATGCTGACCGCCAGATATATTAAACTGATTAACCATGTTGATTCGAATACCGAAATTAACCCCGAAGAGCCGAGCGAGAACGAAATTGACGATGCTATAAAAACAATTAATCCGAAAATAATTCCGATGAAAACCTTAATCTGCGACTTACGATTACGAATACTACAAATTCCAAAATATGTTGCAAAAAAAATCATTGCCACGAATAGCAAAACTTGGTTTAATTGACCATTAAAATACATCTTAAATTTATTAGAATTTAAGCCCGAAGCATCAAGTTCTTTAATTAATTTTGGTAATTCAGAAATCAAAAAAAACTGTGCGGAATCAAAATTATTAATTATCTTTTTTTTGATAAAATTTTCTTCCAGATCGGTTGCTATTTCTATATTTTCTACATTATGATTTATTAGTGCTTCATCATTTATAATCGCTTTCTGCAATATCCATTTATGATTTTCCAAAAACATTCTTTTGGCGTCAATTTTTTTATAAAAAATATTTTGTGAATCAAAAAACCACAAAGTTACATTCGAAAATTCTGCGCTATTTTTATAAATTTTTCGCGCGATTATTATAATATCCTCGTCTTCTTTATAAAAATTTTTTTGACGGAACCAAACTCCCGAAGAGGGCTCGATTGCCTCTCGCATTTCGGCTTTAATATATCTGGTTTCGATTTGATAAAATTTTTTCGAAGAAGCTATTTCGATAAAATTAAAAATCGTAATCCAAAAAATTCCAAGAACCAACGCCGATAAAGCAACGGGGGCAGATATTTTCCAAATTGAATATCCGCAAGTACGAATAATTGTTAATTCACTTTTGATTGAA